>Ga0123341_1003715_pt1 | contig 13188 bp, 15 predicted proteins | sample Turbeapinknodule_FD_89959 | JGI IMG/M metagenome (GOLD analysis project Ga0123341, IMG submission 89959) | Root nodule microbial communities of legume samples collected from Mexico - Turtle bean Mexico pink nodule | ecosystem: Host-associated > Plants > Roots > Nodule | place: Mexico: Nepantla... | reverse complement strand
AATGGAGGAAGAGGCCATCCACCCAAACATTTAAAGTTCTTCCTTCTAGTCTTCTAAAAAATTAAAGAAGAATTAAATAAAGAGAGGATCAAGCCCAAAGCCAACAAGAAGACTACAAGCATTTAAGAATGGGCTCCAATTAATATCTTTCTTTGTAATTTCTTTTGAATAAATTTGTAAAACATATAGGAGTAGTGTTCAGGAAGGTACTAAGAGGGAAACCAAAAAGACACCTTTTTTGTAAGTACCTTAGGCGTTATTTTTTAGGAAGAAACTAGAAAGGTATCTCTTCACACTCCTTTAGGCGCTAAAATAGGAAGAGTTAGAAGGTCACCTTTCAAAGCTTCTCTTGTAAGCTTCTCTTGTACTTGTGACCGATCTTCCTCATTATAAAAGGGAGGCTTAGGTCTTTGAAATAATAAGATTGATTTTGAGAGTAAAGAACCTCTACCAAATTGGTGAGTGAGTGAGAGAGACTTGTGTCTTCTTCTCTTCAAGTCTTATCTTGAGTGAATTCTTGGGCTCTCAAGTGGCGGCAACAACACTCATCTTGAAGCCAACCATCCTTCAAGTGGCGTGCACATTCTAAGAGCTTCATACACATAAATCCATTTTCCCCTTCACTTTCCAAATTACCCATTTTTGTTCTACTTGTTTGTTTTCACTTTCAATAAGTGCAATCTCTTCCTTATGATGTCCTCTTTCATTTGCTGCACTTATATTCAATTTTAATCGGTGCAAATTGGTTGTTCTTGTTGTTTTGGTCACGACCTCCATGGGTATAAATGTTATATGTTGTGTTCTTGAGTTTCTATCAATGGGTTTGTTGTTCAAAATGGGTTTCTATGTGAGTTTGGCTTGGTTCTTGTGATTTGGTGAGTTCTTGAATGTTTAAGAACATTGATCCAATTCTTAAAAAGTGTATAATCATATTCCAACTCTTGTTGAATCCATAACATGTTCATATCATATCCCTATCATGTTATTGGAATCACATCACACCTGGTACAATTACGTATTGAACAGAAAGAATACAATGCAATCCTATTCCACTCTTCGAAAGAATCCAAATCTTGAAGCAATCTTGGAAAAAATGATTTGAAAGAGATAATCTGAATCATTAACAACCAGAGCGTAAAACATATTATTTAAACTCCAACTAGTTGTTAAAAACATTTAATGCAATGGCCAAATCAGTTTTAAAACAATTAAAACAGATTAAACCACTTTAACAAAATTCTATTAAGGATTTTCAAAAATCAACCGATTGAAAACACAAAATAATCAGTTGAATTGACTTGACAACAAGGTCAACCAATTTCAAGTCTTTTCAAAAACATTACGTGTAAAACAACCAGTTGAAACGACAATTCAACAGGTTGATTTTTCACTTTCTTTATAAAAATATATTTTTTCAAAAGAACTTGAATCAAGCAACCTTGGATCATAACTATGAGTGGAATAACAAATTCAAACTACACAAAACACACATTCAAGCAACAACAGAGTCTTCAAGCAATCCACTTAGATTTAGAGACATCAAACCCTATATTCAACAATTATCTTAGTATGATTTGAGTTATGAAAATAAGGTAATGAGGTTCAATGTTGAGGAAGTATAGAATTTTCACTAGTATTTATGTTTATTATGAAGTATTTATGAGTGTGAGTAAATTGGTAGTGGAGTAATATTCCAATGAATGGATACAAATTGAATGTAACAGAGGCTAAAGTTAGACTACTATAGTTATATGAGCCAACTGTAAAACAACTTGTTTAGTATGATATTACAATGAGCGAGACCATATTTAGGAATGATGGGATATATGATATGAAAATGTATCACAAGCTACATTTGTCACTAGTATTTCATATAGTGAGAGAGGTAAGTAAAAATTCCACTATATTCTTTACAATTTATATCCATCTATGGCATAACCAAGTTTTTTCTTGCATGGGCAAAAAAAGTGGTTATATGTGGGGATTATACATTGTCATGACTGAAACTTTGCTTGAAAAGTAATGTGGTATAATGTTAAGCATTGGTATTAATTGTTGTTTGGTAGTGGAGAGTCCAAAGCAAGTTGTAGGAAAGAAAATCATGGGAAGGTGGATAGTGTGAGTTCTATGATTTTTGTCATGCAGGTGGGGAAGGATAACTCAAATGCAATGAAAGGAGAGAAGACCATGTTGCACAAAAAACGTATGGAAAAGGAACCTAAGATACAAATCTTAGAGTGTGTATCATTTACACATTCATTTCTATGTTATGCATAATGATTTGAGAGAAGAAATTGAAGTGAGAAGGAAAGTGTATTTATTGTGATTTTAAGTCAAAGAGGTAAAGTGAGGAGGAGGGTGTTATGCTTCTAGATTCTAAGTCTAACTTTGATGAGCTCCAATGGATCATCTAAATTCGTAAAACCTTGGAAGAGGAGCTTGATAAAGATGGTGAATTTCATGTATCTACATTTGGCCCTTACCATCATGACATTCAAAACTATATAAGATGTAGAGACACAAACTTGCTACGACGAAAAGATTTAAAAGCAATTATAAAGCCTCAAGTTATGCAATAGAAACTTGATAGCTTGATACTCCTTTTTTTTTAATAATATATAACTTACAAACTTCTAAATTATTATTTTATTATAATATTCTATTTATTTTTATTTTTATTATTATAATAGAATATTTTATTATAAAAAGTAATTGTCAAAAGTCTATGTGCATAAAAAAGATAGTTTCAAACAAAACTTTTCATATGCAATATGTTAAAGGGTAAAATTTTTGTAATATATCCTAGATAGAGTTATGTATTTGAAGGAGTTTGGTTGAGCATTATTAGTATAAGAACTTGACTTAGTTATGTAATATGTTGGCAAAATTCTATGTAATTTTTGTAAATATTTATATATGTTCAAAGTAGACTTGTCCATAAAAAAATGAGATATAGTTTCAACCATTTTTACACATGATAGACATATCACTTCACTTGGTTTAGTCTAAATTCCTTTTAGCCATAGGTATAATATTTTGTATTATTCTCCACTCCAAAAAACGTATCTTTGGTTTCATTTTGACCTTTTGGATACTTCTAATGTCATTATGCAAACCTTCATGATTTAAGTGATAATTGTCCAAATACTTCCCTTGTTAACTCAAGTTGTCATTATTCTATCTCCTAATAGAAACTTGTTCAAAACTTTTTATCATCATTTTCACTATAATTCTCTCTCATTCAAATCACTCTTCCTCTAACTTAAAATTTCATATCCAATACCTCTATTCTCCTACTTCTTTTATACTACCATTCTGTTATTCTAAATTGCATATTAACTTAGGAAACTTATTACTTAGGTTGTCATCCTACATTATTCATCGTACCAAAATTTAATCATTTTTTTTTTCTTTCTCTTCTCATGTAAAACTACTTCAACTTTTTCATTCCTCCATATACTTATGTACCTTTCCACCTTATTGAAAACATTTCAATCACTCTCCCACTTTCTACTCGTATCCATACAACATGCTTAGAGTATAATATTTGACATCATTTCATTTCTCTTATTGGTGAAACAATTTTCATTGCCATTCTAAAAAAAATATTAAAAATGTCACGATCATTAACACTTAATATTCCATAACTCTTTAGTTTACACATTATTTCTTAACTCACCTAAAATACTTTTTCTTCACTTGCCTCACATAAGAAATTTTTCTATAACTTTAACAATATATCAATCACCGCATATTTTTAAAAAGAAAATAATGATAAAAAAAATACTATGTTATAAGACAAACCCTTATAGCAAATCACAACACTTTCATTTTTCATTTTGGTTAGCTTCCTTACAATCTTATAGTAGAAAACTTATATTCTTCTCGAGTTTGAACCAATGAACATATATATGTAAATGTGAATGACAATAGTTTACAATTGTATATCTTTAAATTGTTCCATTGTCAACACCTATTAAATTTTTTTTAAATAAATTGATTTTAAACTTTACACTAGTTCAAAATTTAAAAAATCTTTGTATTATATGCATTCTTCTGAGTTGTCACATCATAATATCATCGCACAAGTTTAACAATCACCTCATTGGTTTCAATTGTAAAACTTATACAATTTGCTTGTTGTCTATGAAAAGTAATAAAAAAAATTACAAAATTATTTATAAAATTATTAATTTACTCCTCCCATAATTTAATTTGAATTATATATATATATATATATATAATTTTAAACTTCAACGAATAGATATTTGAGAGCATACTTAAAACATGATTAACATGTAATTCTGGCGTTCTAAATACTTTGTTCTACGTCTTACTTTCTCTTCAAAATGGCATGGCCGTCACATTCTTTGAATATAGCCATTCATGGATTCTTAGCACACAACCTTAATCCTTTAAGTCCTTGTCATGACAGTTGGCTTTGACAATAAGTTTGTTCTAACTTCTTTTCCTATTTATGTTATTTATTTGACATATTGCAATTCATACGCATTTATTCTTATTTATTTATTGTAGGTTTTAGTATGAGATAATGCATACATAATTTGATTTTTATTTAAAAATGGTTGTGTTGAAAATAAGTAAATATTTCAATAAAAAGTTAGTAATGTATGTATTTCATCAACTAGGGCGAATGAACCAGTAACCTCCAATACAAACAATTTTGTTAATAATAAACTCTGATATAATTAATCGGTAGTAATTAGGCAAATGGAGGAAAAGATACACGATTCTCGTTCATAGAGGAAAAGATATGCTAAACCTATTGTGCCAAATTGCAACCATTCACACAATAAGGAGACCCGCCCCGGCCCAACACTCGCTAGCCCAAAGCGCAATATTATTTCCACATCTGACCAGTCCAACCCAGCTCAATACCACAGTTTCTCACTGTGCTTCAGGCAAGCCCAGCAATGTGCAGTGTGACCGGAAAATTTCCAGTGCCAAAAAACATCTTCGCAGGTACCATATCGATCTGCTAGTTTAGTCTCAGAATCCACTGAACTAGATCCATAACGAGGAACCTATCTTCATGCCTCCCAAATCAAAATAAGATTTAGAAGAAATCCTCCAAACCATTTTAGACAAACTAACCCACCTCGAAACCCAAATCCAACAAACCCATGACCATCACGAAACCCGTTATAATACCTTACACCACACTCTAGAATCTCGTTAAAAAGATTGGACTCCAAACAAGAGGTCGTCACTCACACCCTCCATAACATCTTAACATCTATATCACCCACGTTAGTTTTCCCAAATGAAACAAATAGCTCTTCTACCCCATTCTCTGTTCCAAACATACCCCCTGTCTCACCCTCACCCCTAAATTCTCATACTGCCTCATCCATCTTTACCACAACAATATTTGTTGTCCCCCCCTCACTGCTCCACCTCCGATGGTTCCTACCCTACCCCGTCCCCCAAAAATCCAATTATCTTTCTTTGATGGGTCTGATCCGCTCGATTGGCTTTTTCAGGACGACCAGTTTTTCCAATTTTACAATATTACTTGGGAGTCTCGCTTACACATGACAACTTTCTATATGCACGAAGATGCTCTTAGTTGATTTAAATGGATGTACCAAAATCATCAACTAAGTGACTGACTCTCATTCAGTCGTGCCTTAGAGCTTTGATTTGGTCCCTCAACTTACGTCAACCATCAAGCATAATTGTTCAAACTCTGCCAGAATAGCACAGTCACTAAGTACAAAAAAATCTTTTGAAAACTATGCAATCGAGTCTTGGGCCTCACACCCAAGATGATCCTCAATTGTTTCATTTCTGGTTTGGTCCCAAAAATAAAAAGAGAGATAATTGTTCTTCAACCTACCTCAATCACCCAAGCCATGGGCCTTGTGAAACTCTTGGAATCTAAAATCCATGATTTAAGGAAGTATAACTGCAACCCTATAATTCCACAAACATCCCCACATCTATTACCACCACCACGTCCTCCTTTCCAACCTCAGACAACAACCACCACACCCACTTATCTACCTATAACAAAACTTTCATCCACCCAGTTACAAGAACATCGAGCAATCGACTTATGTTACAATTGTGACGATTTTTTTTTCCTAGTCACAAATGTCTCAACAAACGTTTCTTATTGCTACTCAATGAAGAACCTACACCAGAAGCCCACCCAGAAACCTTCTCTACCTTAGATACTATCTTTGACACTGAGGAACCTAATCCAGTACACCTATCTCTCCATACCTTATTTGGAACCCCCTCGGCCCACACCTTCAAACTTCAGGGGTTTATTCAGCATACACCCGTTACCATTTTAATAGACACAGGGAGCTCACATAATATCCTCCAACCTCGCCTAGCTCATCACCTCAACCTTTGCACCCTTCCAATTAAACCATTTTCCATCATGGTTGGAAACGGCAAGAAAATTCATTGCATGCATCCCAAGCCTACAATTACTGTTTCTATACAAAACCATTGTTTTTCCATCTCACTTTACTTCATTCCAATTGAAGATGCAGATGTAGTCCTAAGAATGGACTGGTTGCGCTACCTCGGACCCATACAAGTAGATTTCTCTACACCACAACTCTTTTTTCCATCATTAGAGCACCCTCATAACCCTAGTTGGAACCAACAAACTCTTGGACACACACGCTTTCGTCACCAATATTTGTCACCTCCTACATACCAAAGCCATAACATTACTTCATTTGCTCACCTTTCAACCGGATCCCTTACCATGCTCCAACCCTTCCCCACCAGATATACACCCCGAGATTCAAAACCTACTCCACACATACCATTCATTTTTCTCACCTCCTCACGGTTTACCTCCCCATTGCCCCCAGAACCATCACATTCCTTTGATCCCAAACTCCACCCACATAAATATCAAACCTTACCACTATCCCCACACCCATAAACACATTATGACTTCTCTCATTCAAGAAATGTTGTATGTGGGCATCATACGCCCAAGTACTAGCCCCTTTTCCTCCGCAATCATACTCATAAAAAAAAGGAGAGATGAATCATAGAGATTTTATGTGGATTACAGGGCCTTAAATGTTATCACGATGAAGGATAGATTTCTTATCCCCACGATTGAGGAACTCTTAGATGAATTAACTCTAAGATTGACCTAAGATCTGGCTATCACCAAATACGTGTACACCCCACAGATTTCCACAAGACAACTTTTCGGACCTTTGATGGTCATTATGAGTTTTTAGTTATGCCATTTGGCTTATCTAATGCTCCGTCTACCTTTCAAGCTGCAAGAATGACCTCCTTCAACCATACCTAAGACGTTTTGTACTAGTTTTCTTTAATGACATCTTAATCTACAATACATCCATGACAGACCACATTCAACATCTCAACATTGTTCTCCAATTACTTCAGACTCATAAGTTTTTTATTAAAGAATCAAAGTTAAATTTTTCAGCCCCTACAATTACCTAATTGGGCATATCATTCAACGGGGAACGGTTTCCCCGGATCCAGAAAAGATTCAAGCTATTCTACAGTAGCTCGAGCCCAAATCATTCACTACGGTGCGTGCGTTTTTGGGCATTATGGGGTTTTACCGGAAGTTCATCCGCGGTTATGCCACTCTTGCCTCTCCACTCACGGATTTACTAAAATTGAAAGTTTTTACATGGAATCACAATTCCAACACATCCTTCTTACAGATCAAAAATATCCTAACTACACCCTCTATCTTGCACCTCCCTGATTTCACCATCCCTTTTGTAGTGGAAACGGATGCTTCGTTTTATATCAAGCAAGGCACCCTATTGCCTTCTTCAATAAGAAGCTCTGTCCAAGAAACAAAGCAGTTCAGTTTATGTTAAAGAGATGCTAGACATTAATGAATCTGTTAAGAAATGGAGACACTATCTCATTGGCAATCACTTTCAAATTATCACATACCAACAAAGTTTAAGGGGATTACTTATCAGCGTTTGGCATACGTCGAAGCAACAAAAATGGGCTTCACGACTTATTGGGTATAGTTTTGATATCCTTTATTAGCATGGACGTCACAACCAAGCTGTTGATTTCCTCTCCAAGCCACCGTCCTCATTTTTCTTAGCCATCTCCACCCCAGTACCAGAGATCATCACAAAATTAAAAAAGTATTATCAGACAACAACTGGACAACAAGAAAAAAACAAATTGATAGGTATTTCCAACTCAAATTTCAGTTTTCACAATGACTTACTGTACCACGGCCAGAGACTCTACGTTCCATCAACAACCAATCTTCGCCCACCCATTCTTCACGAGTTTCATGCAACCCCATCCGTAGGGTATTTCAGTCTCAAAGCCAATCTAGCTCATTTAGCTGCCTCTTTCTATTGGCCAAGTATGTACAAGGACACAAAAACTTTCATCATAGAGTGCCTTCCCTCCCAACAGAATAAACCCATTAACAAAAAACCCTTAGAATTATTACAACCCCAAACCCCCCCCTCCTCTCAACCAAAATCTGGGATGAACTAACAACTGATTTTATCACTCACTTACCATCATCTTTCGACCATACAATTATTTGGGTGGTCTATGACCGACTTTCAAAATCTGCTCATTTCATAGCCCTCTCCACATCCTTCACCACCTCCCAACTAGCCAACCGTTTCCCTGTGGAGCTCTGCAGATTGCATGGCATTCCAAAATCCATAATCTCAGATCGAGACCCGCTCTTCCTCAGTAACTTCTTGGAGGAGCTTTTTCACCTACAAGGAACAAAACTGAAGTTTAGTACGACTTATCACCCTCAAACCGAAGGTCAAACCGAGGTTATTAATAGATGTTTGGAGATATACCTTCATTGTTTCACCAATGACAATCTGCGATGTTGGTACAAATACTTGCACCCCGCCAAGTTTTGGTACAATTCTTCTTACCATTCGGCCATCAAAACAACCCCGTTCCAAGCGCTCTATGAAAGACCACCACCATCCATCCTAGATTATGTATCCGACACTGCATCGGAACCCAATCTGGACACCACCCTCCAAAAGCGAACACAAATTTTGCGCCAGTTGAAGACTAATTTGGCGTTGTCACAACAACGCATGGCCAAGACAGCGAACACCGGACGACGTCATCACGTCTTCACAATCAGCAATTGGGTACTCCTCCGTCGACAGGCTTACCGCCAAACATCCCTCATCGGCTCCCCTCACCACTAGCTTACCCGAAAATTCTATGGCCCATACCTTATTACCAAAAGCATTACTGAAGTGGCTTATGAACTAGCTCTCCCACCAAATTCTAAGGTTCACCCAGTATTTAACATATCTCTCCTCAAACCATATCATGGACCAAAGCCCCCTCTACCCTACCACCCTCACAACTAGTAAAGAAGCTCGCACCTTTCGCACTCTTCCAAAACAACCCACAACATAACTCTAAGTGAGACTTCACTTCCACCAATAAACTCACCTAACATTGCACTAGAGTCACCTACAAAAACCACATGTCATCAACAACTCACATTGAACCCCTTCACCTACCACCCACCTCTACTTCACGTGATCATTTACTTCCCCAACTACCCTCACCTAACCATTTACTTCCACAATTAAATTCACCTAACCCGCTACCCAATGTATGAGAGCTTGCCACACCACCTCCATCAATGACCCATACTGCGCCACATCACCCACACTCTGCAACACCTTCACGTGACTCTGCGCAGCATTTAATACAAGTAGTTGGCAAACACCCACTACCAACGTTCCAAAACCCTTTCGATTCCAAACAATTACCTTTGGGCTTCCCATCCCATTCCGCAACCCACTCTCAATCCCCCTTGCCAACACCACACTCCCACAACTTGACCCAAAATTCCACACCAAACCCAACACACATTCCCACTCCAAATTTATTCACACCACAAAAATTACTTTGGCCTACCAACCTTCACCCACATCAAATGGTACAACACTTTTTCCCCAAAAATTTCCCCACCATAAATCCAACATGCCCAATCTTTTTCCCCACAAACCCCAATATCATTTTTCAATCATAACCCAACAATAACCACACCACCTTGTTTTACCTTCCACACCCCTAGCCCCTATCTGACTACTTCATCCATCCAAAACCTTCAGGACAAGGTTACTCTGCAGGGGTCGACTATTGATATTGGACTCACAACTACAAGGCCCATTAGAAGGGTATCTAGGCCCACTTGGTTGAATGTCTACATATAGAAGCTTTTATTTCTTTTTGTCTTTTGTGAAGATTGAATTCCCTTTTCTGTTAGGATTTTTTGTTATACTTTTCTGGTATGATCAACACAATTGTCTATTAGGACAAATGACTTTTGAAGGGATATTATATATCCCACGAGACTAGGAGAGGACAATGGGTGTATTCTTGGCTCTTGCCTTTTCTTTTATCTTAAGAGTTGTTTTTTTTTTCTTTCGGTGGTCTCTTCCCCATATCTTTATTTCCTCATTTTTTTAGGTGTTCTTCACCATCCCCGCTTCATTACTATATCACAACATGAGGGAGGAACGAAAGCAATTGAGTGAAAATGCAAATGTGGGAAGATTTAAAAGTTGTTAGACAAGGGGAAGCCTGTAAATCATGGTGCATCTTGGGGGATTTCAACTCTATCAGATATGAAGGTGAATGAAGGGGGTTAAATGATGATAGAAGAAGTAAGATAGAAATGCAAGGCTTTAATAATTTTATCGAATGTGTGGAGGTGATTGATATCCCGTGGGAAGAAAATATACTTGGTATAGACCTAATGGCAAGGCCAATAGTAGGATTGATAGGTTCTTAAATTCCTTTGAATGGTTCCAACATTGGCCGAGTAGTAAGCAATATATACTTGATAGACAAATATTATATCACTGTGCTTTCTTGTTAAAATCAAATGTGGTGGATTGGGGTCCAAAACCATTCAGATTTCTTGATATATGGCAGGAAGATAAGGAATTTGGCAACTTTGTAAAAAGAAAATGGGAAGTCTACTCAGTTATGGGAAATAAATTCCAGATGTTAAAAGAGAAATTGAAAATGTTAAAGAGTGATTTGAAAGTATGCTCATAATGGGGTGGTTAAACATTTTGAACATTTTCCACCATTTGCTTTATTAATGAAGACAATAAGTAGTGGAAAAGCTTATGGGTTTCTGTGATATGGTGTATTTGGAAGTATAGAAACAAAGTTATTTTTAATCAAGCGAAGATATATGCTGAGGAAATTTTTACAATGGCACAAGTCCAATCAAGGACATGGATATTATCACCCTTAATCTGCATTAACATGGCAACAAAATAATTTTGTGAGCACAAATGCTTTACTTGCTCACTTGCTCTAAGGTATTGAATTTAAATATGTTGCATGTTCTATTGCTGTCAAATTAAATTGTTATGCTTTGATATCTTTGATCTGGATGAGAGGAGAGGAAGGTTGAGTTTTTTGGTGCAGGTGATGATGATACACAGATGATGGTGCAAAGTACATGGTAAGTTTGAAGCAAAGGAAGCCAGGTCTTATAGTTGTTGTTTGTGCATTTTAAGAGTTTAATGCAGAGGGATTTAAAGGCTGTCAATAAAGAATGACAGATGAGCATCAACATCAACATCTTTAACCACATATAGGTGTTGTCTTTGTGGAGAGGGTGATGTCTTGGTGGAGTCAACACTGTTAATTCTGGAAGATGTGGAAAATTCACCTAGAGTCATTGTAACCATGTTGCTAGTTTTGGAAAGTAGTCTTGAAATATAGGTTTATGCAATTGTTAGCGTTGTGATAGTTATGTTAAAAAGGAAAGAAATGATCAAGAAGTTAGACCTTAATTTGTCGTTTCATGTAATGCTTTTGGTTTGTGACTTAGGAGTAAGATAAATTTACTCTTTTTTGTATAAGAGTTGAGACACCCCTAAAATGTTCATTTTTATTTTATTTATTTATTCTTTTCTAAAAATAAGATAATAATTAGGAATTTAGTTCTGATGCAATTATTGAATCATTTATCTCTATATCGGTCCATCACTGAGTGCAAGAAAATATTTTATTTTTTCCAATTCTAATTACTTAATAACCAAAACAATACAAATAGTGGATAATGAATACTTAAGAGCCCATATATAGTATTTTTATATTCCGATATAAAATCCAAGTTGTTGAATGAACTCGCCAATGAAGTTAAACATGTTCCTACGAATTACAAATGTTGTGGTATTGTTATATTGGTCATACTTGTAATCTTCTACGCATGTGTGTTGCAGAAATTATTGAAGGACGAAGTGAGCCCTACCAAAAGTGGACAAATGGGTTGTGTTTTGTGAATGAGAATGGTGTGTATGATGTACATAAGGTATCCAAAAATATTGGCCCCTACCCTATGAACCCTAAAATATTGGACCCTACCATGTGCATGCCTCCAACGTTGCTATGAGAATTAACATGACCCAAGCTCGTGTATATCGATAGCTTTTGGTCAAGATAAAATATATAAAGACTCGTGTCATTATCGCATGCATTAAAATAAAGACGTAACAACTAAAAAGGTAGAAAAGCTAGAGGAAGAAGATAAGGAATTATTTAAGTATTTGCAAATTCGATATTTATTTATATAAATTAAATCAATCACGCGTGTCCAGGGAACATGTATATATAATTATTATAGTTTTTATTTATTTATGGTTTTTGATAAAAAAAATAATCTACAATTTAATACTTTTCATACTCGTTAATTGAGTTTAAGCAATTCCCACCTAACTCTATTTGTCAGAGTTATAAAGCTGATAATGGAATTTAATTTCAAGCAATTAATGAATCACGTTATTAGAGCCAAAATCATCACAGATGGAGGTAGTTTTTTTAATCTTTTTTAAAGGACTAAATATAAAAATAAAATGATTAAATTTTAAAGGATATGAAATAATCTTTTATTAAAAATAAAAATGATTTAGAAATGCTTTCTGAAAGCCAATGTCACCCTACATTTCAATAAAAGGAGTTGTCTCGCGTATCGTTCCCAAGTACATAGCACTGCATACTCCATTTTCCTTCGTAGTTAAGGCTACTTGATCAGTATATTCCAATAAACTTTAAATAAAATAAATAAAAAATTCACGTTTGCCTAACTTCAACGTTAATTGATTTTTTTATATTAGTTTTAGTTAACGTTTACTAATATAATTT
>Ga0123341_1003714_pt1 | contig 13188 bp, 10 predicted proteins | sample Turbeapinknodule_FD_89959 | JGI IMG/M metagenome (GOLD analysis project Ga0123341, IMG submission 89959) | Root nodule microbial communities of legume samples collected from Mexico - Turtle bean Mexico pink nodule | ecosystem: Host-associated > Plants > Roots > Nodule | place: Mexico: Nepantla... | reverse complement strand
TATATATATATATATATATATATGTTTCTGTTGAAAATATTCTTTACTGCTTTTAATTCACTTGTTTATTCTGTTGCTGCTTATTTTTACATTTTTCATCTGAGTTTTTTGTTAAATGCAGGGGGGAATCAATATCCACCAATTCTTTACTGGGTATACAGAAGGTCGAATGGATTGGCTTGGTTGGCCTCAGATATTGAAATTAAAAGATTGGCCTCCTTCTAATCTTTTTGAGGAACAGTTGCCTCGTCATTTTGTTGAGTTCATATCATCCTTACCCTTCAAGGAGTATACTGATCCTCTCATAGGTGCTCTTAACCTTTCTGTGAAGTTGCCTGATGATTGTCTAAAGCCAGACATGGGGCCAAAGTCTTATATTGCTTATGGATTTCCTCCGGAGCTTGGGCGTGGTGATTCTGTGACTAAGATCCATTGTGATATGTCTGATGCAGTATGCTCTATTTGCTTATTTTTTTGCTGTCCTGTCATCTTCAAAATTATATTTTGATATTTGAACTTTTCAAGTTATTATTTTAAACAGTTTTATTTTTGGGAGGTGCATAGCTTGTAGGACGTATAAATTGTTGTATTTGATTAGCCATTGCATTTCTCTGATCTGTTTTTTTTTTTTAAGTTGATTGTGGCTTCAATTCCATGTCAGTTTCTTTGTTCTGTGCATTGTCTTCATTGCTTAAAATCTCATTTGATTCTATATTTGATGAGTTATTTCTCTGGTTGGTTTAATGATTGATTTGATAATTAGAAACAGTACTCTTTTTATGATTGGTGGAATCATACATTCACGTTACTCTTTTTAAGGGATTGAAAAGCTGTAATTTGGGTATATATACTTCTGTCAGTTGCATAGCTTTTCTTGATAAAATATTTGTTAGTGTTTTGTATTTATTGTTCTAAATGTGTATGCTTATCAATGAAGGAATTGACTTATCATTTTTAATAATTTGGCTGTTTTAGGTAAATGTGTTGACTCATATTGCTGAAGTGAAATTGAATTCTAAGCAACTTACTGCCATTGAGAAGTTGAAACAAAAGCATTTTGAGCAGGACAGAAGGGAGTTATTTGGTGATGATCATGGTGGAGAAACTAACACTGACATGCTTACTAATTCATCCTCTATCATAAATGCTTTGGACAACCAGAACAGTGTTCAAGTCATGGAACATGAAGGTGGATTATGTGATTTGAAAGAAGTTGACCACTTCCATCAATCTGGTTATAATGAGATTGCCACTGCTAAGGAGGATGGTCTTTTATGTGAATTAGAAGTCAAAGAGGAAATAAAACTGGAAAATGGTTTGTTGTTTGGTGGTGATGCTTCAGAAGGTGCTCTCTGGGATATTTTTCGGAGGCAGGATGTATCTAAATTGCAAGAATATCTGAAGAAGCATTTCCGAGAGTTCAGGCATGTCCATTGCTGTCCTTTAAAGCAGGTAAATTAGTAAAATGTTTTCCAGCTTTCTGTTATGTCAACTTGAGTCATTTATAAACTTATTTCCTACCCAATACTTCCACTACTGGGTTATATTTGTTATATTTGAAGCTTTACACCTTTTTAATATTAACATTCTTCCATTCTCATATTTTCTTCTGATAATTTTTTTATTAAATATACCCATAAAAAAGGATTGGGTGAAGGATGAATGACACTGCTAATTGATAGTATAAATTTATAGACCATTTACAACCTAATTAAGGAAATAAATAATAGGTAATTAATGCTATACAAATCAAGTTAAATCACCAAAAGATATCAAATCTATCCTAATAAATAGAAAACAGAATCTGCACTAATTATGGAATAATTATCTCCTAATTACGCAACACATATAAAACATAACATTACCTAGGGATGAGCCCATGTACAAATACTTCTGATAGGAAGAAGCATAAATCATCATTCAGACCTTTGGACCTAGGTTTGTGTATGGAAAACAAAGCATACAAGAAACCAAGTATCAAATTTGAACCCAACAACCCCAAGTTTACCCATGAAGTTTATCGAAGGTTATGAACCACTGAATTGGAACCTTGTGTAGCTGATGACATGTTAACAGAGAAGAGGCAGAAAGAGATTGTAGCATTCCCCGTGGACATCCAAATTATTCAGAATCTAATTTCATTCCAACCTCCACTAGAGCCAACAAACTCAACCAAACATGCAACAATTAGTTGTTCAATCCCAGCCAATCTACTGTGATTGCAATTCTCTTCCAACATTTTGAAAAAAACGTGTGCAAGTGCATCATTTAAGTGTGAACTTCCCGTTTTCAAAGTCAACCTTGAGGACAAGCTTGATTTTTATTAGGGTGAGCATTGTTAGGATATAAGGAGAAGGAGATTCAGATAGTTAGAGAGATTAATTAGATAGGGAAGAAGTATAAGACAGAGGAAGATTTGCCATTATTGTTAATTGAGCATTTACTCTTTGTGAAGGGAAAACCCTTGGAAGAGAGTTTCCATCATATTCATTGTTCTTTTCCCCCCAATTCAATTAAATCTTCCTTTTCTTTCTCATTTCAATTCTTAGTTCCTACCAGACAGGGAATAACATTGTATGTAACTACCAATCCAAAATGCTCATTACTTTTTCAAACAATCATGTTTTATTTACTTGACTTTGGCAGACCATAACTTTTGTATATAGACAACCCATGAGTCCGTGAGTCCCTCACTCATTAGGCTTTATTTTTTCTTGAATGACATATCTTTGGAAATGTAGGTTATTCACCCCATTCATGACCAGACTTTTTATCTTACCATGGAGCATAAGAGGAAGCTTAAGGAGGAGTATGGTTAGTAACACATAATTTTTCATATTTTGATCGGGAGAGTTGTTCAGCTGGTTCTGTATTGATAGTTTTGTATTTTCTTTTAGGAATTGAGCCGTGGACTTTTATTCAAAAGTTAGGAGATGCTGTTTTTATTCCTGCTGGTTGTCCTCACCAAGTCAGAAATCTGAAGGTAAATTGTTTATTGTAGGCTTGATGTATCCTTGTTGTCCTAGAAGTGTATAAATGCTAAGTATGTTATTATTTTAGGTATGATTCTAACATACAATGGTAGTATCTTTGTTTAGTACCTAAAATTAAGCCTAGGTATATCATCAACAAAGAAAGACTTTTCAGGAAGTGAAAACTGCTGGTTTTACATCCCTAGGTTGTTCGATGATACATTCAATTTGATTACTTTTTTATTTTCATTGTAACTCGTATTTTTATTTTATGATATAATGACAACATGGAGGTTTGAATCTCTTATATCTTATATACCACTCAAGTCCCGTTTTGCTACCTAACCTATTATGGCTTGGTTGATTTTATTTAATCTTCAAAATGCACTCCATGTTAGCACCCACAGTATATGTTTTCCCTTCGCAGTCATGTATCAAGGTTGCGTTGGATTTTGTGTCCCCTGAAAATGTTGGGGAGTGCTTTCGGTTGACAGAGGAATTTCGCACACTTCCAATAAATCACAAGTCCACAGAGGACAAATTGGAGGTATGCCAAACTAATTTTCTTGATTTGATTTTGGCATATTTATTTGCTTCTCCAGTCCATAGAGGACAAATTGAAGGTATGGCAAACTAATTTTCTTGATTTGATTTTGGTATTTATTTGCTTCTCCATTTGTGATAAAGCATCTCTTGTTTTGTTGTTAGTCTTTAATGGGTTTGGAAATTAGCTCTACACACATATAATTTGTTAAATATAGTGTTGTATATATATGGGTTTGATAGACTTGAAGGAAGTATAAGGAATTTGTTGTTTGTTTTGAATGTTTTGAAGGAGGAAATCTGTTGAAGGGTTTGATAGTGTTTGTTGATGCTTTTCTATTGAAATGTAGTCTAAAATAAATTTATTTACGTAATTTATTTAGAATTCATTTGTTGAGTTTAACAATTTGGCTTTACTTGTTGGATGCAAGAGTTGTAAGGATCATACAAATTCACAAACCCCTTGTGCCGTAACTTGGAATTAAGCTTCCTCATTGGACCTTGCAACTACATTTTGTTTCTTACCAATGCTAAAATCGCAAGTAAACTCAGAAACTCACAATCCTATGATTATGGAGGAAATCACAAGCTGACGTGGACGAAAAAGACCTACGAGTCACAACCATTGTTGTCATTGCAACACTTGTTGGTGTTCGCCTTCACAGCTATGAAGCTCGGATACGGCCAAAAATGTGCCGTCGGTGTGTCCGATACATTGCGGACACGAACACGTGGCGGAAGCGTGCCCGACACGGTGTCAGACACTTTTTATTGAGCCGGAAACGGCCCTCTTTCTGGATACGCCAGAGGGGACAGGTTTCCCTACTTGAACACGCCAGAAAAGCTCGAAAAAAAAACGCGGTTTAGTGTTTTAAAGAACTCTTATTTTCCACACTAAATCTCAGATAAAATATGATAAAATCTCAAACAAAATATTAAAATCTACAAAAAGTAAAAGTTAAACATTATGTTTTTCTTGATTTTTTTTCATATAACAAAATATATTACTACATTTTAATTTATATATAGCCGTGTCCCGTGTCCTATAATTTTTAGTTTAGCCGTATCTTCGTGTCCGTGTCTGGGCTTCTTAGCTTCACAGTCCCCAATGCTTGCCTTCATAGTCTCCTCTTTCCTTTCCTTTCCTTGGTTTGTTAAATAGAGTAGGGGCTCTAGCTTTACTTTAGCTTGAAGAGGAAACGAGTTTTCGTTATGATGTGCCCTGGGCTTCGGTTAGTTACAAGGTGGTTAGTAGGTAGTTTCGATTCTAGCTTTGGAGAAGCGAACTTCAATCACAAAGATTTAACTATACGTCAAACATTCCTATTTCTACTTCTTACTCTCCCACGTAGGGGTGTTTATGGATTGGATTTTTCAAAATCCAATCTAGATTCAATCCAAATTCAAATAAATGGATTGGACTTAAAATCCATATCAATTTTAACTAGATCAAATTTAAATGGATCTTTTTTAAATCCATTTAAAGTGGATTAAATCTAGATTCAATCCATTTTGCTCAACATTGGCTCGGGCCGTCTCGGCTCGACATCGGTCCGGGCCTAATCGACTTGACATCAGCCTGGGCCCAGACGATTCAACATGGGCCCAAGCCCAAACGACTCGACAATGGCATGGGCCTGTATGATTCGACATCGGCTCGAGCCCGAGAGACTTGACATCGGCCCAGACCGAACGACGAGACATCAGTCCGGGCCCAGAGGACTCGACATTGGTCTGGGCCCAGACGACTAGACATCAGCTCGAGCTCGCTCGGATTTACATCGGCTCGGGCACGCTCGACTCGACATTAGCCAGGGCCCAATACGCTTGACATCGACCTAAACACGAACAACTCGACATTGGTCCGGGCCCAGACAACTCGACATCTGTCTGGGCCCAGACGACTTGACACTGGTCTGGGCTCGAACGACTCAACAATGGCCTGGGCCACACGACTTGACATCGACTCGGGTCCGCTCCACTCGACATTGGCTCGGGTCGTCTCGGCTCGGCATCGGCCCGGGCACAATCGACTTGACATTAGCCCAGGACCGGACGATTCATCATGGGCTTGAGCTCAGACGATTCGCTAATGGCCCAGGCCAGCTAACCTCGACATCGGCCCGAAACCGTTCGGCTCGACATCAGCTCAAGCTCGGACGACTCGACATCGCCCACACCCTAACGACTCGACATCAGTCCGGCCCGGAGGACTCGACATCGGTCCGGGCCCGGAGTACTCGACATTGGTCTGGGCCCAGACGACTCGACAATGGCCTAGGCCGGGACGACTTGACAATGGCTCGGGCTCGCTCGGCTCGACATCGTCCCGAGCCCGCTTGACTCAACATTGGCAACCTAATAGACTCGACATTGGCTTGAGTCTGGACGACTCAAGATTGACCTGAACACGAACAACTCGACATCGGTCCAGAACCGAACGACTCAACAATGGCCTGGGCCCGGACAACTCGACATCGGTTCGGGCCCGCTCCACTCGACATTGGCAAGGGCCCAATAGACTCAACATTGGCTTGAGTCTGGAAGACTCAACGTTGACCTGAACATGAACAACTCGACAACAGTCCAAGCCTGGCCGGCTTGACATCGGTCCAAGCCCAGACGGAAGACATCGATTCGGGCCCAGACGACTCGACATTGGTCCGGGCACGGATGACTCGACATCGGCTCAGGCTCGCTCGGCTTGACATCGATTTTGGCCTACTCCACTCGACATTGGCTCGGGTCGTCTCGGGCCCAATCGACCAGACATTAGCCCAGGCTTGGACATTCAACATGGGCTCGGGCCCAAACGATTCAACAATGGCCCTGGCTAAGATGATTCAACATCGTTTCGCGCCCCCTCCACTCGACATCGGCTCGAGCTCGGACGAGACATCAGTCTGAGCCCAAAGGACTTGACAATGGTCCGGGCTTGGAGGACTAGACATTGGTTTGGGCCCGGACGACTAGACGTCGGCCCAGGCCCGCTCGTCTCGACATTGGCAAGGGCCTAATAGACAACATCGGCTTGAGTCTCAACATCGACTTGAACACGAACGACTCGACATCGGTCTGGGCCCAGACGACTCAACATCAGTCCAGACCTGGACGACTCGACATCGGCTCAGGCTCGCTCGCCTTGATATCGACTCGGGCCTGCGCAACTCGACATTGGCTCGGGCCGTCTCGGCTCGACATCGGCCCGGGCCAATCGACTCAACATCAGTCTAGGCCCGGACGATTCAACAATGGCTTGGGCCTGCATGACTTAACATCGGCCTGGGCTCGCTCGGCTCGAGATTAGCCAGAGCCCAATCGACTTGACATTGACCTGAACACAAACAACTCGACATCGATCCGGGCTCGGACGGCTCAACATCGGTCTTGGCCTAGATCACTCGACATCAACTCGGGCCTGCTCGGCTCGACAATGGCTTGGGCCAGGACGACTCATTATCGGCTCGGGCTTGCTCGGCTCGACATCGATTTGGGCCTGCTCCACTCGACATCGATTCGAGCCCCGACGTTTCGACATCGGTTTAGGCCCAATTGACTCGAATTCGGTCTCGGCTTGGACGACTCGACATCGACTTGGTCTCACTCGGCTTGACATCGACTCGGGCCTGCTCCACTCGACATTGGCTCGGGTCCTCTCAATTTGACATCAGCCCAGGCCTGGACGATTCGCCATTGACCCGAGCCTAGACGATTCACCATTGACCCTGGCCTAGACGATTCAACAATTGCCCGGGTCTGGATGATTCAATATCGGCTCGGGCCCGCATGACTTGATATTGGCCCGGGCCTGCTCAGCTTGACATTATCTAGAGCCCAATCCACCCGACAAAGACTCGGACTCGCTCCACTCAACAACAGCCCGGGTCCGCTCGGCTCAACATTAGCCAGAGCCCAATTGACTGGACATCAACCCACACCCCATCCACTCGACATCGGCTCGAGCTCAAATGACTTAACATCAGCCCAGACCCGAACGACGAGATATCAGTCTGGGCCCGGAGGACTCAGGCTTAGAGGATCGACATTGGTCTGGGCCTGGACGACCAGACATCGGCTCGGCTCGACATCGACCCAGGCTTGCTCGGCTCGACATTGGCAAAGGCCCAATAGACTCAACATCAACTTGAGCCTGGACATCCACTCGACATCGACCTGAACACGAACGACTAGACATCGGTCCAGGCTTGGACGAATCGACAATGGCGTGGGCCTGGACGACTCAACATCGGCCCGGGCCCAATCGACTCGACATTAGCCCATGCCCGGACGATTCAACAATGGCCTGGGCCTGGATGATTAAACATCGGCCTGACCTGCACGACTTAACATCGTCCCGGGCTCGCTTGGCTCGACATTAGCCAGAGCCCAATTGACTCGACATTGACCTGAACACGAACGATTAAACATCGGTCCGGGCCCGGACTGCTCGACATCCGTCTGGGCCTAGACGACTTGACATCAGCCCGGGCCCGCTCAACTCGACAATGGTCTGGGCCCACGACTCGACATTGACTCGGGCTCGCTCCACTAGACATTGGCAAGGGCCCAATAGACTCGACATTGACCTGAACATGAACAACTCGACATTTGTCCGGGCCCCAACGGCTCGACATCGGTTCAGGCCTAGTCGACTCGACAATGGTCCGGGCTTGGACGACTCGACATCGGCTCGGGCTCGCTCGGCTTGACATCGACTCGGGCTTGCTACACTCAACATTGGCTCGGGTCGTCTCGATTCGACATCAGCCGAGGCCTAGACGATTCAACATTAGCCCAGGCCCAAATGATTCAACAATTGCCCGGGTCTGGATGATTCAATATCGGCCCGGGCCCGCACGACTTGACATCGGCTCGGGCCTGCTCGGCTTGACATTAGCCAGAGCCCAATCCACCCGACTTAGATTCGGATCCTCTCCACTCGACAACGGCCCGGGCCTGCTCGGCTCAACATTAGCCAGAGCCCAATCGACTCGACATTGACCTGTGCCCCCTCCACTCGACATCGGCCCAGACCCGAACGACGAGACATCAGTCTGGGCCCGGAGGACTCAACATTGGTCTGGTCCCGAACGACTAAACATCATCTCGGCTTGACATAGACCTAGACCCGCTCCATTCGACATCGACCCGGGAGACTAGACATCTGCTCAGGTTCAGGCAATTAGACATCGGCCCGGGAGACTTGACATTGGCTTGGGCTGGCTCGACATCGACCCGGGCACAATCGACTAGACATCAGCCCGAGCCCGGACAATTCAACATGGGTTCGGGCCCAGACGACTCGACAATGACCCGGGCCTGGATGATTCGACATCGGCATGAGCCTGTTCGACTCAACATCGGCCCGGGCCCGCTTCACTCAACTTAGGCTTGAGTCTGGAGGACTTGACATCGACCTGAACACGAACAACTCGACATCGATTTGGGCCTAAAGGACTCAACATCGGCCTAGGCCCAGGAGACTTGACATTGGCCCGGGCCCAATCGACCCGAGCTTGCTAAGCTCAACATTGGCCTGACCCATTCAACTCGACATCGGCGCAGGCCTGGCTTCTCGACATCAGCCTGGGTTTCTTGACTTGATGTCGGCCTGGGCGCCCTTGGCTCAAAATTGGCTCGGGCCTGCTCGACTTGATATGGGTTCGGGACTGCTCGGTTAGACATCGGCTTGTGCCCGCTCGCCTCGACTGAATTGAGCAAGAAGCTTTTCTTTCAAGATTAATTTCTCATGTTCATCATCTGTTGTAAATAACAGCCATGACTTTGTTGGTTCCCCCAAGGACATCATAGCCTGAGTAAGTCTCTTGAAGTCTCTCAAACCAAGCACGGGGGATTGCTTAAGCCTGCACAAGGCTTTCTTCAACCTACGTACTTCCTTCAATAGATCCAAAATTAGGAGGAATCTCCATGTAGACTTCTTTCTCTATATGCTCATGCAAAAAGGCATTTTTTTCATCAAACTATTACAATTCCCAACCAAAATGTGTTGCTAATGAGAGAATGATCTTGACAATATTCATTGTCATTGGAGCAAATGCCTCCTCATAATCAATACTATATGTCTAAGTATATCTTTTTGCAACTAACCTTTTTTATAACGATCCAATGTGCCATAGACCTTTATTTCACTGAACAATATTGTCATATCAACAGTTTGCACTGTGACTTTGTGTAACTTTTCCCCTTGATTTCTGATTTTGAAACAGGTAAAGAAAATGACAGTATTTGCAATTCAAGATGTGGTTGAAAAGTTGGAGAAATCAAGGTTAGTGATTGTAATCATCTGGCCCTTTGGGTATGCATTGTGATTCTTGCGTTTGCTGAGTACGTTGTAAGGCTGTCAGAGGCAAAGGCATTGTTAGATTATTATCTCTTATGTATTGTGGTCGTGCTGGTTATGTTCTTTAAAGCTCTTAATTCGATTATTACTTGTGAAACTGATGATTATTATTCAATTTACAGGTGCGGGTTAATGAAGGTTCCATAGTAAGTCTATCTGTAACGAATCGAAGCCATTGGAAGTGTTAAATTATGTCATCAGCTTAATCATGTGTGATGATGTTGAATTCTATGCATGATGATATTTTGTTTTCCTAGCACACCTGGAAGAGTTTTATTGAAACATTATGCATGACTTGTAACAGTGTACATGTAGTTGTCAGTTAAGAGCATCCACAACCCACCAATCGATTTGAGGTCCTTAAATGGACACCACATTAACACATTACTTATTTTTATTTAAGTTTTCATTAGTTCATCCTTTCAATTCAGCACCTCTAGAAAGGTTACCTCTAAAATGCTGATGTAATTGTACTTTTTTAACTCTTCTCAGTGCACATAAATGATTAGAGATTCAATGTTGCCTCTGTTGCACTAACATTGTGCCAAAGTGTTGGGAATACTAATTGATTGGGTTTTAAGCTTTTAGTTTTATAAATTTCTTCAATAATTTTAATATTTTTGGGAGTAGGAAGAAAAATTGTCAAAGGGGACATCTCAAAATCGTCTGCTTTACCACCATGCTTTGGGTTTTGTTTTAGGTAGGGCTGTTTGTGGATTTGGTTGGGTAAAATTTGAATAAACTTATTACCAGTTTACTAAAAATATTGAGTTGGGTTTTTGTATTTCTTATATTAAACCTATTCTACCTCCACTCAATCTTGAACGAGTTGACGAGTTGGGTTAGATTGAGTCAATTGGTCAAGATTTAAAAAATCAATTTTTAAGTATCAACTTAATTAAAGACATAATATTTATAAAAATTAATTTAAGACTTTAACTAAGTTAACAAGTCAAGTTATTATTTTCAACAAATCTAAAGGGAATTTTAAAACTGGGTTGACTTTCTTGTATAAGATTCTTAAAAAAAAATTAAGAAGTTTTAAATTTTTTTTATTAATTATTATATCTTAGCAAGTGTAATAAAAGTTTTCTTTAGGTTAAATTCAATGTTCATCATTGCGTCCTTCTTCAATACTTAGTGTTATTTGTTTCTTGTCAACATCTTTATTAGAATTTATATAATAACTTGAATGATTAATCAAGTAAGCGGTTTCATATCTTTTATTATTTTACTTGTTTGAATGTTTAATCAAGTTAGTGGTTTTATATCTTTTACTGTTGAACTTTTAGTGGTTTCATATCTTTTTACTATTGAACTTATATGATTTTATGGTAATTGAATTTTAAATGGTTCATATTAGCATGACTATTAAGGCATTCATACTTTTTGTGCCAGTGATAAACCTAACCAAGAAATCAATCTCATAATCTCATATACATTGTTCTTTTTGTCTAACGGTGAACACGATCTCTCCATTAGCGATGATACTACACATGTGTTCTTATTAAAATAAAACTATATATTCACTGTCACATACATATAAAATAATTTTAATGCAAACTAAAACAAATATTTCTACAATGCCAACTAAAGCAAATATTTCTACAGACTCAATATCAATAATCCTACCATTTAAGTATGCATTTAACAGGTATGTCCAAGTTTGAACAATGGTGATAAAAACTTTTTTCTTTTTTAAAAAGGGATTTGTTTAAACCTGACTTATGAGACTCAAGTCTCGAGGTTATGACAAGTAGATAATCATGCTTGCAGCATGTTAGTTTTCTCTCCAGATCTTAATTTTTATGAGATAGTCCGTGTGAAAATAGTTATTTTCTCATAAAACGTAATTTTGTCTTGTTTAAATTATATAAGATCAAGGATTTAAATTTTTGTTTCAACTTTAATTACTGCTCAAACAAAATATTCTTATTTTTGCTCTTTTCGTCTTTGACCTGTTCTCCCTCTCCTTTTTCCTTTTTTTGGTTCAATGCCATCTCAATCATAGTGGGATTTTCAAATTAAATATTAGGACTACTTATTTATTATTATTTCTTATCATAACCTTAGCCCATCCACATCAAATCTTTGTTGTTTTTCATCCTATGCGATTCTAGTTTAAACTGTTGATTCGGAAATGAGTTAATATGTACTTCGTAAAAATCATCATATCATATTTTCCAATTTTCAGAAAATCCAACACATACTCCAAACAAAATAGTCAAGATTCTCCATAGAAGCAATTTCTCAACATATATGTGCAGGAAGTATAATGCAAGATGTTTTATAACCGCATGCTCATCAAATAAGAAGAATAGACGCCAGTTTTTTCTGCATGAATCCCTTTCTAATGAACATAAAATTACAAATTGAATTAGGTAAATAATTGGGAACGAACTCAATTTGCACTGACCTCATCTACATTATGAACCTAATACAAGAAGATAGAATGACTACCTCATGGTCCCAATAACTGTTTTTACAAATTAAGTCGACAGATTATGCTGATGCTATTCTAATTCAGAATGCATTGTTTCCAGCTTTCGAATGAGTATGAACTCTTACTCAAGAAGCTTATTGCAGGTGCCAACACCAACAGCAGCAGCAAGATGCCATGCAGCATGAAGGTAAGGAGTTTTAGGAAATAAATCATCAGCTACAAAAAGCATACCACCAAGTAATGACGACATCTTATGAACTGTGTGAGCCATCCTCAAGTCTGGATCCTTCAATGCCCTTTTAGCAAATGCTACCTGGATTAGAAAAATAACAGTGAGAAAAGCTTAATTATAAAATGTTTACTTCTAATTTTTTACAAGATCATATCTTGTTACTACACATGTAGAAAGCTGTGCCAGTGCTAAAAACACCTTTTCAGAGAATATATTCCCAGGATGAAAAGGTATTAATGGTAACATTACACTTTTTATGCTCAAAAAAACAAACTAGAAAATATTGTAGCTAGATATACTTATATATACTAATTATTTTACTCAAAACATTTATCGTTTATTTATTTTTGCAATATTTAACTTTGTTTATGTGTTACTCAAATTAATCGACAGATCTATAAAGCATTTTAAAGGCCAAAGTAACAATATTTCGACATGAATGCTTTTAAATTTTGTTTAGCTAATCTTAGTCGTTTGATAGAAGAAATATTTTTAATTTTCCGAAAATCTAAAATCGGGATTGTATATTTTCCATGTTTGATTTATCTTTTGGAAATGACATTTTAAAGAAATAATGTTTCATGGAAATAGTTTTTGAAGAAATTTCTCACATAAATATTATGAAATCATTTAATAT
>Ga0123341_1003713_pt1 | contig 13189 bp, 9 predicted proteins | sample Turbeapinknodule_FD_89959 | JGI IMG/M metagenome (GOLD analysis project Ga0123341, IMG submission 89959) | Root nodule microbial communities of legume samples collected from Mexico - Turtle bean Mexico pink nodule | ecosystem: Host-associated > Plants > Roots > Nodule | place: Mexico: Nepantla... | reverse complement strand
CACTATTTTAGTTTAATTGACATCTTTATTTTATTTTTGATATTAAATATAATTATATATAAATAATAAAAATAAAAAAATTACAAGCATAATAACGTCTATATTTTCACTAATATAAATAATAAAAAAAAATATTTTTTGGATAAACAGACATTCTCGTGACTATGTTACCGCTACTTGTTTTATAAAAGAAATCAATCCATAAATTAACTATCTAACTTAAACTTTGACCTAAATAAGTAGAATCAAAATAATTACATTTAATTTAATTCAATGTTTTACGGACTTTTATAACTGAAGCAAAAATTCATTTTAAAAGTTGTAAGTTTCAACCTAATAGAGTCCTGGTTCTTTTTTATCATTGAGATGTGTTTATTATTATTTATTGCCACATTTTTTAAGAAGACAGTTCACCCACCGGGTAAGAGTAACTGGCAGCGGCAATCTATTCCGCACGATTTACACGCGCGTGAAAACTACGCGGTCGCGAGCCGGTGACATTCTGATCCAAACTTTCCATAGGTAACCGGTAACCTGCTCTGTCATGATGTGGAACTTGGAGGGATCTTCTTCCGTTTTCGTTCTCGGATCCCAAGACCACATTACGTGCACTATCAGCACATCATGGCTATAATCTAACGGTCCCGCTCACCAGGCAATGAATCATTCTCTCACCTCTTCCTCTTCCTTCTCCTCTTCTTCCTCCACTACATCTTCGTCCTGGTTCTTCGGAATCGTTCGACCCGGTCGTTCAAGGAGTTTGAAAATGTCCACTAACTCCCCCGCCGTCGCTGCCTCCACCGAGTCCGCCGACCCTGTCGTCCGCAGAAATCAGTTCCGAGGAGTTCTTTTCAAGTACGGTCCCAAGCCTATTCAGGTCCGTTACCTTCTTGCTTCTTTTTTATGCGTATACATATGACTTTCTTTTTTATTATTTCGATTTTATCTTCTATTCAATATTATTAATATCGCACCTACTCTTCTACATTGTATTCGACCTTCGAGATCTCTGATTTCTTCGAAAGAAAGAAAAATAGTAATTATCAATGAGTGTGCTACGTAAGCGTTAGTGTTTTCGTGTCTTTCAGTATCGTGTTTTTTCCTTCGTGAATCTCGCGCCTGAGTTGCCATTGTTCAGTTTCTGTCACTGTATCTTTACTTTTCAATTCCTCTTTTGCTTTGTTTATGCTTTCTGGTTTTCTTGGAGGGCATTATGATAGTTTTTTTTTGCAGGTTGCCTTTAAGACTGGCGATTTCAAGCGGCAAGTCATTTTTATTGGTGGATTGACCGATGGTTTTCTTGCTACTTCGTACGTATCATACTGCTCGATTATTTCAAAGCTATTAAGCTGTGTTGTCTTTCATCATCTGACCTAGAATGGTTTTATAACTTATGACTGTTGGATTGGTAATTTCTTAAATTAAATATATTATGTAAAATAAAAAACATTGACTATATTCCATAGATGAGAATAGGAACAGCAGTGATTTTTCAAGCCAATGAATTCTGAGTATTAAAAGAAGAAAAAAAGCTGTGGGATTCCTTGAAATCATTTTCAAGCACGTCAATATATAGTTGTGAAAAAATACTATGCTCCAGTAGTATTAGAAGAAATACAAAATTAGCAGTCGGATACGCTTGGTAGATGAGTGGTGTCATAGAATTTTTCGAGCTTTTGAGTAGAATTGTTCAGAAATATATCTCTTCTATGTGTTGGTCTACATGATTGATGTTTGTTTCCCTCCCCTCCAATGCATTCAAATTGTTTCATTTGATCGCTCTTTCATTCTGGGCTTCAGTCTCGTTTTCCTTGGAAGTAGAATACTATTTCATCTTTTTAAATCTAATGTTTTTAAAGCCAAATTCTTCTCCCTCTAGGTTCGATTGATAATACCTAATGTTCTTTTAAGTGTTGTGTTCTGTGATCGCCTTGGGTTTCTTTGCTTAAAACCCTATCTAGTATTTCTAAGTATTTGATGACTGACATGATTGAGATAAGCGTGCTTGTGGAAAGTAAGTTCCTGCAATCGTATAAAATGAGAGCTTATTCATAAGTTTGGCTTTGAAACTTACCGAAATGAGCTTAAAAAGCTAATAGGAAATCATAATCCACTTTCATAAGATCAAACGTGCTTTTCCATTTTCCCTACAAATATAAGGGAGGAAATGGTGGAATGAATTAAAATGCCGGTTTTAAGGAAGTGCTTGCAGATATTTATTATTACCCTTTTTCCATTTCTTTGTCATTTTCGTCTGACTGTAGTAACTTGGAAATAGCAATTTGCTAATAGCTACCAACAATTTAATTACTTTATTTAGATTTATATTTTTCTCTACCTATTTTAATGAAGAAGCTCTATAGAATAAAAAATTAATCAATTTGTATGCAGTTGTTTCTTTTGTAAATTTATTTTGTGTGGCAATTTTTCTATAATTATAAATTGGTTTCTTTAAAATAACTATTGGAGCACTTAAATATAATTCTTTATAAATTTCCAAATTTATTATTTTAATCCTATTCCATTGTGTTGCAACAACTTATTTTTAAATTGATTTATGATTTTTTTTTCATTTAAAGATCAATGTGCTAGAAGTTGGTATTGTTATTAGTTTATCTAATAATAGAAAATTTATACTGGTCTCTACACATTTTTTTAAGATCCACCCGAAGATGCAAAGCTTAGGATAGTGTCTATCTGACATCCATTTTCTTCATCTTCTTGTAGATACTTGGAACCTTTGGCAATTGCTCTGGACCGTGAGAATTGGTCATTAGTTCAATTTCTTATGTCATCTTCTTACAGTGGATATGGCACCTCCAGTTTGCAACAAGTAATCAGTTAAAATTTTAATTCCCAGTGATGCTGTGCTGTTACAGGTTGCTGTGAAGTATTTATAACACATTCTATCAAATAGATTTTGCCTATTAATTTTACATGATTAGCTCAAAATTGTGGAAATTATCAATACAATAGTAAACCACCATATAATTCCACTAACACAAAAGACAAGAAATTGTGTTACTTTAGCAGTGAAATGCCTTTTTCCTTTGATATAGTGAGCTTAGTGTTTGCAGAAAGCATCTCCTTACAGTGAGCAATATGAATCAAGCATTGATCTTGTGAAAGAGAACTCTGTTTTTTGTTTAATAATCCAAAAGAACAAATGACAACATTATGGACTTTTTCATCAGATATTTAGAAGTAATTTATTTTACTGTTAAATTAGTGTGACCTCTGACATTACCTCACCCAACAATATCCTCAGAATTTAGTTGTTTTGTTAAATATGGCAAACTAAGGATCCTAATTCCTAGGAGTCCAGGAGCCTTAAATTTGTTACTGCAGCCTTGAATAACATATTTTAAATATATATGTACCTCAGTATTTTGCCGTTCTCAAGATATAATGTGTTTTTAAAAATATATTATATATTCATTCTTATGATGCAATGTTAATATTTCTATCTGATCGACAAGGATGGTTATCTTGATTCTTAAGCTTGTTAATTTTATGTTGTAGGATGCTAAGGAGCTGGATCAGCTCATTAATTATTTAATTAACAAAGAGGACTCTGAAGGCGTGGCATTGCTAGGGCATAGTACTGGCTGCCAGGTTATATGCTATTTCAAGTGCTAACTATACTTCTACTTCCATTGCTGCTGTTATTCAAAGTGAAAATTAAATTTGTTCTTGTTCTTTTTTGACATTTTATTTAGGATATTGTGCATTACATGGGCACAAATTATGCTTGCTCCCGAGCAGTTCGTGCTGCCATCTTTCAGGTACACACTGATAGTGGGTCAGTTGTGAACTTCCTTCTTCCATTTTTTTTTTTTCATCTGCATGTTTTTTGTAAAATGGTAGCCTAATTTAATTTGGTGCAATTATGCCCCTCAGATGAACTTTTACAGTTAGGGGTCTTATTCTTCTAATTGTCATGTTTTCAGATGAGACTAGTGGCCCAATTAACCTGATTTAGGTTGATATCTTAACGTGCCTAAGGTCATAAGGATATATTGAAAAGGGTTTGAGTCATTTGATGGTATTTAGGAGCCTACAATCTGAAATAACTTTCCTTTTTTCTCCTAAAATCTTCAGAATATTTGTACAAAGATTAATAACATGTTTTTGAAAATGAATTATGTTTGTTACATGTTTTCATCCAAACTGAACTCTTCCATTGCCACCAGGAATTATGTTTGCATAAACTAGCAATTATTATATTTGAAGTTTTAAATACTGAAATCATTGAAAGGAAACGGCATCAATATGTTTAAGTATAAAGATAGTTATATGAATGTGAACATAAATGGTTGCTTTAGTATACTAAAATCTATGTTAACGTATTATTGAGAAACTGATATAAACAGTCGCAAAGACTTTTGTTTATTCCCTTTCACTAAACACTGTTGCATTACGATTTCCATTCACCTGTATTGTTGATGAACTGATAACTTCATCTCCTCACCTCGATTTGCATTGTATATATGATGTAACACATACATGAATGATGCTACTAACCTTTTTGTTCATTTGTATTTAACTTTAGTATGATCAGCACATCACTAGTGATTAGAAAGTTAATATTAGAACCAGCTATAGAAATATATGGGATGTTTTATAGCATATATGGGAATATTGATGTCAGCTTTCTCATTCGTATAACTAATAATCATAATGTTGATAACTACTCCAGATAATGTAATTGTTAACTAATCAACATGCCTGGACCTAATTGTGGATTTGAGCTTGAACTGGTGTAAGCTTTATTTTATCTCCAATGCTCAAGTAGTGATGCATAGAACATAACCTGCATAAGGTGGGGGGTTAACAACATAACAAATGGTTTGTAGTCATCATGTGGACTTTTTGTATTACAGTACCTGCTACATGCTTTGAGAAGTCCACCAAGGCAAATTCAACTAATTCCATTATTTTTAATGAGTATAATATGTAATGTTTAAATATATTGATATTTGATACTATTAGGTGTAAGATATATTTTAGGAACTATATAATAATTAATTACACATTAGAGTTATATCAATTATTTTGTTTTAATTTATTATTTTAATTAAATGATGATTTAATTGTTATGATTGCCTTGTAGAATTTCTAATATTTATTGAATAATGCTCTATTAACAAACATATATCTATGATTGAAATGCCAGTTTTAAAACCAAAAGAAGAAAGTGGACGTTTTGTTTGATCAATATCAAAATAATATCATTTTATCCCATCTGTTTGACTGAATGTTTAATTTTCTATATCTATTTAATTTGTTTAGGCTCCTGTCAGTGATAGGGAATATCAAGCCACACTCCCTCACACAGCTTCTATGATTGACTTGGCTGCTAAGATGATAAGCGAAGGACGAGGTTTAGAGTTAATGCCAAGGGAAGCAGATCCTAGTTCCCCGATAACTGCCTATAGGTGAGTACAGAATTATTGTCAGAGCACCACCAACACGGAGACAAACTTGATATTAGTCAATAGGTTAAGATTTACAATTAAGATTGATTCCTAAGATGCATTGTTTGGAAACTAGGATGTTATTCAATTGTAAAATAATCTTTGCCCATCAACTATCAGACCAAAGGGGTTTGTATAGAGTAATTCTTAGATTGTCATGGTCTACCACATAGTCTTTTTAGCATTTTTATCATTATTTGATGTATGCAAAGAAATGGTCATCACACTCTTGCACACGTCAATAACATTTGAATTCCTATGGTAGTAGAGCTGCTTACCAAAGAATTATTTGTTAGTATTTAAGCCTTTGAATTTTTGAAATGCCTATTATTTCATTAGTATATCAATTTCTTAATTTATGGCAGTACAAATTTATTTATATGACATTCTGATAGGAACTAAGTTTACTACGGAATTAATTGGGAAAATTATAGAGAACAGTGTTCAGGATACTTGAAGGAGTATATATGAGAAAAAGAGCTTGAGAGATCTTAATTTAGATATCTCTACTGATTTTGATTCATACACACACACACACATATATATATATGTATGTATGCATGCATATGTAAGGGTCAGTGGCTTACAACCAAAGCTCAAGGAAGGAAAGAAAAATATAATAGAGTTTACCCTAGGATTTTAGGTTGCAAAGTAAGAAAAAATAATAGAGTTTGCCCTAGGATTTTAGGTTGCAGATCGATACAACATAAAACAACCTCTGTTTGGAAGATAATAAACTATTCTAACAAGGATACAAAAGGAAAAGGCAATAGAGTTGAGAATACAGAAATCAAAGGAGATAAACTTCCCTGCCCTATGGCAAATCAGAGCCACCCAAACTAGCAGGTTGATTTCCTACCTACCTTTCAGTTCCTTCCTTGTCCTTGTGCTCAACCTCTAACTTTATGTCAATGCTTCCCATACTGGCCATGTACTCAAATTTGTTACAACATATGTAAATATGTTTTTGCCCTTACCCATGTTTGAGTTCCTACACATTTGATTCGTTTACTTATTTGGGGCCGATCCCTTCAAAGAATGATGTTGTGTGCATATTTATTAGGTTACCCAGAGATAAAATTGGAGTTTTTCAAAAAGAGAAAATGAATTACTTAATTAGACAAAGGAAATGGGAAAATACTTGTGTATTGTTTGTTGAATTACAAAGAATAAAGGAGAGCATTCTGCCCCCATAGGCTACCCTTCACAAAGGGTTCTACAACAAACCTGATGCTCATTTACTAAATGCTAACAAGTCTGAATGCTCAATCTACACCTCTTTTTATTTAAGCTAATTCAGTTTCTACAACTTTAGGTGTCTAACTATTTAACTAACTACTCTGGCTTCATTAGTGTCATCCCATCTTATCATCAACTATGGAATGTGGAATTGGGTTCTGATATCAGTGCACCCAAAGATCCTTTGATTCACCCTAGCTAGCTGTCATGGTTGTCCACCCCTTTTATGCCACTAGTTGCTAGTAGCCCTTGCGCCCTGCTACTCTTTTATTGCCACTTCCAAGGTCAGCAACATCTGCATTCCAAACCAGACCCTCACCCATGCCACTTCTCAAAGTTAAAACTTTCAAGTTTTCTACCCCTTAGTTGCATCCAAGTTTGATTTTCACTTTCCAAATTGCAAGTCTAACTCAACTTCAATAGCTAGCTTGGGGTTGGGGGTATTGAGGGATGAGTTTCCATGCCTTGAAAGGAACTGTGGAATCATAACTTAGACAATCATGCATATTAGTGACCCAACATGTGTGAGTTGATTTAGAAAATGCACTCATTGAGTTTTTGGTTTTTCTTGTATTAGAGTTTTGATTACAAAATATGGTGAAGACTCGGTGAGGATTGCCACTAGACACAAACTTAACCAAGTGGTTAAGTAAGTGTTAAAGTTCTCTTCAAAGAGCAAAAAGAAAAGACAGACACAAAGAACAATAGAAAACAAAATCACACATTGACGAAAGTGGAAAGGAAAGCTTATGCAATTGTAGCATTCATGCAGATGGAGTGATGGAAGGAATCACGCCACTTGGGGGAGGAAAGCTCCAAAATGAGTGAGGAAGGGAGTCGCCACTTGCAGCATTCTCTGCCAAGATAAGACTCAGAGGAATAGTCACTCAAAAATTCACTCCAACAAAGTTGTTTTACTGAAAGTCTAGTGTGATTTACCAAATAGCAAAACACTCTATTTATAGTCTAAGGTGCCATGTGATTAGCAAAAGGAGGGAATTTCAAAATTCAAACTAAGCCTACATAAGCCCCTAAATTGGCGCCACTAATTTTGGATCTAGGAGAGCACTTGCTTCTCACATTTAAGCATGTGCTTAATGTGAGAAGTGTGACTTGGGCGGCACATGGGGAGCTTTTTCTAGAACCTAGGTTTAAATGTGGGCTTGGCACGAGCTCAATTTATGCTCTTTAAATCCTATTCTAATGAAATACAAAGCAGGGAAAATAACTGTTGCTTAAGTCCAATAATTTGTGCTCTGCTCTTGGTAATTCTTTGAGACATAATGGTCTCTAAGTCACTGGCTATGGAATGAGTCTAACCTAGCCCTAGGTTCTTTCTCATACTCCTGGTCATCCTTCTATAAGGTTGGGCTACCTTAGTGGATGCTCTATAAGCCAGGGTTTCATCATGCTCTCCGGGTTAGAGAGATTTTGTCCACAAATTTGAAGCACCTACAGGAGTTAGATCCTTACATTAAAAGAATTACTCCTTAAATATGTATTAGGAAGATCTAACTCAAGCATTATCATTGATCCTTTTAATGATCTAGAAGGGACCATCACCATGGGGAAGAAGTTTAGATTTCCTTTGAGTAGAAAAACGATCCTTTTTCAAGTGAAGCCATACCAAATCCCCATGTTCAAAGATCATTTATTTACGCCCCTTATTTTAATGTTGAGCATACTTGCATACCTTCCTTTTTGGTTTGTCGCCTGACGTGTTGGTGCAAGTTTGTAATAAATGTTTCTTTTTCAAAACCATCTTTGAACAACACCTCTTCAAGCACAAGAATAGGAAGTAGGTCAAGAGGTGTAAGGGGATTGAACCCATACGCAACCTCAAAAGGGGTGTGAGAAGTAGTAAAATTAACTACTCTATTATAAGCAAACTCAATATGAGAACATAAGTCATCTTAACATTTGTGACAAAGTTCTATTGACCACTTTGTCTATTCGTCTGTTTGGGGATGACAAATAGTAGAAAACATCAGTTTAGTGTCAAGTTTGCCCCATAAAATTTTCCAAAAGTGACTCAAGAACTTAGAGTCTCTATCAGATATTATACTTCTAGGAAGTCCAATAATCAAACAATTTCCTTAAAGAAGAGATTGAAAATATTACAAGCATCATCTACTTTGTGACATGGAATAAAATGGGTCATTTTGGAAAAATGATCCACCACCACAGAGATAGAATCCATATCCTTAGATGTCTTGGAAAGCCCTAGAATAAAATCCATTGAAATATCTACCCAAGGCATGTCAGGATGGGACAACGGGTATAGACCATGGGGTTGAACCTTAGACTTAGCTTTCTTACATGCTATGCATTTATCACAAATTGTGTACAAATTTTCACATGTTGGGTCAAAAGAATTGTTCATGCAAGGTATCTAAAGCTTTTGCTACTCCAAAATGTCCCCTTAATCCACCCTCATGTTCCTCCTTAACAGGAGATTGTCTCGAAGACCCTTGGGGCACACAAATTCTTTTTCCTTTAAAAAGAAAACCTTCATGGATGAAAAAAAGTCTTTGTGGACTCCTTTTGAGCACTATTGCAAAATGTGAGAAAAATCCTGGTAATCTTTGTAAATTTCCTTGATGTGGTCAAAACCCAGATATTGAGTGTTTAAAAAATTGACCAAGGTATGTCTTCTAGAAAGAGCATTTACAACCACATTTGACTTGTCTTGCTTATGTTTGATCATAGAGAAATTGTTTAATAAACTCTACCCACTTAGCATGTCTCTGGTTAAGTTTGCTCTAGTTCTTTAAATATTTAAGAGATTCATGAACACTGTGTACCACAAACTCTTTGGGAAAAAGGTAGTGCTGCTAGTTTTGTGAAGCCCTAACAAGAGTATAAAGTCTTTGTCATAAGTGGAGTAATTGAGATAACTTCCTTTTAATTTCTCACTAAAATAAGCTATGGGGTGGCTCTCTTGAAGGAGGACAACCCCAATGCCTATATTAGAGGCATCACACTCTATTTCGAATGACTTAGTAAAGTTTGGTAGTGTTAAGATGGGGGCTTTGGTCAAATTATCTTTCAAAGTTTCAAAAGCTTTAGCTTGTTCTTGGTCCCATTTAAATACTACATCTTTCTTTACTATTTCATATAGAGGTGCAACAATAGTACTAAAATCTTTCACAAATTTTCTATAAAAATTAGTTAATCTATGAAAACTTCTTACTCTTCACTAATATTTGTGGGTGTAGGTCAATTCCTAGTTGCTGCTTTGGAGCTGACTACAAACCCTAAGAATTCAACATTGTTTATGGCAAAGACACATTTTTCAGGATTAGCATACAACAAATCTTTTCTAAGGATTTCTAGTACTTTCCTAACATGCAATTTATGGTCTTCTATGTTCAAGTTGTATATGAGGATATCGTCATAGTAGATTACTACAAACTTGCCCATAAAAGATCTTAAGACATGATGCATAAGTCACATGAAGGTACTCAAAGCATTGGTTAAGCCAAAGGGCATGACTAATCACTCATAAAGTCTAAACTTGGTCTTGAAAGCGGTTTTTCATTCATCTCCAGGTTTAATTTGAATTTGATCATACCCGCCTTTAAGATCAATTTTGGTAAATACTTGAGATCCATGTATATCATCTGACAAGTCATCTAATCTAGGGATGGGATGCCTATCCTTAATGGTTATGTTGTTTATGGCACGACGACAGTTTGTACACATATGCTAACACCCATCTTTTTTAGGGACAAGAATGATAGGCATAACACAAGGACTCATGTTGTCTTGGACCAACCCTTTTCTAATAACCTCTTGACATGTTTTTTGGATCTCTTTAGTCTCATCCAGGAATAAAATCAATTTGATGTTCAATACCTCTAAGAGGTGGTAAACCTTAGAAGGATCTTGGACCACGTCCTGGAATTCCTTTAACAACGACTCCAAACACTTAGAACTATCTTCTAGAGATGAAGAATTTAAAGATGTAGACTTTAAACATTTTTGTGGATAAACTATAAATACCAACTTTCAAGCAATCATTACCTTTTTTATTTCCTTGGGAGAGATGAGAAGGCTCGTTTTGATAACATTATGTTTCTCTCTTTTTTTTTCATTGTCTCTCTTTTGTTTCATTTTTAGTTGGTCTTCATTTACTTCTTTTGGAGAAAGAGATTTAGTTATGACTTTATGCCCTTGGAAGTGAAAAGAAATTTTGTTAGTAAGGTCATCATGTAAAATTTTTCTATCATATTGCCAAGGCCTTCCTAAAAAAACATGTGTTGCTTCCACGGGCACAACATCACATAATACCTCATCTTTATAGTTTCCAATGGAAAAAAGCTATAAGGACTTGTTTGTTAACAATCAATTCACTCTTTTTACTAAACCATTGCAATTTATAGGGCTTTGTATGAGAGATAGTGGGTAATCCAAGTTTCTCCACTACTTTTGTACTTGCCACTTTTGTACAACTACCCTCATCAACTATCATGAAATATAAGTTGTTATTGATAAGGCACTGAATATGAAAAATATTTTCCCTTTGAGTTTCATCAAATGGTTTTTGAACATGACCTAACATGCGCCTTACCACTAACAAGTCACTTTCACATGGTATTTCACATTCTTCCCCACTTGGGTATTTTTGAAGAGGAAGGAGAGCTAGATCTAGAGGATTGAGAACTATGGTCACTCACTACTACCCCTTTTTTAACCATCATTGTTCTTTTTTTAGGGCAATTTGGAGCAATGTGCCCAAAACCTAGACATTTGAAACACTTTCTATTTGAGGTTTTGGTAGGAGATTTAGGAGTAGAAGTAGAAGAGGTGTCTTTAGAAATTCTATGTTATGAAGTGGGTTCTCTTGAAAAATTGGAAGGAGAAGCTTTGTTTTGAAATTTATTTTTATCCTTCCAAAATTATTTGTAAAGGTCATCATTATAAGTATTTTTTTGAAAGAGTTTTTCTTTAAAATTTGTGATTCAAACTTGATGGCTAGGTGAATCAATTTTCTCAAAGAGGTATACTCATATAGTTCTACAACATCTTGTATTTCTCTTCTTAACCTACTTACAAACCTAGCTATCTTTGACTCATCACTTTCATGTATATTAACCTTAGTCAAAGTAATTTTACATGTTGATCTCTTTTTACATCATAGACACTAAAAATCTGTTCTACCTTAGCTTCCCATCCTAGTATACATTAGGATAACAGTCCCCATTAAAAGATGGTAATTTAACATGACATAGACTTCTTGGGTTGATGATGATGGCGTCTTGCTTCATAATTTTGCACTCTCCAATCTTCCTCATCTTCTTCTTGACTTTCATAGTGTATATGGTATCTTGTTGCTCTTCTAGGCTCCCATCTCCTCTCCCGGTTTTCCCTATCTTGTGGCTCTTCTAATCTTTGCAACCTCTCCATCATTTGCCTCATTATCTTCCTTTTGAGCCAAACTCCTCTTGGTCTCTTCAAGCTCAACCATAAGACTTGCCTTTTGAGGAGAAGGCGACTTGGATGATTCCCTTACAAGTGAGACATATTTGCACAAACAAGTTCAAACAATTAGTTCAATGCAAAGTTTTAAGCACTCTTCTCACGTGTATCACCCGACCTTTTAGAAAAAAGATGAAGGAAGGAAGGTGGTTAATTTCACTCTTCACTCAACAAATTACCAAGATAGGTCTATTATCCAAAGAGTCCACACTTGAAAAGAATTGCTTCAAATGAAAGATGACACAACTCCTATCAACTCACTCAAGAAGGACTAAACAAAACTTAAGAAATTTAAAGACAAGCAAGAAAAGTATAAAGTGAAGCTAAACTAAATTTGGAAATAAGATGAAGACAAAACATTAACAAGACAAGCAATAAAATAACTTTTAAGACTCAAAGAAAACTTACTCAAATTTAATTTTGAATTTTAATAGAATGCACTAAAAAAAGAAGCATGAAACTCCACTAAATATGAACACAAATTTGCGATACATCAAGAATCCTTTTTAAAGTATATCGCTTGAATGGTGAAAGCATATATTTTTCACTTTTCACTTATTTTCTTTGTCTTGATTCAAATTGTACTTTGTTCATTTCATTCACTTTTTCTTTTCAAATTGCACTCACTTATAAACTATGAAATGTCCTAATCTCTAGTCGATGTGGGATCTCCAACACATCCCCCTCATGCTGAGACTACCAACTTGTGCGTGAGACTATATATATATAGTCACTCAGAAATTCACTCCAACATAGTTTCTTCTCAAAATCTAGTATGATTTACAAGAGAGCAAGGCACTTTATTTTTATAGCCTAAGGTGTCGTGTGATTAGCAAAGGGAGGAAATTTCAAAATTCAAACTAAGCCTACTAATGGAATGCAGATCAAATAACAGAGACAATCAGCAAGAAAATGGATATCTCCTTTAGGATTCCTGAATCAGGTAACTAATACCGTGTATCTCAGCAGGAAAAATAAGGAAATAACAATCT
>Ga0123341_1003711_pt1 | contig 13190 bp, 17 predicted proteins | sample Turbeapinknodule_FD_89959 | JGI IMG/M metagenome (GOLD analysis project Ga0123341, IMG submission 89959) | Root nodule microbial communities of legume samples collected from Mexico - Turtle bean Mexico pink nodule | ecosystem: Host-associated > Plants > Roots > Nodule | place: Mexico: Nepantla... | reverse complement strand
TTCCACGTACGTTTTTTTTTTATGGGGAAATAAAGGCATAATTTACAAAAAAACAAATTATGCCTTAAGAGAAATTGGCAAAAAAAAAAAAAAAAAAAAAAAAAAAAAAACTTGACAGTTCCACAGTGTTCAAGTTATGGAGTTCAGGATCGACAAGTAAGTAGACACTTGGAAAGGAAAAACCTTTTTCACAAACCCAGATATGATTATGATCGACGAGAAAAACCCATCAAGAATAATCACTGTAATCGTTTTATTGGCGAGAATTGGATTCAAAGGAAGACAAAGAAGCGCTGAAAAATAAATGATGAAATTTGGGGATTAAATGAGCCAGAAACGGCGTTGATGTACGGAGAGAACAAAGAGGGTTTGAGAATTTTGAAAGTGGAAACTTCGTACCAACTTTTGTGGATTTTTCTTTGTTGAGTTTTGTCCTTTTGCAATTCGCCGGAACCGTGGATGGCAAAGATACCCTGTTGCTTGGGTTCGTGATGGCTTTTAATTAAATGTTCTAAAGTCTTCGACTTGTTTTTGTTTTTTGAATGATGTCAGTTCATTTGTTCCCATTTTCCACGGCTGTTGCTGCTACCATTATTAGCCCTAAGTAAATATTGCAAGCTTAAAATCATGATCACCATGTCTATTGATATTTAATTAAATTGTTAATTTTAACAATAACTATTGTGCAAGTCTGGTAAAGAATCATTTTTAGTTGATTGATAGTATAAAAATTAATACAAAAACCATGGTTATTAAACTATAGAGATTTTAGTTAAGTCCAACTTGGGAGAAAATGAATATTACTAGATGAATTTTGACTACTTATAAAAACAAGTCTTAGATTGTTTATTATTTATATTTGTGATAAATATTTATTTTATAGAATAGTCCAATAAAGATATTGATTTTTTGGGTTTTTGTTTGCTTCATCATTACCATTTTTCTTTTAACTTTCTAAACTAAACTAACGAAAAAACCATTCTCAGCGGATAAATGTGTAAAAGGAAATCATTTTGTTTTTTATTCGTCAGCAATCACATCAGAAAATTACGCAACTTGTTGTGTAGTTGAGCCGTGGCATGTATGATAAGGGTTGGATATGTACCCATGAAGAAAATGAGATGTACCGAAAAAAACAAGGCGACGCGAAGGTTAGTTGCCACTTTAGAATAATAAGATGTTTGTGTTTGACCCCAAAAACCAAACAACACCAGAATATTCAAAATCAAAAGTATCCACTAACTCAAACCAATTTTTCACATGCTTTTATTGTAGTGGAATTTTCCTAATGTTTCTGTTACGCTTCAACTAAGATTATTAAAAATGTCAACATAACATAGTTTCCCTAACTACATGATATTAATATGGCGACCTAGCAATAGTAGCAGCCGGTAGATGAGATGACTCAGCACTCGAGATATATATAATTTTGATAAAATAAAAACCCATGTAACGTACTTGAGCAAAAATGTTGCTCTTGATGCATTGTGACCAATTAGAATTGACAGAATGAAATAATAAATTCTGAAACTTTGGTTTTCAAAGTGTCTTAATTATGATCTCCTTTGACTTAGTTAAATTCAAGATTATAGAACTAAATTGTATTTAACTCTTGTAATATTTTGAAATCTCTCCTTGTTTCAATTTTTTGTGGAAACAAAAGAAGTCTCCAATGGATAAATTTCAATGGAATTACATCTAGCCAAAATAAGATTGGAGTAACTCTTCAGCATCATATTCACATACAAGAATTTGAACTACAAAAAAGTGTACTTTAAATAATTGCTCTCCTTATTTGAAATTTTTTAAAAGACAAAAATAAGATGAGATACAGTGATGTTACCTCCTAATCATGTTAGTTTAGTTTCAATGAGTAACGGGAAACGTTTTCAGAAACAAAGAAGACTTATTTAAGAATTAATCTGGTTTATATAAGCAGATTGTCTGGCTTCAATGAAACTCCTAATGCTAGCAGCATCTCCTTGCATGACAACTTTCCCATCCTCCATGTAGATGGCACCATCTGCATACTCTAGTTCTTCCAAACGATGGGTGACCCATAATGCCGTAACTTCTGCAGAGGTATCCACAGAGTTCCTGACAGCTTTGATAACCCCGACCTTAAATGAAAAGTGCAAGCCATCTATTAGAAAGTGTTGGTCTTACAACACAACTTTCACAATAACTAATATGAACGTATTCAACCGCAAGCACGAAAACTGAAGCCATGTTAAGTTAACTGTATGTTTAGAATTCAAAAAGCCACATATTCATTCATATATAAGAAAGCTAAAATAGACACTGTCCCCCATGGCATTGTTCTGTCAGCTTGAATGTATCAGATACTGATGAAAGGCATCCGTAAAGAAAATTATACCATGCATGAAATAGTAAATAGTATCACTACTATTTTGTAGATGGAGAAAGTCCCTTGCTTCCAACTATTTCAGGACCTCAATATTTGTGATTTTACAACAAATATGACATGATACAGCAAACATCACAATTCATGGATTACCTGGTCAGTTTCATCTAAGAATGTTGTGAGCTCATCCAACAACAGAACTTTACAAGCTTCTGCTAGAGCACCAGCTATGGCAACCCTCTGCTTCTGACCACCACTCAGAGTTTGGACAGATCTCTGAATATTGCAACCAAAGGAAAGTTTACTTATTATATAATTTACACATTTGTTTTAAGCGTTCTAGGTTGCTGTCCCTATTACCTTCATGTAGTCAGACAGGCCTACAGCATGCAAAGCTCTCGACACCCTAGATTTGACTTCATCGTGAGTTAAATCGATCTTACCAAGACCAAATGCAACATCAGCATCTACAGTAGGCAGCACCACCTGCAACAAATATAAAGCTACTCAGTTGACAGTCTGATTATATACATCATATGGATTCAGGCTGTAAATTTTCAGTAGATCTTTTTTGGTGACTATACATTGATAACAAAATCAGGTATTTAACTTTTTTATTTTTTTATTTTTTTTATCACAATCGTTGTATCTGAATTGCAAACATTGAGAAAATATTCAAAAGCAGATTTGATAGAAGGATATTTACAAGTATACACAATCAACCTATTAAAATTTATAAGATGGCACTATGACAACAGACACCTGTTATTGTAAAGAACAAAGAAATCAAGCAAATTCTCCATTATCTGAAATGAAGGAAAACATGAAAGGGAATATTTGGAGAAGATCTGACAAATAAATGCCCTAAACAAACCACCTTTCTTCCTTCACTTTCCTTTACATTACTTTTAATTCAAAACCTGGAAAGGAGATTATACGTAAGGTGGTGGAGCATACTTCTCTGTTACCTCCACATAAGAATCTGCAAAACTTAAACATGCAGTCCGATGTGCTTGGTGGAGGAGGCTGTAACACTCATTCCCTTATCCTAAACTCTAAACTCTAAACCCACCCCCAAAAAAATCCCTTCGTGGAGGAGGCTGCTTGTATTAAGATTTTAATTTGTTGAGGTAACATCAGTAATTTTTGAATAAATAATGTCAACAATCTACAAAAGCTAAACATTTGGTTAAGAAGAAAAATAGAATGAAAAAGTCAACCATGATTTGTTACCCTCCGGGATGCAAAGGAAAAAGAAGCCAAGCTTCTTCTATAGAATAGACATGAAGAAAAAACAATCAAATCTAAAATCTGGAATTCTAACAGGGTATTAGTAGAGGTCAGGACAGCGGCAATAGAGATAAGTACTATGGAAACTGTAACACTCATTTCCCCATTCGGGACGTTTTCTTGGAAAAAGTTAAGGCACATATTTGCTTAAACATTAGTCTAAGGTTGTTTATCCCAAAAGAAAAAGAAAGAAAGAAAATAGTCAGAGGACAGGTTAACTACAGTTTGAGCTGTTAACTTATTCTTAAATCTTCCATCAGAAAGATTACATGAAAATACTATATTGTAACATATAATGAATGAAGTCAGCAAACAGCATAGCAATAGTAGCAAGGCAACTGAAGAAAGAAACATTGAAATTACTTTTCTCCTCCCCTAACAACAATAGTGTGACGCTGAATTTGATGAGGTTTCCATCTTTGAATTTGAATTGTTTATAATCCAAAAACAATATTTTAGCTATTATTTCCGCTCCCGTAGAAAATAAGTCCAAGAAATTCTCTTTCAAACAAAAATCGAAAAGATTTAACTTACATAGACACAAAAGATTTAACACTTCTGTTAATTTCTGTTTTAGGCCTACAATAGCGAGCCTAATCTAATAAAATCTGACCAAGAACAGACCCTCACACTCAAATCATTGCTGGGCCGAAGAGCCATCTGAGGTCCACTAAAGCCTGTTCAGCCTTTTCACCTACCACCTGTGATGCTCCCTACGACTGAGGCAGGAGGTTCCTGTTGCCTGCTCAGGACATGCATGTCAGCAACTCCAGAATATTCCACAGTCAGAGGCTACCACACCTTATGATATTACTTCATAGTCATGTGCAAGTGTCTTGGCAGTGACTCACCCTCATCCTAGCCTTAGAAAGTAAGTAAATGCTGACACATTAAGTAAGTGAATAGTTCCTACACAATTACTTGGCTGGTTTAAAGACTCAAGTCAAGATTGGAACAACAGACTCCTCGTCATCTCAGAGGAACCCAAATTGTGTGCTTTAATGACTATCAACCGTTTGGGTTTGGCAAAATCAATGCTCACACTGGCTTAAAAGAAGATAGCATTGAACCTAGTAGAAGCATAAAAAATTAATTATATGAGCAAAAATTGTAAAAGTTAGTCAGATTTGACTAGGCTGCCAGGTGTCAAAGGGGTTAGGGTGTTGGGAGTCAGATTGCTATATAAGGCAAGGCTGATCTCGTTGTAAATGTTCTTGATTTTCAGAATTCATTCATTCATCTCTTGTATTCTCTAAAAGTCAATACAGCTCGGTACTGTGATATTCACGGTTCCCTTCTCTACATTCAGTTCTTTGGATCTACTATTCCTAGAACTAGCAAAAAATAATGCCTTAACAATTGGTATCAGCCTGCCCGGTCCTTTGGCGATTTGATCATGGCCGAGGCAACTCATAATGCGACAGAAAGTAAAGAATTAGAAGGAAGAATGACTATTCGCTTGGAGTCTCGGTTGATGGAGTTGGTGGGGTGGTCAATGCAGAAAACCTTGGGTGATTATCTTAAAGATCAAATTCAAGAACTGGTCAAGCTACATTCTGATGATGTTCATGGCAATTCCACTGGAGTTAATTCGAGAGGTGACTGACATCATTCTTGTTAAACAAGATTGACCAGAATCGTTTCCCTCATTTTTATGAGGAAGCTGTCCATCAATGGATATATTTCAATGTGAAAACTATTTATTAATTGATAATATGCTTGATGATGTGAGTCAAACTTCCAATGTGCAACTGGACACGCTCTGCAATGGCATATGGATTTGGTTAGGTCAGCTCATTATTCTATGATGATTTCTTGGACTGAATATACAAGATTACTCATCAAGCTGTTTGGAGAAGTGTGTGATGATCCTATGGCTTAGTTGATGAGGTTGCGGCAGAAGAAATATGTGTTTGAGTATCACGAGGACTTTGATTCAATCGTGACGAGACTGAATCTTAGTGAGGACTACATGTTGAGTTGCTTTTTAGGGGGTTTAAAGAAAGAAATCCAAATGTTGGTCAAGATGTTTCAGCCCACTACGATGAGAAGAGTCTTTGCTTTGGCACGGATATATGAAGCCGCCAATTCCTCTCCTAGTCAACAAGTGTTACCGATCAAGTCTCAAAAAGGTCTCTTAGGCTCTAAGCCACTGCCTCCATATCCGATTACTATGAATCCTAGTTCTACTGGAGGACTTTGCCTCAACTATCAGGAAAAATAAGAATTTAAACCCTGCTTATATGAGTGGGCATCAGGAAAAAGGGTTGTGCTACTATTGCGATGAGCCATACTCACAAGAACATAGTTTGACGCATAAAAATTTCAGCTGCATGTTATTGAGGTGGAGAACGAAGCGGAAGATTTGGTGGAATTGATTGAGTCTGCTAATAGTTCATTTTAAGACGTCGAGAGGGAGTCCCCACAAATCTCTATTAATGCATTGACTGGGGTAGCCAATTTCAGGACTATGAGAATCACTGGACACAACAGAAAAAGCCTTTACACATTCTGATTGATAGTGGCTCTACACAATTTCCTAGACATTAAAGTAGCTCAGAAGTTGGGATTGAGAACCGACCTCCAATCCAGGTGGTGGTGGCTGATGGTTCTAAGTTGACAGTTGTTTTCATTCTCAAGGGGTTTTCATGGACTATCCAGCAAACTGTGTTTACACCAGATAAGTTTTTAATTCCTCTTGGTTGCTGTTATTTGGTTTTGGGAATAGAATGGTTGGTTACTCTTGGTGATATTATTTGGAATTTTGACAGATTAACAATGGAGTTCCGCATTCAAGGGAAACACATGTGTTGCGAGGTGCATCTACTCATAATATCAAGTCTAGAAAGAGCCAGAAGTTTGATAAGGCCATAACTGCAGGGGTGCTTCTATCAGTTCTGCAAGCTTGTGCAGGGGAGGATGGTGGTCTGCCGCGGTCCCTTACTAAGCATGCATATCAGTCAACAGTTCCAACTGCTATGGATCAACTTCTCCAGCAGTTTGAAGAGATTTTTCAGGATCCAACTCAGTTACCACCCTTCCGGCAGGATTATGATCACATAATACATGTGGTTCAAGGAAGTGGCCTGATTAATAAGCGCTCACCAGTATGCTAAGAGACAAAAAGATATCATTGACAAGTTGATACAAGAATATTTAAAATTGGGAGTGATACAAAATAGTAGCAATACTTTTCCTAGGCCAGTAGTTTTGGTGGGGAAAAAGATGGAACATGGTGCCTGTATATTGATAATAGGGAACTCAATAAGAATATGGTGAAAAATAAGTTTCCTATCCCTTTGGTTGATGACTTGATGGATGAGCTTGATGGATCTTCAATCTTTTCCAAGATTGATCTCAGGGCCGGATAAAGTTAGAATGGCTCCTATAGACATATGCAAAACAACTTTTAGAACTCATGGAGGTCCTTACGATATGTAGTGATGTCTTTTGGTCTCACTAATGCCCCGACAACTTTTCAAGGGTTGATGAATGAGGTATTCCAGAAGTTTTTAAGGTGGTTCTTATCGTTGTTTTTTTATGATATTTTCGTATACAATAAGAGCTTGGAAGAGCACTTGGAGCATCTTAAACAGGTGTTACTCACTATTAGAAGCAATTTTTTGTTTGCTAGAAGAAGCAAGTGCTACTTTGCGGTCAATAAAGTGGAGTATCTTGGTCACTTCATCTCAGGTGCAGAGGTATCTACTGACACTAGTAAAATACAAGTGATGATTAATTGGCCTCTCCAACAGACTATTAAACAGCTGAAAGGGTTCTTGGGACTTGCAGAATATTACGGGAGGTTTATTAAGGGGTATGGAATAGTTGCTAAACCCTTAATTGACATGCTAAAAAACATGAATTCAGCTTGTCACAAGCGACTAAGCTAGCATTTCAGAAGTTGAAAGTTACTCAGCTGTGTTGGAAGTTGATGCTTCGGGTGGGGGTGGTGGAACAGGGGCAGTGTTGATGCAAGGGCTGCACCCTATAGCTTATATCAGTAGAATTCTCAACACGCAGCAGCAATTGCTGTCAACATATGAGAAAGAATTATTAGCTATTTTTTTGCAGTACAAAAATGGAGACATTATTTGTGGAACAGACATTTCATTATCAAAACAGATCACTACAGTTTGAAGTATATACTAGATCAGAGATGGTCCATTGATTGATTTTCAGCAGAAATGGTTGGTAAAACTTATGGAGTTTGATTTCTCAATCGAGTACAGAAAAAGGGCAAGAGAATATAGTGGTGAATGCTCTTTCAAGAAGAGAGGCAGTAGAATGCTGCAGCATAACTGACCAATTACAAGCACATTTGGTATCCATTTGTCTTGGGTGAATGATGTGAATTTACAGAAATTATCAAGGAGGTTCAGGAGAGGTCAACTGTTCACAAACATTATAAATGGCAGCAAGGTGAACTAAGGAGAGAGGGGAAGTTGGTTATTGGAAATAATAGGGAGTTGAGGGATGATACCATAAAATGGATGCATAATTCTTCCAGAGGAGGGCATTCGGGAGTTAATTCTACCATGAAGAGGGTGAAAGCAATTGTGCATTGGAAAGGGGTGAGTAATGACATTAAGAAGTTTATTCACCAATTAATGCAAATATGACACTGCAGCATCTCCTAGGTTACTTCAGCCCCTCCGGTCCCAGAACATATTTGGCAACATGTCCCTATGGATTTCATTGAAGGTTTTCCTAACTCATTTGGGAAGAAGGTTATATTCGTGGTAGTAGATGGGTTGAGTAAAGCTGCACATTTCATGGCTTTACCTCATCCTTATACAGCTAGTGATGTGGCTCAATCTTATCTGGGTATGTGTTTAAGTTGCATGGGTTCCCAAATACTATCACGAGTGATAGAGATGCCATATTCATCAACCAGTTTTGGCAAGACTTCATGACCCTACAAAGAGTTTAGGTTCAGCTTTCATCAAGCAAACTAAGGGTCAGACCGAAGTAGTGCTTAGTTGGAGATGTATTTGAGGTGTGTAATGATACTCCCCATAGGTGGTCCAGATGGCTACCTTTAGCAAAATGGTGGTATAAAACGTCCTATCATACTCCTACTAAAGCTACACCTTATGAAATAATGTATGGACAGCTAGTACCAATCAAACTTCCTTATCTTCCCGGAGATTCAAAACTGGAATTGGAAGATAGAAGCATGAGAAAAAGAGAAGAGATGATGAAATTAATCAAATTTCATTTGAGAAGACCTAGTGAGAGAATGAAACAAGTAGCAGATAAACATAAGAGTGACAGACAATTTATGATTGGAGATTTAGTTTATATGAAGCTGCACCGTATAAGCAGATTTGGGTGGCCTTTAGAAGTAATTCCAAGCTAACTCCTAAGTACTTTGGTCGCTTCAAAGTAATGGACCGCATTGGTGCTGTAGCATATATACTGGACCTCCCAACTCATGGCAAAATTCACAATGTATTCCATGTCTCTCAACTTAAGAAACATGTGGGCCATATGGTTACTACCCCTCATCTACATTAAGAGCCTGAATCTATATTAGACCGCATGACTGTAAGAAGAAAAGAAATGTCAGTGATCAAGGTTCTAGTAAATTGGAAACACAAGCTTCCAGAAGATGCCATTTGGGAATATTACTATGATTTGAAGGAAAAATTTCCAGCATTCATTCTTGAGGACAAGGATGCTGTTAAGGGAAAGTCTATTTTGGGAAAAATTGTAAAAGTGTTAGTCAGATCTGAATAGGCTGCCAGGTGTCAAGGGGTTGGTGTGTTGGGAGTCAGCTTGCTATATAAGGAAGGCTGATCTCGTTGTAAATGTTGTTGATTTTCAGAATCATTCACTCATCCATCTCTTCTATTCTCAATACAGTTCGGTACCGTGATATTCACGGTTCTGTTCTCTACATTCAGTTCTTCGGATCTACTATTCCTAGAACTAGCACAAAATAATACCTTAACATAATATTTGAGACAGAAAATAAAAACCTGATGATCTGGATTTTGGAAAACGAAACTTTTAGGTCCATTCACATTCACTGTTCCTGAAGTTGGGGTCAAGAGACCAGCCAAAATCTGCACACCATACACAACGTTACGTTACCAGTAACACTGCACTACAAACAGTATCTCTCACTTCTGAATTCTGATACTACCTTCAAGAGGGTAGATTTTCCACACCCATTGGGCCCAAGTAGCATCCAAAACTGCCCGCAAGGAATGCGAATCGAACAATCCCTAAGAACCGGTACATCCTGCGTTTGCTTCGTCGTGAATGAGAATCTCAGATTACGCCCTTCAATTGAAAAACTCTCCGCCTTATTGCCCCTGAAAAAAAAAATCGAAACAATAAAAAAAATGGAGGAAATCCAAGACTTCACCAAAACATGTTCGAGAAAATGCCCAACTGAAATATGGAACCTGATAATTGTGGCGGGAACTGTGGCATATAGAGGAGCGACGACACGTTCGGAGATGCCAGTAAGATAAGGGAAATTCATAGCATTCCCTATCGTCGATTCTTCATCTACGCGACCGTTTTAACTTTGAGATGAAATTCCTGAGCTGGTCATAACTTTTCATGAATGGACACTTGAGTCCTCTTCTTAACGACGTGGCACGCTCTGATTAGTTACACTTTTTAAGGTGTGACATCGTCCCTTATCTCCAGTATATGTACAACGTTACACGGGAGACCAAAGACACGTGGCATTGTGTTTCTCTTCATGGCGTTCTCTGCGACTCTATCCTACACCACCTTCCCTTCTCTTCCTCGCTTCCCTCAAATTTTCAGAACAAAGAGAGTTCTTTTCCCACTGATCCGTGCAGCACAGAGTGGTGAAGCAGACACCCCGGAGAGTAAGAGTGAAGGGTCATCTAAGGCTCAGTCTTCAAGTGCTCCTCCTAAGCCTCCAAAGAAACCAGTTTATTCCTGTGAGTCTAGCAAACATTGAACTTACCAGTATTTCGTAAGACACTAAAGTTTTCTTCTTTGATTATTGCTGCTTGTTTTTTCTTTTGGGGGTGCAGTGAAGAAAGGTCAGATTGTGAGGGTGGACAAGGAGAAATATCTCAATAGCATCAATGTAAGAAGAAGGACATTGTTTTGTCGTATTATTTATTGGGTTGGTTTCAATTGTGAACACTGACATGACCATGTTTAATGTTTCAGTACCTTTCTGTTGGGCACCCACCTTATTACAAAGGATTGGACTACATTTATGAAGACCGTGGTGAGGTAAAAAGCAAAACTTGTGGAACTAGTTTGCATGGGGTGGCTCTGTTTTATTATGTCATCACAGTTTATCTTATTCAATTGTGTGGAATTCTTCTAGGTCCTGGATATGCGTATATTTGAAACAGGAGAGTATGCTCTTGTAAGTAACTTACATCTGTCAATCCTATTGTGTTTTCATAGAATACAGAATATTTCTGAGACAATGTTCTGATAAACTTGAGAGACTAGGCCAAGAATCAAAACTAACTCTCTTTTTGCAATGCCAATGATGTTCTGTTGATCAAGCAAAGCTAAGCCTGTATCAACTGATAGCATTATATATGTACTTGATTCCAATTATGAAGAAATTGTCAAGAATTTAATGTTTTATTTATACTGACAAAACTCGTGCTTAATTGGTAGATTGCATGGGTAGGAGTTCCCACTGCTCCAGCTTGGCTTCCTACCTACATGCTTATCAAGGTATAGTTTAACGTGTTCAAATTTTGAACTACTATTTATTTCTGGGTAAGCTTCTTGCAGGATCAGCTTATGCAAAAACCTGATCAAGCTAAACCATTATTTGTCCAAGACTAACTTGTTTAATTGAGTTCTTATTTTGTATTTAATGCACTGAGTCAGTATTCTGCTTAGTAGCAGTTGTTTTCCTTACATGGTCATGTAATAAATGAAATATGAGTGAGATTTTCTATATTTCTCTACAAACATAACATTTTTTTTCTTTTCATTTTAGCTGGTTGTTAAAGTGCAAGTTACCTCACTCTTTCTTTTTCATTTGCAGTCAGAGAAGCTGGACTATGAGAGGCTATGACCTACAATTGGGGCACTGAAACATGCTAAATGGATATATGATACTTTTTCTTATGGTGTAAGAGAGTATATAATTCAGGAAGCTCAGATTGAAACGCCATCTGAAACTCTACCCCCATCTTTACAGCAGAGTATTTCGAAGCTTTTTGTAATGTGTATTTGGGGTTCCCTGTTTTTTAAACTTTAATAAATATAAATTCTCATTCGGATTCAGAAAACATTTTTTGGTTTTTATTTTTTATTTTCACTTTTAGTTACAAAAATATCACCTTTTTTACTTTTTTAATTCAAAAGTTTGTATAATAAACATAGAAACAGAAAATGATCTGCAAAGCAAGAGCAATAGCAATCATCTGCAAAGCAACTCTGAAGATTAAAACCTCTAATACAAATCAACACCAATCAGCTGCAAGTTGATAAGATATGAGAATCATATGCAAGTAGCTTCAGTTGCACATGTAAAATGAAGCAGTAAAACGGAATGTTTTGGGATTGGTTGCGGCAAAACAAAAAGTATTTCCATGTTAGGAAAGTTGAACGAATCTTAGGAAGTATATACACGGATATGTACATGGATACGAAACAAACATGTACACATATATACTATTAAATTGAAAATTATAAAACATAGGAGACACGTAGACGGTAATATATATTAAAATGTATTATTATATTTCGTAATATGAAGAAATCAAAGAAAAATAATTTAAGAAAAGATAAACTTATATAAATTGTATATGGACAAAGAGGGGTTAGGTAGTATCTGAAACTGGTTGCATAATTGTTGATGTGACGGTAGTCTCTTTGCTCCTTCCTTCAAGTCTCCTCCTTTTGTTATCGGTGCTCGGTCAGGATGGACCTGAAAAAGATAGTTCAATGCTCAAGTAAATGTGAAGAGTGTACATTGTAAAATTGATTAAAACGTACTTTACATTTCGGTAAATGGTTTATTTATAGTGTTTAGTCATAGGCCCTTGTTGTGATGGGTCCAATCAATCAAATATCAGTTGCTAACTGATTTATAGCATGATCCCTGATTCATAGGGATGTATAATGGTATATTGATGTCACATGAATTTGGTAGGACATAATCATAATTCGGTTTATTGACCATGATGGGGTTATTTTTTTTGGTTTTTACCAAAATGGGGTCCATTTAAACAAAATTACAAATTTAGACAAGTCGTGCCAATTCGATACGACTTCATATGCAGAAGTCGTCCCAATTAGGCACGACTTCTGCCATGTCATACTAAAGTCGTGCCAACTTGGCACGACTTCTACCCTGTTATACTGAAGTCGTGCCAACTTGACACGACTTCTGCCCCGTCATACAGAAGTCGTGTCAACTTGGCACGACTTCTGCCATGTCATAATTGTCCGCACAGACAAGCTTAATAATAAAATTCAATTCAAGTTTGATTATTAATTTCCTCATTTTCTTTATCTATGTATTTATTCATTCATAACACTCTTAGAACATTCATTTTCT
>Ga0123341_1003709_pt1 | contig 13194 bp, 14 predicted proteins | sample Turbeapinknodule_FD_89959 | JGI IMG/M metagenome (GOLD analysis project Ga0123341, IMG submission 89959) | Root nodule microbial communities of legume samples collected from Mexico - Turtle bean Mexico pink nodule | ecosystem: Host-associated > Plants > Roots > Nodule | place: Mexico: Nepantla... | reverse complement strand
AGTTCTTGACTTAGAACCATGATCCAACTTCTAAGAAAGTGCCTCTATATTTTCCAGCTCAAGGTGATTCCTCAAAGTGTCAAGAATCTTGTTCTATGTGGCTATTGGAATCACATCACCTTAAGGAGTTGCTCGCCATCCCCAACGTGGCCGACAGATTAAAGTCTCCACTGAAGATCGATAAGAGGCTAGGGCCCAGCAAAAACGCTTGGTGCGAGTTCCACCAAGCCTTTGGCCACAGCCTGCGCAACTGCTTGGCGTTAGGATTCCAGTTAGATGAACTGGTCAGGAATGGTTTCCTGAAGGAATACCTGCAAGAGACCCATAGAGCCCCTACGGCAACGGTCCCCGTGGGAAATCAGGGACATGAAATACCTTTCCATGGAGAAATCAACACGATCGTTGGGGGATTCTCGGGAGGAGGATGCACTGCCTCCCAACTAAGGAAGTATGCCAGAGAGGTGATGGCAGTCGAAGCAGAGGAGGTCGACCAGTCCCTAGACCCCAAACTTCGCTTCACGAAGTCCGATCTACAGGATGTAGTCCCACATGACAACGATCATGTGGTGATTTCCGTGGTAACAGCATGTAGGAAGGTGCATCGAGTCCTCATCGACCAGGGAAGTTCGACAGACATGATGTTCTGGTCGACCTTCAATAAGCTACAATTGTCAACCGATCAGTTGAGGCTTTACGACGATTGCCTATATGGCTTTGCTGGGGACCAGGTGGAGGTGTGAGGGCACATAGAGCTAAGAACCATTTTCACAGATGGTGTCGCATCTCGCACAGTGAACATAAGGTACCTTGTTGTCTACGCCCCTTCAGCCTACAACATCCTTCTGGGCAGACCTGCCCCAAACAGAACAAAGGCGGTAGCCTCCACGAGGCACATGTAGATGAAGTTTCCCTCCCTTGAGGGAACGGTGATAACAATCAAGTGTGACTAGAAGGCAACAAAGAAGTGCTACGAGAATAGCCTAAAGACGAAGAGAGGGTTGTGCGTTGTAACCCACCAACCCCTAGGGGGAGAAGGGGTTACCCGAGTAGAGGTCGCCCGAAAAGATCGACTCGAACCAGCAGAGGAAGTGCTGGAAAAAGAGATTGGGGAAGGAAATTCAAGCTGGGCAGGTCCCTAAGCTAGGAGGTGCAGGACCAGATTGTTGAGGTGATAGCACGACACTTGGATGCCTTCGCATGGACTGCCTTAGACATGCCTGACATCAACCCAGATTTCCTGTGCCACCACCTCACCATGGACCCCCAGGTTCGACCGGTACGCTAGAGGAGAAGAAAGTTCAATGAAGAAAAGCGATTGGTCATCAGGTAGGAGACTCAGAAGTTGTTAGACGTTGGCCACATAAGGGAGATCCAGTACCCCAAATGGCTAGCGAATGTAGTATTGGTCAAGAAAGCCAACGACAAGTGGAGAATGTGCATCGACTTCACATATTTGAACAAAGCTTGCCCGAAGGACTCGTACCCACTGCCCAGTATCGACGCCCTGGTGGACAGCGCATCAGGCTGCAAGCTTCTTAGCTTCTTAGCTTCTGGATGCCTTATCTGGATACAACTAGATCTGGATGCATCCTAGGGACTTGTGCAAGACAGCGTTCATGACAAAGCTCTCCTGTTATTGCTACAAGGTAATGCTCTTTGGGCTAAAGAACGCAGGTGCAACCTACCAGCGGTTGATGGACAGAGTACTCGCGCCCATGATAGGGCGAAATGTCCAAGCGTATGTGGACGACATGGTGGTCACCTCCCAGGTGAAGGATCAACACGTCACTAATTTTGAAGAGTTATTTACCAAGATAGCCAAGTACAGGTTAAAGTTGAACGCCGAAAAGTGTGTGTTTGGGGTAGAGGCAGACAAGTTTTTAGGGTTCCTACTCACTGAGCGTGGAATAGAGGCAATAGCAGGTTCGTATGGCGGCTTTGTCCAGATTCGTGTTAGCGGGAGGAGATTAGGGGCATCCCTACTTCTAGTGCCTAAAGAGAAATAGCAGGTTCGTATGGACCAAGGAGTGTCAGGAATCATTCCTCAAGTTGAAAGAATATTTTGCTAGCCCACCAGGAGATAGGAACAACCACCATCTACCTTTGAAGTCAACGACGGCTGACCAGTTGAAATTACTTATTTTCCCAATTGAAATTACTTATTTTCTAAAACGGCTTTATTAGTTTGTTTTTAACATACTGGAACTATGATTCAGTCTGTGTATACCAATAAGTGAAATCAACATATTCCTATGAAGTTTCAATATGTTAAACTTGTTTTTGAAAAAAAAAATTAGAGAAAGAATTTTTTCTGAAGAGTTCTAATTATGAGATTAAAAGTTGTGTTCTTGAGACTTTAGTAATCTTGGAAGTCAATTTTGTTTGTTCATAGAAAAACATCTGATTTGATAATTAGTGTAATTAGTGAGATCATGTTATATATTTTCTATAGAATTTTGCAGTTCATTTCTGGTCCATCTTGTAATCTGATTTTAGTATGAGCGTAGCTAGTATAGCTAAATTCACTCTTCGTTATACAAATTCTTTTGTTTTTTTTTATCTTTTGATTATCAGTGTAATTAGTTAGATCATGTTATGTATTTTCTGTAGAATTCTGCAGTTTATTCTAATCCATCTTGTAATCTGATTTTGTTGTTTTTAGTATGACAATAGCTAGCATAGCTAAATTCACTCTTCAATATAAAAATTCTTCTTTTTTTTATCTTTTAATTCTTGTTTTTAATTTGTGCTTGTGGAAATCTTAGTAAATTAAGTTGTTAAAACTGAAACTTTTAATATGTTGATTAAGCGAAGTAAAATTTCAAAAGAGTAAATTTTTAAATATACGGAAATTTTTTAAATTTCAATTCACGTGTCCCTCTTGAACTTTACCATATTATATTTCCCTTTATCTACTGATAAAAAAATTAAAAAATATTTCCCTTTATCAATTTTTTTTTTTTTTCAAACGTAGAGCTTGGAGTTTGGTATTATGCACGCTTCTAGAATTTTGAAGAAGCACACGATGATGCTGTTGACGTGCACAGTACCACGTTGAAGAGGTTGTGGAGGAGGTGTACGTAGTGTTGTCAATGACGGAGACGGAAGCATAGTTATGATGGATGGAGTTGCACGCTTCTCCGGTGAAGGGAGTTTGACAAGAGATGAGAAAAGAAAGGAAAACAAAACCAACTACATGTGAGAAGTGATTTGTGAGAGTGTGGCAAGAGAGTTTGATGGGAAGGAGTTGAAAAGCCTGGTGCGAACTAAACTACAGTAACCAGATTAATCTAATGGATGGATATTATTGTGGTCCACCATAGCCCACCTAGTTCGATGCTTCACTATGTTGTCATGGCTAAGAAAAGATGTTTGCATACTGAAAGTGACAATGGATGGGATGAGTAGTTAATGCTTGAATGCATAATCCCACCAAAGTCCCAACCAAGAGCATCATTCCAATAAAAGAGACACCACACCACACCACCGCCCCCGACACCTGCATTCACTATTAGTATTAATTAGCGTTAGACACTCACATTCACCGCATTTACAAACAGCTATTAATTAATCTCACTTCACTTCAATGACTTAGGAAACTATATATATAATATGGCCACTCAAAAGATAAATTTTAAAAATCAAAACATTCACATCTTAATCCCATATAAAAAAACCAACAAGCGTCACTGTCACCATTATTGAAACACATTTCCGTTCCCTCTGCAAAAAACTCCCCTTCCGATTCCAGCTTAGCAATGCTCATGACAAGCAAGAAGTACAAGACACCTGGAAATGAACCCCATAATTTTCTTCTACAAAACCATAATAAATGAAGTCAAGACATTTTTTGCACAAACATGGCATTAAAATAAATAAGAAAAAAAGAAGAGAGTTGGGTGAGTTGGATGAGGCACCCGTTTGTTGGAAGTGTGGAGGAGTTCGGGAGGGATCTTATAGAGATCTTCGTCAACGGGTTTGGGAGTTCGTGGAGCAGTGTGGTCTTCTTGCACCTGCATATGCTTCCTTCTTCTATTTGTCTTCCTTGACTGTTCCCTTACGACGTACACATTTCCTTTGTTAGCATTACCATGTGGGCACCTCCTTCCCTTGTTCCTCGTATCCTGCACCCACAGTCACAAATTAAGTCAAACAGCCTCAGAAACCGGTTTCATGGTTTGGCCATAAAGCAAGAATATGACAAACGAAGCCCATGTGTTTTCAACAACCACATCATGAGCCGTCACAGTTCACAACACCTCCGTATCATCATGCATGAATTTGAGGAAGTAATTAAAGGAACCTGTTTGCTATGATTTCGAAGGGGGCGAGGTTTGTTGTGGAGACGAGTTTCAGCGGAGGAAGAAGTGTAACGAAGCACACGCGGCTGTGTTGCACTCTCGAAATAGCGAGTGATTGGGAACTCATTGGTGAAATCCCAGTTCCCAAACTCTGGAATGTTTGCGTCTCTCTTCCACTCCTATTACCATGAAAAACCAATCATTAGTTATAACCATAAGTAGTGACTAAAAAGAAAGGGTACCAAAGAAGCTTACATCCATTCTGTGGAGGTGTATAAAACCGAAGGCAGAAAGAAAGAAAGAAAGTTGGGAGCAAAAAGGTTAGAGAAAGTGGGGAAGAGGTGTTTCCTAATAAAACCTCAGACACTTCGGTGTCTGAAAAGTGAGAGGTGAAGGGGAGGAGTGGAATGGTAAAAGCCTTTTTACACGGTTGAATTATGATTATGACAGAGAATGAAGGGTGCCACTGACCATAACCATGTCTATGTAATAAAGGGCCTGCCAGGGCACTGCCGTCACAGACCATTTTTATACCACGAATCAGTTTCAACACAGAGAGACGTCACTTTATATATATTTTTTCAGGGTAGTAATAATAATAATAAAACTAGTAGTAGTAATAAGATGGTTGTTGTTGTTATGCTATGTTAGTGGCTTTTGCTTCTGCAAAGTGTGGTGGTTGATGTTGAGTGAAGGGGCAATTGAATGAGGAAGCAGCAAAGTACAGGTATGAGATAGGGACCCTCCATGGCCTTCTTATTCCTTTTCACGTTCCTACCTAATGCAGAAAAGTGTGTGCGTGTTACTGTGCACAAGCATGACCAATCTGAAAAAGCTTGGAATTTGAATGTTTATTGTTGCTGCCAAACTGTCACTGTTCACTCTGTCTTCTCCTCACTTATTGCACTTAAATTTGCCTTTACCATGAATGTGTTTATCAGTTTATCTTCCAAATAATAATAAAAGATGGCAAACTTTTTTAATGGGGCCCAAGAGACCATTGATATGATTTCATTCAGGAATGCCGGATCTCTTCCTATCACACAGATTCGTCAGGTCAATTACCCCTTGTCTTGTACATATCAATTCTTGAAACAAAGTAAGTTTTTTTTTTTCTTATCTAGATTATCTAGAGGAAAATGAAGTAAGTGTTTCCTCATCTATATTATTTTATGTAACGGATCATAGTGCTATCGGTGGTCGGACATTGGCACCTGCATTAAGTAGGTCAGTTCGGTGGTCTAGTCGAGTTAATGGGTCATATAAGTGGGTTCAAGAATGCGTGCGTTGAGGTTCATTCATATATGTAAAGGCCTGATCAGCAAGAAAGTGCATGTGGTGTGTATAGTACATTTGGGCCTAGCACAAGTAAATATTTCCTAGAGATGCCTAAGTCTAAGAGCGTTAGGGTTTTTAAGGATAAGTTGCATGCATGATATGTGAAGGCTAGTATGCCTAAACAAATGGGCCCCATGATGCTGGTACACAAGTTGGTACCCTGACGGTCATGCTGTTAAGATTATGCACTCCAAGGAGGGAAGATTTTGTGTGGTTGTTGTACAAAGATTGTGCACGTTGTAACAGATTCTCTCCATTAAACATACTTTCACTCGAGATAAGGTTATCGTGAGAGCAGGGTTGTTACAATAGGTAACCTAAAAGTAGTTTATAAAAGGGATTTGAGATCCCTAATAAAGGTACATTGTTTCTATAAGCCCTGAACAGACTTGATCGTCGAAGTTCAATAAATAGGTAGGGCCCCCTCTGTTTCAAACGGAGCCGCGTTCCAACATCCCAAGGAAAGAGCAAATTCCAACAGAGGTAGACAGAGCCACAACCTGTTCCCGGAGTCAACCAGCGACCAGATCAACCGGCAAGAACATTTGGCGCCCACCATGGGGCCTGATAAAACTAGGTCCTACCCACAGTTGTGATCAAAGCTATCAGGCGATATGAGGAATACTCGACAATGTCCAATTGGATAGGAGTAAGGTGACAATGCCACCCTACAACAACTCATGGAAACCTTGAACACTCTCCTGCAGGCAGTGGCAGCGTCCAAGGCTGACCAGGAGAGGGTTTGGTCGAGGTTCGGGCCAAGTAGGCCCACAGACAAGACCAATTTAAGGTCGAGCTAGACGCATAGCAAGCAGACAACGAAGAGTTACGCAGGGCCAATGAGGAGCTGCGGAGAGACCTACAACGCTTAGGGGAACGTACAACAGGGTAGCATAGCCCGCCTATTCTCGTCAGGGCTCGCCCCATGCCGTTCTCCGAGGCAATTACGAATGTCGTGATACCAACAAATTTCATGACATCCAGAATTACCTTTACAGGTACAGAAGACCCGGAAGCCCACATCACGGCTTTGCATACTCAAATGATGATCTCAGGAGGAACGGATGCCATGCATTGCAAGCTATTCATGGGGACGTTCGCAGGCACGCCACTAGATTGGTTCATTGGTCTCCCCGACTGACACATAACTTCATTCGATCAGTTTGCTACATTGTTCAGAGAGCAGTTCATAGTCAACCGAGCTCCACCCCCTGTTTCCTTCGACCTCTTCGAGGTGAAGCAGTAACAGTGAGAGCCCCTGAAGGACTTCCTAAACAGGTTCGGGGCGTTAGTGGTAAAGCTCCACACAAAGGACGAAGCTCTGATGGTGAACGCCTTTGGGCGAGGAATTCTGTTAGGGCAGTTTAGCGATTCTTTAATAAGATGTCGACGAAAGACGTTTAGCAAGATCCGGCGGTGAGTTATTGCCCACATCGACGTAGAGGAGCAGGTAACGATAAAACGCGGAAGCGTTGGGCCGACGAGACCCTGGGAGGGCAGCCGAACTCAGCCTATGAGAATACATGAAGCTGTGACAGAGAAGAGTACATTGGCCCGTCAGGTACCCTAGGAACCGAAAAAACACCAGACTAGGGCAAGAGCGAAGGGAGACCTACGCTGCTGACACAAGTTCAAAATAAGCCACAAGGAGTTGATCACCATCCTAGATGTGGCTAATAAGTTGAAGTTTCCCCCAAAAAAGTGACAAGAATTTGGGACCGAGCTAAGGTACCTAGTGCGATTTCCACATAGCCTTTAGGCAGAGCTTGCGAAACTGTATAGCACTAGGACACTAATTGGCTGATTTGGTAAAGGATGGCTTCCTGAAGGAATACCTAGAGGAAGGTCAAGAAGCCTCAACAGTGCTAACCCCAGTAGTGGACCAGGCACACGAAGTACCAGTCCATGGTGAGGTCAATACGATCTCTGGAGGGTTCTCAGTTGGAGGATGCACCGCCTCCCAATGAAAGAAGTACGCAAGAGAAGTAATGGCAGTAAAGGCACGAGAACCTGACCAATTGCCTGAGCCCGACCTCTACTTCACTAAGGCTGATTTACAGGATGTGGTCCCACATGATAATGACCCAGTGGTGGTCTCGGTGGTCACGGTAGCAAGAAGGGTACATCGAGTCCTTATCGACCAAGGGAGCTTAGGCGATATAATGTTTTGGTCAACCTTTAACAAATTGCAGTTGTCACCCAATCAATTGAGACCATATGACGATTGTTTGTACGGCTTCGCGGGAGACCATGTGGAAGTAAGGGGGCACGTGGAGTTAAGGATGACCTTCACGGACGAGGTTCCTTCACTGACGACCTTCACGGAAGAGGAGACTGGAGAAAGCCAAGGGAACTTGGGCAGACGAGGTTCCTCGAAGTGTGTGGGCATACCACACCACTCCTTAGTCAACCACCAAGGAGACACCTTTTAGCCTGGTGTATGGGTCGGATGCTATGATCCCCTTCGAGATCCATAAAAGTTCACCATGGTTCCAAAACTTCGTGGCAGAGGAGTCTAACAAAGAAAGGAAGGTGAATTTAGATCTGCTCGACGAGGTGAGAGAGGAAGCACGCATCAAGGCCAAAGTCTTGAAGACAAGGGTGGAGTATAAGCAGAAGTCCAAGTTGAGACCTCGGCAGTTCCAGGTCGCCGATCTAGTAATGCGGAAAGCTCACCCCTATCAGTTGGAGAATAAGTTGTCTCCCAAATGAACTGGCCCATTCCGCGTGATAGAGGTACTCGGGAACGGAGCATATAGGCTCGAAACCTTGGAAGGCGGGATCATTCCCCAAACATGGAATGGGGCCAATCTTAAGTTTTAATTCAGTTGATTGTGCTATTGTATGCAATATGAACGTTTAAGGGGACACTATTTTTCCTTTATCAGGGTTTTTCAATGAGGTCGCCCAATAAAAAGTTATTTGAAAAAATATGCTTGCAGTATACTTAGATAACATCAGAAATCTCCCTTCAGGGAACAAAAAGGTTGATAGCAATTCAGGCTTGAATACCTCTTGCTCAGAGAGCTCAGGTAACCCTGATAGTCGCTCGCTATTGTATTGGCACAAACCACACCGAAATCTCCCTTTAGGGAGCAGAAAGGCTCATAGCAATTCAGGTGTGAATACCTCTTGCTTAGAGAGATCAGGTAACCCTGATCGCCGCTTGCCATTGTATTGGCACGAATCACAGTGAAACCTTCTTTTAGGGAGTAGGTACGGTTGAAGCGATTTACATGAGAGGACCTGTTGCCCGGAGAGGCTCTGAGCTCAGGTACCCCGAATCATAGTTTACCATTGATTAATTTATCATGATGACCACGTTACTTGAGCGTGGGCGATCATTGGCGTTCGTTTAATCGACCAGTTATGGAAGTTGTGGTCATTTGAGACATACATTGTAACCAGGCTAGTCGAAGTCAGGAAAAGAAACACATGCATATATACAAGAATTGTAAATTGTTCATAAGATTACAAAAGGGAGGCAATAGTAGTGGAATCCCGCATGGCTATTCCTCATCTGCCAGTTGCCCATCTACGACAGTTTTTCCTAAGCCTATTTGGGAGAGGTTCAACTCAGGATGGACGCAGGTGACTTGGGCAACAACATCTTCAAAGCCTATCGTGTAGGAATCAGCAACATCACTCATCAGGTCTTCCTTGGTTTTCTGCAAGAGCTCATCCTTTTGTGTCAGCTCCTCCTTTTGCCTGGCCACCTCCTCGTCTCTCCCAACTAGCTCTTCCTTCAGCTTCTCCACCTCAATGCGGAGATCATTGTTCCTCGCATATAGCCCCAAGGCCTCTTAGGACTTCCCAAACAGTTTTATCAAAACAAATTTAAAGCAATTTAAAGAGTGTAAGGATAGATAAATTCACACAAAATGTTTATATTGGTTCACTCAACACCTAAGTTACATCCAGTCCTTAGAAACCACTGAGAATTCATTATGTAATCAATCACAAATTACAAATTACACAACCACAAAGAGGTGACTTTGAATCCCACAAAGCCCACTCACCCACTTTGCAACACCACACACCTCAAGCCAGAATCCCATTGACTTTACAGGATTTCACACTCCAAGAATGTTGATCTTGATCCCCTCAAGAACACACAACACTTCTTGGAAACACCGGTACAGATATACAATTATTAAGAAGGAAGGGAATAGAAAACACCTGGGTAAATCACAAGATCAAAGATCAGAATACAAGACCCAATCCTATTCCACACACTTGAGATGATCCAAAGCTCTTTCAAAACTGTTTTTGATTGATCTCTTTTCTTAGTTTAAACATAAGAGCGTAAAAAACACCTTTTTATCTTTCAATCAAATGGTTAAAACAGTTTACCACAAAAGTCCAAAAAATGTTGGAATCATTCAAAACAGAAAAACCATCTAACAACAGTCTGTTAAGGTTTTCAGCAAAATAGTTGGTTGATTTTTTGAAATAACTGATTGAATGTTTTTTTACAGCATTCAAAATCACTAAGTGTCAAATAATTTGTAACCTGTTAAAATTTGTTTGAAAACAAAGGAAAAGACAAAGCTTTTCCAAATCAGTTTGAAATCTACTAAGTGTCAAACAACCTGTTAAAACGAATTTTCAACCTGTTAAAATTTGTTTGATAACAAATGCAAAGACAAAGCCTAAAATCCACTGTGTCAAACAACCTGTTAAATCGAAATTTCAACCTGTTGAAATTTCATTTCCTTTTAGAAAACCCATCTTTTCAAAATGTTAAAGATTCAATTGAGCTTGGATCAACTTAAGGAGTGAATTAACAAGTTTCAAACAACAAGACACACACACACAACAGCAGCAAGGTCTTCAAGCTTTCCACTAGGATTTGGAGACATCAAAGCATCTTGTTCAACACTAAACACCACCTTGAGGTTGGAGAGGAAGAGGCACACCTCTCGTTCTCGTTGGGGCAGGTCTTCAAGGCTTCTATGTTTTTGGAATTCGGGTTCCTAAGTCCAGTATAGAGAGAACCCGTCCAGGAGGGTTGGATCATTCTTGCTGCAGCGGACCTTGAAGAACTTGCCCTTAAAACCCTTGTAAGATTGCTGGAAGAGGGTCAACAAAACTCTCCCAGCAACCCCATTGAAGCTCACCCATAACTGGCGACCTGGTCGTTTGCCTTCAAAGAAATATAGGAATACTTCCACTGATGGCAGATGGCCAAAGTGGTCGCATAGGATGGAAAATCCTTGAAAAAATGCCCAGCTATTTGGGTGTAGCTGGGCAGGGGCGGTATTGATTTCGGTGAGGAGGGCTCTCTAAAAAATGTATAAGGGTAGGCGAAAAAGAAGTTTTTTAGATGGCCATGTGTACGCTCGTGACGGAGTATGGTGGGACGTCACCTCAAAGCATTGTGCACGTCGCATCACTCATAAGACACGTAGGTCGCCGTAGGCTAGCAATTAGACTCTTCACTGAAATAGGTTTTAGTTTGAGCCTGGGGGGCTTGTGTCCTCGACTAGAGTGCTAGACTCAATGATTGGTGGTCAGACATTGGCACTGTATCTAGCAGGTCAGCTCGGTGGTTTGGTCGAGTTAATGGGTCATATAAGTGGGCCCTGGAATGCGTGCATTGAGGTTCATTCATATATATAAGATCTTATCAGCGAGAAAGTGCATGTGGTGTGTATAGTACATTCGGGTCTAGCACAAGTAAATATTCCCTAGAGAGGCCTAAGCCTAAAAATGTTAGGATTTTTAGGGATAAGCTGCATGCATGATACATGAAGGCTAGTATGCCTACGGTAAACAGATGGCCCCCATGAAGCTGGTACACAAGTTGGTACCCTGACGACCATGCTGTTAAAACTATGCACTCCAAGGAGGGAAGATTCTGTGCGGTTGTTGTACAAAGATTGTGCATATTGTAACAGATTCTCTCCATTAAACATACTTTCACTCGAGATAAGGTTCTCGTGAGAGAAGGGTTGTTACAAGAGGTAACCTAAAAGTAGTCTATAAAAGGGATTTGAGGTCCCTGGTAAAGGTACATTATTTCTAAGACTGAAACTACTTGCTTATTTACTCATTGTTTCTATAAACCCTGAACTGACTTGATTGTCGGAGTGCAATAAATAGGTAGGACTCTCTGTTCCTGCCGGTTGACCAAATCGTTCTTCGTGCGTAGCTAAGACCTGCGTATCAAGGACTCCTTCTTCTTCGTTCCAAACCTTCACCCTTTGTCGCCGTGAATACCTGAAACAGAAAGAACAAAGGGCGCCCTCACGACCGTTTGCACTCCGACGCTCAAGTCAGTACTGGAAAAAAACACCGTGCACCTCCGTATCAGAACACCACAACTGCAATGTTCAGAAGGTGCGTAACTGAATTCTAACTGTTTTCTCTCTGGTTCTCAAGTCACTCGTGCGTACAGTGTGTAAGCGCAAATGACTCAGAATGTGTAAAACGTTAAGTGACTCAAAACGTACCTTAGTATGCTGCTAGCGAAAGCTTATATACATTTCCAGTACTTTTGCCACGTGTCTCCTCCTGACTTAAGCGTAACTCTATGTGGGTGGCCTTACAACGCTGCCACCTAACTTAGGGAAATCCCAGCATGTAAGTCTCCCTTCTCGAAGTGCAACTGCGCGGGATGATCCCTCAAGCGTCAACTCATACGCCCAATATTAGAGGGTTTATCCAGGCTGAGCGTATATTGCCTTCGCACGTCCCATGCATGCCGATCACCACTGGAACGAGACTCTACCGAGTCGTATCGGCTCCAGTGGTTCTTTGGCGGTGGGGCGTACTACCGCTTCCCTACACCTTCATGCATGGTCTCAGCGATCCGGGGCTTCTCTGCACTGATAGGTGGGATGTGACCTTCAAGCCACCTTTCTGACTCATCTTCCTCTGCCGGTGTCGAGGCCCGAGGCCTCCACGCCCTATGGCGCTGCTTCCTCCACAGTCGTTCCTACCCGTGGGTATCGGGAGCTGGCGCCACTTTGCACAAGTGCTTCTTGGTCCGAACCCAGTCGACGCCCGAGGCCGGTCAACGTCCGAGGTCAGTCAACGCCCGAGGCCGACTCCTCTCCTCACCTCATCACGCCCTTGATGGGTCCTACCAAATGCTGACTGTGATCAACGCTCGAGGACGGGTCGGTACACTCCCTTTGTTTTAAACAGAGACACGTTCCAACATCTCAGGAAAAGATCAAATTCCTGCAAAGACAGACGGAGCCACAACCTATTTCCAGAGTCAATCAACAACGAGGTCAACCTGAAAAAAACACTTTATACATTAATGAACTATAAGATATTATTCACTTTTCATGGAATAGCTGATAGTGGTGATGATATGAAAGTAATTTTAACGGTTAACAACTTTAAAAATTATTAAACAAGAAATTGTAAATAATATAGTCATATTTTCATACTTTATTCGCATTGTACCGCCCTGGTAGTTGGAAGTGATGACGTGGCATCAAGCTATTGTATAGGCGTGTTGACGAGACGCCTTGCTGGCAGAAGGGAAGGAAGTCGGGGGGCTCGTGAAGTCGCCAGTTATTAAGTTGGCGTGCTCCGATCT
>Ga0123341_1003705_pt1 | contig 13201 bp, 8 predicted proteins | sample Turbeapinknodule_FD_89959 | JGI IMG/M metagenome (GOLD analysis project Ga0123341, IMG submission 89959) | Root nodule microbial communities of legume samples collected from Mexico - Turtle bean Mexico pink nodule | ecosystem: Host-associated > Plants > Roots > Nodule | place: Mexico: Nepantla... | reverse complement strand
GTATAATCTTTCAGAATAATTACTAAAATGGTAAATTGGAGAATAATTAATTGTAACATTTTCTTATGGAAGAAGTCATTTTTCACAATCATGATTTCAATTTCTTCTTTTTTTACTTCAAGTTATATTTTTCATACATAATTTTTCGTTTTATTATTTTATTAAAATCATGCTTAGTAAATATGATTTTTTTTATTGAAAGTCATGTTTAGTAAGTATGACTTTTATTTTATTTTTATCGTTTTTTATTAAAATTGTATTTAATAACCACTTATGGGTTTTTTTTTCTGTATTAAAGCCATACTTTAAAAAAAATGAGACAGAATGGTGTATGTCAAATGTGACTTTAATAAAATGAGAAATAGAAGATAAGATTGTATTTATGGAACACGAGTTGTTTAATACGAATATGAAGTATACTTATGACTTATCTAATTTTATAATTAAATTTAAATTTATTCATTCTGATAATTTCTTCTTAGAAAAAATACATGAGAATAGTAAATATTTCGGCCACTGAATTCAAAAGGCCAAAATTGAATCAGTCATATTATACGAGTTGACCAAGTTTCACACCATTCAAATGTCAAATTTCATTTATATTTGTTTTGGTTTAAAATAAATTTATTTTTTCATTACACTAAAATGCATAATACATTTCTATAAAGAAATGTTTTTTCATTATACTAAAATACGTTACATGCTGGTTTTTTTTTTCTCAAAGATCAATTTACGTGTGTATATCAGCATTTATGAAATGTTGCGTTAGCGCAAGTAAAGAAAACTAATGTGATTTTATTTACTTCAAGGCCCTATTTAACGTTAATTAGTCCAAAATCGTATTAAAAGGATCTAATATATACGCGTAAAAAAACAAAACTAATATATACTAAAGAATCATATGTAGTCTATTATGTGATAAGTATTAATAATACAATTTATTATCTAATAGAAAAATTAAAATTATTTCACAGATTAATTAAAAGAGAGAATTTAATATTAAAAATAAATATATAGTCCTAATTAGGCTTTTTTTTATCAAAATTAGCAATTTGTAAAACAGCTAATTCTCCATGCACCATATCAATTGTGATCTACATCCAATATGTATTTTAAAATCTCAAACTACCTTTGTCACCTTTATTTTAAAAAAAAAAAACTGCAGATAAGCTCTTCTCCTGTAGTGGAGGTATTTAGAGTGGAGGTGGTGGTAGTGCAGTGGTTTATTACGGTCGTGGTGTAGTGGTTTACTGTAGTGGTGGTGGAGGAGGTTAAAGCATTATTGTTAGGTGTCGTGAAGTTGTCTTTTTAAGTAAATATTTCCAGTGTGGTGGTTGTAATCGCAAATGAAGTTATTATTCTATTATCAGATATCGATATCTAGAGTGATATATGGATGCAAATATCTGAAAGTATGTTGTGTACAATCCGAATTTCAGTATCCAGAATGAAAAAAAAAAGACTTTTGAATCTTGACATTCGAAAAATATTCTTAAATGTCCAAATAAGACTAAGGATAGTCATATCCAGAAGTCACATATCAGTTCTGGACTTGTATATCCATAACTACTTTATTGGTATTGCGAACATGAATATCCAAAAGGTTAAGAGCAAATTAGACATTTTATGTGCTTGGGTAGAAATCACAATTGATCTCATGGAAGGAGAATTAGCTTTGTAATACTTGATATGTGGTGTAGGGAGAATTAGTCTTGTAAAACTTGATAGAAGAAGGGCCACCATTCACAACTGTGGCCATAAAATCTTTAAAAGCAGGCCCGGCCCAGGCCCAGGCCTACCAGCAACTACGTGATCCATATATTCACCTAATTCATTATGACAGTACACTATTTTTAATGTGTGTAGGTAAAAATACGATAAAAAAAAAACAAAAGAGTTAATTCACATCAAAAAATACTTTTCTGACAAATTAATAAGCTACATATACCCCACCCACGTGTTTATGAATACGGTCACAAGATTTCTCATTTTAAAATTAGTAAACATAATTTAAAAATAAAAGTTTTAAATTTATTTATATCAAATTTTGTGAATTCAAATTTGCATTAGTTTTATATAAATATATGTATATAACGATTTTATTTTTACTTAAAGATTCTCCTTTACATATTTTTGGAAAATGAAAAAGATTCGAGAAAGGTCTCCAATAAGACAAAAAACAACATTCAGCACAATCCACGGCTCAGATTTGTGCGGCATAATTTCAACCTCATAGAGGTGCAGCAGGGTATCACCACCCCTTGAGAATGAATATAGTTTACATAGTGGCACGTCGAAACGTGAGAACCTCTTCGTACTTACGAATGTTTCATTTGTACAATGTCAACCCCAACGTGATGGCTACCACCTATTCACCAAACCATTTCTTTCTTCTTTCTTCTTTCTTCTTCTTCTTTCTTCTTCTTCTTCTTTTTCTTATATATACAAAGAATTTGGAATGCAATGCAATGCATGCACAAGGAAAGAAACCTTAGTTTATAATTTTATACTATATGGTCACATTTTCTGATTTCCCTGAGCCTGCAAATTAACCATCATCATCAACATGAAGAACCTGAACATCTCTTTGTGCGTGCTTCTCATAGCTCTTGTGCGATTAGGGGGGAGTGCACCCTCAAGCTTCAACTATGGTGATGCCCTTGACAAGAGTTTGTTGTTCTTTGAAGCACAGAGATCTGGTAAGCTACCACTACAGCAGCTGCGAGTCAAGTGGCGTGGTGATTCTGGCCTTCAAGATGGTTTTCAGCAAGGAGTGAGTCCTCATCATCATACTCAATGACTTGTAAATTGTAATATTAAGCCTTGTTTGCATATATGAATTGGACTTTAAGCCTTATTCAACCTCATCAAACTAACTGGTTTATGAGTTGAAGTTTGCATTCATTTATATATTATGAAATGCTTTAATCTTTAGTCGATGTCCAACAGCATAAGTTCTCGTATGCTAAGATTTTGGAGAAGTTATATGAAAAAATCCTTTAAAGTTAAGTGCATATGTGATTTCTTTTTGTGTGTGTTTTCATTTTTGTTGTTGCGTGGTGATGCAGGTAGACCTGGTTGGAGGGTACTATGATGCTGGAGACCATGTGAAGTTTGGGTTGCCAATGGCCTACAGTGTCACAATGCTTGCATGGGGAGCCATTGAGTTCAACAAGGAAATTACGAACTTGAACCAAATGGGACATGCTTTATGGGCCATTAAATGGGGAACTGATTACTTTGTCAAAGCACACACTCAACCCAATGTTCTTTGGGGACAGGTAAGCAAATGCAACAGACAAGTACTGTGTTCTTTTGTTCGTTCACCAAATTCCATCTGCTTCAGTTAATGATTATACACACAAGTTTCCTAATGAAGACCACATTAAGTTTTTCATTATGATTTCACATCATTGCCATTATTTACCATTATATCACTCTACTTCAAATCTATATATATCATTTAGTTTAACAAACTACTTTCATGAGAGAAAGTCAATGGAGTTCTTAACAAGTATATGTAAAATGAGAAAATAACAATGTGAAATGAATTATTTTTTTCTCGAAGTTAAAACTAATGTATACATTTTAACTTCTGCATAGGTTGTTTCATGTGACTTCTTCAAAAATTGAAGTGTATTAGTTGATTTTAACTGGTAGAAAAAAATTGATTTCTTGAAAAGTTTACACAAATAAAACCCGACTTGATCATGATGGAATTTCTTAGGGGCTATGTTATGCATGCTTATGGTAATGTAAGAAATTTCTTTGCTGTGACAAATTTCAGGTGGGAGATGGAGTTTCTGATCATTACTGCTGGGAGCGTGCTGAAGACATGACTACATCAAGAGGTGCCTATAAAATTGATGAACAACACCCTGGCTCTGATCTGGCAGGAGAAACTGCAGCTGCATTGGCTGCTTCAGCTATGGCTTTCAGGCCCTACAACTCTTCTTACTCTGATCTCCTCCTAGTTCATGCAAAACAGGTGAGCAGCATTTAAACTGACTGAGTAAAAATCACTGATTGCACTTAAAAGCAACACATGACATTGAAAGGGAAAAGAGTTTAGGTGAAATATTTAAAAATGAGGACTACAAATCTCAAAACACATGGTGTTCCATTCTCTGATTGATTAAGGCTAAGTAACCACATATTTACTGAAAACCTTCTAATAGTTTACAGTGAAAGGAGTTGTTAACTTGCTATTGATAATATTCTATCTTTTGCAGCTCTTCACATTCGCAGATAGGTTCAGAGGTCTCTATGATGACTCCATTTCAAGTGCTCAGCAATTCTATACTTCTTCTGGTTACTCAGTGAGTTAACATTGCTACATTCTGATTTTACTTTCATTAGTATCATCCATTATCAAATAAAAAACCTGACTCCTCTGCTGTGTAGGATGAATTGTTATGGGCTGCCACTTGGCTACACCTTGCAACTGGAGATGAATACTACCTAAAGTATGTAGTGGACAATGGTGTGTATATGGGTGGAACTGGCTGGGCAATGAAAGAGTTCTCTTGGGACAACAAATATGCTGGTGTGCAGATCCTCCTAACAAAGGTAACTTTTTGTAACCAAAAAATCCCTGCTTCCAAACCACTCAAAATTTAAATCAATTTCATGTTCTGAAAGTATAATGGCTATATTTGAAGATTATGATCTTTACAAAAACTATTGGTATCATTTCATCAACTTACCATTACCCAAATGGGAAAGGACTAGACTGTTACATATAACCAATTACGGTTCAATCAATCGTGCAATAAATGGTAATACATAATTTGCAGATATTGCTAGAAGGGAAGGCTGGTTCTTACGCTGATACACTAAAGCAATACCAGGCTAAGGCAGATTATTTTTCATGTGCCTGCTTGCAAAAGAACGATGGTTACAATGTTCAGAAAACACCAGGTTAGATGCTAATGTAGAGAATTGATTTAACAGCCTCTTGAACTCCTTCTCAAATGGATTTAAAGGAACATTCATGGAAAACTAAACTGCAATCATTTCATTTTTTTCTGCTTATCAGGTGGCTTACTATACGTGCGTGAATGGAACAACTTGCAGTATGTTTCTTCTGCTACATTCCTTTTAGCTGTTTACTCTAATTACCTCTCAGCAACAAAAGCAAATCTCAACTGTCCAGATGGACAAACTCAGCCTCAGGAGCTCCTCAACTTTGTGAAGTCTCAGGTATATTTTGGAGTAGCACCGAAGACACCTAAGAAGATGCATCTAATATAAGTTTTTCCCATCATGATTTAATGTGTGGTTTAATTAGTAAACTGAAACTGTGAATTTTGATTGACACAGGCTGATTATATCCTTGGTAATAACCCAGCGGGTATGAGCTACTTGGTTGGATATGGAGCAAAATATCCTCTTCATGTTCACCACAGAGGTGCTTCCGTTGCTTCAATCTTTACTCTTCACAGTGAGGTTGGCTGCGCTCAAGGATTTGAGCTGTGGTATAACCGTGCTGAGCCAAATCCTAATGTCATCGATGGTGCCCTCGTGGGTGGTCCCGATAAAAATGATGGCTTCTCTGATGACAGATCCAACTATGAACAAACTGAGCCTACACTTTCAGGTTCTGCTCCTCTTGTGGGCATCTTTGCTAAACTGCAGAGTTTGTGTCGTAATGCAGGTGCAGGTGAGGAGTAATCTCCATCCCTCATAAACTAATCTGCTCTTTTCTCTTTCAGTATGAATCTTCAATCACTTTTCTCTTGTCACAGGTTACAACCATAATGAATCACCAGAGCCCCAGCAAAAAACACCAAGTGAGTATTATAGAACTTGTTTTGTTCCACGTACAGATGTGAGAGATAATCTCCATTCTACACTAATCTTAGATGGAGTATCCGTTGGACACACTTATCGGACACACCGACATTCATAGAACACGTATGGATGAAGTGTCCAATTTAAAAAGTATTTGTTGGATTTCTTACAATTCTAATATGGGTTTAGTACAATTTTAAAAATGAGAAATCCATTAATTTTTTAAAAACTCAAATTTATTGTATAAATTTTTATTATAATTATAAAAATAAGAAAAATCTTTTTGAATCAGTCATAAAAAAAACATATTTCTTCTTCAACAAAAACTGAAACATACTTAAGGGCATAAATATTTATTGTCAATTTATATAATTCATAATTGTATAATATATAGATTTGTGTTCTCGTAATTTTCTTTCGTGTACGTGTTACATAGCTATGAAGCCTCATCACTTTTCTCATATTTGTCAGTTTACAACAACCATTATGAATCACCAGTACCAGTGACCCAAGAAAAAACACAAAGTGAGTATCATAGAACTTGTTTAGTTCCACGTTCGGATGTGAGGGATAATCGCTATTGTAGACTACTATGATCTGTTGTCTTCCTCATACACTTTGAAGCCTCATCACTTTTCTCTTATATGTCACAGGTTACGACCAAAATGAATCACCAGTGCCCCAACAAAAAACACCGAGTGAGTACTCTACTCTGCAGAATTTGTTTGGTTCCACATCCATGTGTCATTTTTCATGCTTACTCAGAAGCTAATAGTTATAGCTTTTACATAATGTAACATAATTGACATTATTTCTGACTTTGGTTTCCGAATAACAAAGTTGAAAAAAGAGTTTAAACCTTGTTTTAATTTAGAAAAGTTCTACTCTAGCTGTCTTTGCACCACTAACATGTATTGGCTTGATAGGTACATACACAGTAAAAGAAACGGCATCTAAAACATCAGAAGGTATCTAAATCTAATGATCGTTGCTTTCCAAATTTTATTTTTGCCATCACTGGCTAAAGAATATTGTGTTGCAGGTGCCCCATTGCAATTTCTTCACTCAATAAGTAGCTCATGGACTGTTGGAGGTGCAACCTACTACCGCCACAGGGTCATAATCAAGAATACTTCTTCGAAGCCAATCTCAGATCTTAAGTTGGTGGTTAAGGACCTCTCAGGCTCTTTATGGGGTCTCTCTCCAACAGAGGAAAAGGACACCTATGAACTTCCCCAATGGCAGAAGGTCTTGAATCCTGGCTCCGAGTGCATATTTGTATATGTTCAAGGCGGACCCCAGGCTGAAGTCTCCATCAAAAGCTTCCAATGATAATTTTTTGAGGCCACATTAGCAAAGTGAACACTTTTTCCACAAATTTAATTTGACAGTTAAACTTCTGTCACTCCTGATTGTAATTTTGTATTATCAATTTATCAACCCAGTTCATACCTCACCGTCCACACTTAATTGTAATATCAGTTTCTGAAACTTCCCAATTTGATCCTACAAACAATCAATATATGAAAATACATTTTTATTGCAAGTTTATATTTCAATTCTCATGAACATAGTTACATAGATCACATAAAGGTTCTTACATTCATAATCATATGACCTGCATTTTTTAGCACATTGCAAAAAGAAATGTTTAAAAGCCGTAAGGGTAAAACTCCTAATAAGCCCACAAAACGCAAAGCAAATGCTCAAAACTGAATGCTACTGTCTGATTGCAAAACAAATATCGCCAATGCCTATGCTAATTCCGGTGACACAAGCTTTTGTGGGGTAGCTGCCACTTAATGCTGGTCTGTGGGAATGTCAAGATCTTTAAATATTGGACTGTCAACTCCAACACCCATAGCATTCAGACCATTGTCAACATATAGAACAGTACCGGTGATAGCAGATGCCAAAGGTGATGCTAAGAAGGCAGCTGCGTTGCCCACCTCCCCTGTAAGAACACAAATTTCAATTTAGTTGTGCAAATGATCACAGATTGAAACTGGAAGTTGTACATTACAAGGAATAATTCTGATGAAAGTGTTACCTGCCGATAGTTCTTTCTGTAGTGGTGCATTGGCTGATGAATAATCAATCATCATATCAATGAATCCAATAGCCTTTGCAGCCCGACTTCTCAGTGGACCTGGGGACAGAAATACATTGTGTCAACATGTTAATCACAGAACTAAATTAAATAAACATAAAAACAAACACTGAAGGAAATTTGTTAACTTCAACATAGATGGAATTATAAGCAGTGCGTGTGAGAACCAGGAAATAGCACAAAAACGTGTAATGTAAATGGAACCACAAGGTGTCACTTTATTCTATTGTGGGGAAGACTTAATTCGTGTTAATTATACAGAAAGTATTGATATAATAGAATAAAATACCACCCAACTATTTGGTATCCTTTTGGTTGCAGTCAAGGGCACAGTTGACTAGAGCCAGCATTAAATACAACAGACTGTAAAATCATGGTGTGAAAATTCAAACCAAGTCCAAGCAAAGGTGCCCAAATGAACAGCTCATTTTTAATTACCAATATATAACTAAACAGATGGTCTGGCCTTTGTTTAACAAATTTAAGATACCCAACCAAAGTAATTGGTAGATTCTTGCACCTCCATGGCATAAAAGACAAAACTTTTTGAACTAAGCCCACTTGTGCAAAATGTCACAGACCAAGCAAGACACACATTGGTCCCCACCACCATTTTTCCGTTATGAAATCTTAGCAAGACAGAATTAACGTTCCCGAAATTGGAAAAGAGAGAGGTTACCAGCAGATATAGTATTGACTCTAATTTTGCGCTTTCTTCCTGCTTCAAAAGCTAGAACCTGAAAAGGTATGAAATATGATGTAAATAGAGAGAGAAGAAGCAACGAAGCACATCTGAGTCAGTCCATGAAATGGAGAATTTTGGGGGGAGGAAGCTTACTCGGGTATCACTCTCCAGGGCAGCTTTTGCAGAACTCATACCACCACCATATCTGTATCAGTATTTAGATCATGAATATTGTCAGTCTAAAACTATGAATAAGAGAATGGTAAGGACTTTCTATGGCATAATCAACATACCCAGGAATGATCCTTTCAGAAGCAATGTATGTCAGAGAGATTGAAGAGCCACCTAAAATCAAATCATAAAAGTAAAATATAAAATGATAGACGAAAGTAGGAAGTAATACAATGCAAGCCTTGTAAGATAAGAGACATGCCTGGGTTCAGAATTGGAAGAAAATGCTTGAGTAAAGAGACATAGGAGTAACTGGATGCAGATATTGCAGCAAGATATCCATTCCGAGATGTCTCCAACAGTGGTTTCGTCACCTATATCAAAGTTAACTTCTTATTAAAGCCAGATGCCAAATGCATAAAGGAAATTCAATGCTTATTAATGTATCTATTGTACCTCTGGTCCATTGGCAAGTGAGTGCACAAGGATATCTATGCTGCCAAAGTCTTCCTTAACAGATTCAGCAACTTCCTGAAAAGTATAGCAATGAACAACAGATATATATCAAAGCTCACAAATTCTGTCAAGCAGGAGTCAGGACAGCTTGAGGCACAATGAATAACATTATCCAAAAACACCACTAGGCTTAAATACTTCATTGAATGCCAGAGTTCTAGTTTTGAAATACCATTTAAGATGTATAAGAAAATCATTTGTTCATATTTACAAGAGAGGAAAGAAGAAAAACAACCAAAATGTGTAAGGATAAATTAAAATGCATTCTTAATTCAGCATTTTGTCGTAGAAATGAAAACAAAGAAAAATGCTTCTAAGTTTCAATTTGGTAAGGGCGAGGAAGGGTGGTCTTCTTGACTAAAGATATCAAACACGCTACAGCATGTGATACCAGATTAGTTCATTGGTCCTACTAAAATAAAGGCTACAAAAGTCTACTGAAATCATTCTTAAGCATAAAAAATCATAATTTTTAGGCTTAAATTCCAGTTTATCTTTTAAAAACTTTATCCAAGATGGCAACCATAAGACCATTTTAACCATGTAAAATTCTGTGTATACCTGAACAGTCCATTTAGTGGATCCTGCATACCGCTTGTTTGTCTTTATCTATACAAATTTCCGGAAAAAAAAAAACAAAGAATCAGCATGGGGATATAAATTCTGACGTGAAAAACAAGAAAAAAAAACTAGGCCTTTCATTTTTACATCTTCTGGCACTTCATCGAGATTGTCAAAAACTGCATCCAATGGATAAACTTTAGTAATATCCATCAATGATCCATCTGGTAATCTGGAAAACGTAGTTTTGTATTAGCAGAGCATCGTATAGTCTAACAGACAAGATCAGTAACAGTAGTATTGAAAGTCATACATGCGTGACCCGTCAAACTTTCCACGCCGTAGGCTGGACTCAAAAATATTCAGAGCCTATAGAAATGGTTCACAGTTAGTAAATGTATCAACATAATTGGACTGGTGGAAAACATATGCACTAGAGGGGGGAGGTGTTGTTCCGAAAGTCAGAAGACAGAACCTAGTGAATTTGTATAACAACTAATAAGCAACCACTTTTTATCCAAAAAAACAAATAACTTACAGGAACCCATGTGCCGACAAGAATTTCAGCTCCTGCTGCAGCAAGAGATTTTGCAATTGCCCATCCGTATCCATTGTCATCGGCAACACCAGCAATAAAAGCCCTTTTACCTGTACATATATTGCTATTTTCAGTAAAGCTATAATTGCTTTCATACGCTATGACAGCAAAATCCGTATATATATAAAGATAATCACTCAAATTGCAAAATTCGATAAGAAATCTCACTTTAGCTGAAACTATCAACAAAAAACAGATAGATCTGAATATTAGATGCTATTCATTAACGAACTATTACATAATTGGCCTCAGTTGAGAAGGCCAACTTTCAATAGCTTTTTACAACCAAGTAAGCACCATCTCTTGAGTGGCTGCAACGAAACAGGTTATGTTGAATTGTACATTTATCTGGGGCTCAGGATACCTTGAAATAATTGTAGTAAATATGGAATGAGTGGGTTAAATTGTCAGAAATTTAACATGTCTAAACTCTAGTTAAACATCGTCAGGACATGTAAATAAATAGTAATATTAACAAAGAGCGTCAGAGAAACTGAACAATACCTTTCAGATTAATTTGCAATCCTGAGGCAGCATTTTCTGCACTAGACTCGGATGTAGCCTTTGTGACACTTTTGACAGATTTTATGGACGATGAAGTGAAGCCCCGCCGCTGGAAAGGTTGCACTGATGCAACATTACATGCACTTGCAAGTTTATTCCATGATCCAATCATGGACTTGCCACCAAGAACCGCAGCACTTGCATCTGCAATCTTTTGTGATGAAGGAACGCATGACCTTGACACAGCAAATTGCAAACCAGAGAAGGATGTTGTTGCCATCTTTAATGTGTGTAGTATGGCAGAAGGGGCCCTAAATCTACACAAGAAAACAAGCATCAATATCTTAAAAATCACTATAGATTAGACTTAACTGATTTCTTATTCTTCGGATCCAATACTTAAATGTTAAAAGTGGCATAGAGAAACAGAAAGTTCCAATTATCAACAGCTTCATTACAGAATAAAGTTTTTAGACAATAGAGAATGTCCACATGATTATTATTGAGTTTAGGGTTTAGGGTTTAGAGTTGTCAAAAAATTCAAAATTTTCACCAAACAGTTTGAACTGAATTTATCATAGAAAGAGTAGGTAATCACTTAAGAAGATTAAATTAATCTCAAAGTATGGAAGTGGTCAAGAATAAATATACAAATAAATATTCAACAGTCCTCCACAACTTCTCTGAATTCTTCATAACTAAAAAAATCCCTTCATATATTTTAACAAACACAAATCCAACAAATCAACGTCATCTACAACAAGAGAACAAAACATTCTAAATCACATGAAACCAGCGGCTTCAAAAGGGACATAGACATTAAAAGACTTAGCCAGTACTCAGGAGTCCAAAAAGAGTAAAATAATAGCAAATCATTTAAACCAACTTATTCAAATTATTTTCAAAACCTGACTTACGCACTGCTAAAACCCTTTACAGGGACACTTCCATAAAACCAGCAATCTGACATTCTCGAACAATTATGCAATTTAAAAAGGAGAACCACAGAGGAAATACAAAAATTATGAAGTGGTGAGCTATCTATTAGTCATTTAAACCACATCTAAAATCTCCAGTTTTCACTAAACAATAACTGAACCGTGAGGACAAAAGGGCTAGGCCCAGCACCCAATGCACCTAGAATCCGTAAAAAGAACAAAACTTTAGCTCATATTCTGCCGATCAGGAAAAACCCAGAAACAGTTTTAAGCGCAGTGACTAAATCTACACTTCTCACAAAACCCCACAAACATTTTAACACAAAAGTCGATTGATTTAACAAAAAGATGACATAAACACGTGAAGGGGAAGGTGGGTGTTACCTGATGTGTGATAAAAGAGCCAATGTGAGAAATGGAGTATAGCAGAGAGGCTTAGATGACAAAGAAGAATGCTTAGTAGTTGTGTCTAGCGGCTGCAGGCCAGTGAGAGTTAAATTTGAGACTTTGAAGTTGTCGAAAAGTGTGGCGAGACTCTCTCTCACACCCACTGTGATAGTTACTTTTTCTTTGCTGTAACTTTTTTGGGTAAAAATATTCTTACTGGTAATGTAATGAGTTTAGGAATCAAAGATACATTATAAATTTTTATTTTATATTTTCTTAACTATTTTAGAACTAAAATAATGATTTGTCCTATGTTGATGTCATGTATTGTTTAAAAAATAAATAGCTTTATATTTATAAATGTTCAATATTATTTTTCATTTTTATCAACATTCCTTTATTTTTACATTTGTGTGTAAACTTTATTAGATCATGTCTGTGAAATTGATGATAAAAATAGTTTAGATTTTAATTTGTAATTAATTTTATAAGTGTTTTATCATGAAGAAAGTAAGGGAATAATATGCATTGAAGTATACATATTTGTTTTTGTGATTTAATTTGTAGATCAAACTACAACAAATAATGGCTAAATTAAAATATTTGTACAATAATTTCATTGGTTTAGTTTGGTTTGATTAATAACAATTAAGATAACTGTGATTTTTTTAGTTAAATATATCAAGTATTAAATAAATATAAATCGTTGGCTTGTTTGAGAATCGTTGGCTTGTTTGAGAATCGTTTCTATTTTTATTTTATTTTTTTTGTTAATGCAAAAAAATGAATGCATTGTACCCTAATGTTATAATACATTATTAATGATGGCTTCTTTTGTTAGGTACGTTGTGGCAAGATACATTGGAAATAGAGATATCCATGATAAAAAGCTAAAGAAAATTTTATGTACAGACTTGTATTTTCTTAATACCTTGTTT
>Ga0123341_1003704_pt1 | contig 13202 bp, 10 predicted proteins | sample Turbeapinknodule_FD_89959 | JGI IMG/M metagenome (GOLD analysis project Ga0123341, IMG submission 89959) | Root nodule microbial communities of legume samples collected from Mexico - Turtle bean Mexico pink nodule | ecosystem: Host-associated > Plants > Roots > Nodule | place: Mexico: Nepantla... | reverse complement strand
TATATATATATATATATACACATATACATATATATATATATATATATATATCGTTAGTATAAAAAAATATAGCTAGAGACAAAATAAGTAAGTTGATGATGATTACTCTAATAAAAATAAGTTAGAATATAATAGTATAATTTCAGTCTTTAAACTTTAATGGAAAGTTCGTGAATAACCTACGACCATGAGGAAGTCCTACGTATAATTATGGATAAGTACTAGGAGTCAATCAATGTCTGAATGACAGCTTTTTTACGTTTATTTTTGTTATATAAATGTCCAAAGGATTTCTGTAAATGTAATAAAATAAAAGTAATTTAGAGAAAAATTAATTTTATTCTTTTTGCATGTTTGAATTGAAAAAAAAAAAGAGTATTATACTATTACGTAAAAAGTTTATAGTAGGTTTTGGGTCCATTTGAAATTCTTATTTACAAAAGTTACTTAAAATTATGTTATATCATAACTACGTGCTAAATATTTTGGAGAAGTTCTGAAAATAATTGATAAAATAAGTTTATAAACTGTTTTTAACTTATTTTAATAAACCCTTTTGGATAAAATATTTCTTATTTCTTGTATCTCTCATAATTTTTACTTTTATTTATCCTTTTAAAGATAGAAAATGAAAGGTGATGGTTGTTAGTATAAGGAGGAAATAAGAACATATATTATAGTTTAGGTGAGTAGTGGTTGCAAATAAGTCAAAGTTGTGTCCCAAAACTAGATATGTAGTAAGTAGTGTAGAGAGTGAAAACAAATTATTGAAAGAAGCAAGACAAGAAAACAAATGATGGGAGGTGAGGGCCTCACAAAGTGGTGCTACCATGGATCCAATTATGAAGACCATCAATGTACCATGGAAAAAGACATCTCCAACATCATGTTTTAATTTGGTAAGGCAAGTGGAAAGGAATTTGGTTCCCCATTTTTTCTTAAACTTTCAATGCTTGCTTCTCTTCTAATACTACTTCACATATTTATATTTTAGATCATATACAAAAGGTTAAGTGAAAGGCTATATAGCAAGAAAATGTTTTATTTTCATTCTTTGTATTTAAAAATAACTAGTTTTGGATCTTTTGTACAATACTCTTTTTAATTTCTTTTAATCCCTATAAGTTTGGATGATAGGGCTTAAAGTGGAGAGACACATTGATGACTTTTAATTATAAAGATCAAAAAGTAAAATCTATACAAGTATAGGGACTAAATTAGCAATTAAATATAAATTAAATAATTATACAATCTTGTGTTGGTAAAGTTTGATAGAATGAATATTTACTTTCTTGCATGTGAAACACCATAGGTCTTGTTTAGAGTTGTGGAAGATCTCAAATAAATAAAGTGATGTTATTTTAAAGTTAAAATTATTTGTACTTTTAAAGCAAAAAAATAAATAATATATATGTATATATTGAAAATCTTATATTCGCCTATTAATATAACAAAATTAACCATGTAAGAAAGTAAATTTTTATGTCATAAGTTAATTTATAGAGTTAAATTAGATATAAACTTCAAATGGTATGACAATTATTTTGGCTCCATTAATTTGGAAATTTTGCGATTTCATTTTGATTTGGATATCTTTTATTTTAATTAAAAAAATTTATTTTAATTAAAATTACTTATGATTTTTGCCTGAATTAGTTTTATATTTAATTTTTTATTATAACATTTTTGCAGTTGATCTTTCACGTTTCAATTTTCTATTATAATTGTGTTGCACGTCTCATGTTAATTAGTAATATAATCAAATTAAAATATATAAAAGAGAGAAAATTCTAATCTTATAAACAAATTCTATATAAAGTTGAGGTACATATAAAATTTAAATTGTAAGATGAGATTACAGTTTTTCTTTTCTTTTTTTCTTAAGAAATTTAATTAACATGGTTGTTTGAATCCAATTCTTTGTTTTGTAATATCCCATTTCAATATTTTTTAATATTCTCTCTTTGCATGTATTTTTTTTTATCTAAGTTTTCATTTCTTTTTTCTGTCTCCATATTTTTAAATCTCATTCTTTCTAAATTTGATTCTACCTTCTAGTAGTTGGAGAATTAAGGGTCATTTTCACTTTATTAAGATAGAGTTAAAGTTTATTTTCACGTTATCATATCTTAATAAGAGGAAGTGTTGGATTACTTTGAAAATTCTTTATTTATTTTTTCTTCTTATTATGTTTGTCATTATTCAGTCTTGGCTAACCCTTGAGAATTCTTTACGCTTGAAGCCACTGTTGAAACATTGGAAGACCCAAATAGTCTGATGAAACACTAGACAGTCTGGTGACCATGTTGAATCCTTGGATGGTTTGTTGAGGCACTGGACGATTTATAAACCATTAGACGATTTGGTGACTAGGATATCATATGTTGTGTTTATGTTTTGATGATAACAAAATCTGACTGTATACTTGTATATAGAAAGATATGAACAATGTTTCTACAACTACAGTTTTCATTAGACAATCTGATAGATGTTATGAACGTCTATAACATATATTCACAAGACGAGTTGATAAGCTTTGTTGAGTGCATAACAAAATTTAGATTGAATGTGTTATTTGGTTTTAACAATGATTTGTACAATTGTAGTATAGAGTAGATCCTTTGAGCTTATATAGTTTTGTTCACGATAAATGGTCTGATTAACGTGTTGAACGAATAATAGGTTTTGGTTATAATTGTTACATGAAAACTTCTAAATTCATATATCCACTGAAATTGTGTTCAATTAAAGAGATTTTATGTCCAAAACCAAAAAGATTTGAATCTATGGATTAACTCTACTAGTCTCTATTTTTTTTTTGTGTATCTTTAAAATATATATTTTCCTAAATAGTTTTATTTAGATAAATCTTGTGAATATCTTTCGTAATGAATTGTGAATATCTCCCAATCTTCTTTAATAAAAAATAATTTGAAAATTGAAAATCTCAAGTTTATGTGAGTTGATTTTAGATTGCACATTTTAAAGGTTTCACTTTTGTTTAGATTTTGGATTTTAGCAATTTAAAGGTGTGAACCTTATAAAGATCCCCACTGAACACGAACTTAACTAAGTGGTTAAGTAAGTGCGAAATGTTCACTTCACAAAGGCAAAGAGAAAAACACAATAATATGGTGATAATGATGCAAAGGTGCGAAATTGAAGAGAACATAAAAGAGGAAATGAAACAAGACTAAAATGATAAAGAATGATCGAATGGAAGGAACTCTAAAGAACATGAAATGGAAATGGATAATGGCGCAAATAAAGAAGGAAAAAGATGAAGGGATGAAAATAACTTATGGATTAAAAAGGGAATTCACGCCACTTGGAGCAGAGGGACTCCAAGATGAGTGATGCAAGAGTCGCCACTTGAGATATCACTCACTGAAGATAAGACCCAAAGTTGCCACTTCGGATACTACCCACCCATGATAAGACCCAGATAAAAAGGAGTACTCAGATTCTCAATTAGAGTTTCTTTACTTAAAATTTCAATGTGTAAATACATGGAGGAAGACACCCTTTACATAGGAAGGAGTGATTTTGAGGGCAAGATGAGTGAGGGGTAGAAAAGGAAGGGGAGAGGGGTTGCCTAGGGTGTTGACCATGGTCAAAACCATCTCTTGGGCATAGCTTCTAGAAGCTAGGGCTACATTCTAACCCTAATGGAGTAGACACAAGCTAAAATGATAAATACACCCCCTATTATGCTAAATGAACCTACTATAGCCTATTATACTATTTGGACCCCCAAAGTGAGACCAAATTATTTACAACATGTTTTTATTTTTAAGAAGACTAGAAGAAAGAACAATTGATGTTCTGGTGTATGCCCCGTTCTTATTATGGTAAGGTTTGTCGGATCTTTGGTGGGGCCTTGACTTGATTAATGAGATGACTGCTCACCGTGTGAATTGTCTCTTGAGTCCTTGGTCATCTGTTTGTCTTCTTGGATTATATCACAAGTACCCTATTTTCGTATCACATGTTTTTTGGAATGAATTTTTTTGTTATGTTTTGATTTGTTTTACTAATTCATATTCCAAATACTTTGAAATTAGTTTCTTAAGTAGTTTCGAAGAAAAAACAAATTGAAGATTGTAAATCCAAGCTTTCTGTTTTGAGCGTTTAGCACAAAAAAAGATGAAGATATAAAGATACTATAATATCCAAACTTAATCATTTAAGGTGACCTAGAGCAAATATAAGGAGATTGAAGGTGGAGAACAAAAGTAAGGAAAGCCAAGAAAAAAATAGAGATATTGTGATCTTGCTGAAAATATTGGGTACTGCAATGAGCGTCTACTCTAGTCCTTAGAGCATTAAGTCGTATGGGTTATGTGTGAAAGCATTGTAATTCTTCACTTTTTGAAGCTATACTTGCGTAAGTTTTTTTGTCTGCTCTCTTTGAGAGTGTTCTTTGTTTCTTCTGAGAGTTGTTAATCTCAGAAGAAGGTTAAGAAGGTGTAACCTAAAGAGGTGTGAATATCGTTGTAACTTGAAGAGGTGAGAATAGTCATTGTAACCTAGAGAGGTGAGAATACTTATGTAACGATTTGGTTAATGGAAGTTCTTAAGCATTTGCTTAAGGGGACTGGATGCATCCTAGGTTTAGGTGAACCAAAATAAATTCTTGTGTGATTACACTTGCTATTACTCATGCTTTGTTATTTATTCTATTCTTCTAGTTAGACAATCAGTTAGACAATATGCCTAGATGATTATTCTAGACAATCTTATATGTTATGATTAGAAAGTCTATTAGACAATATATCTTTATCCACAACAAAGATTTTAAGACTCCACTCAACCCCTCTTCTAGAGCCAACTACACCAACATACCAAGCCATTAAACGATCTGATGACCAAGCCCTTAAACGATGACCAAGCCCTTAAATAGTCTGATAACCAAGCCCCTAGGCAATTTGATGACCAAGCCCCTAGACGGTCATCAATCATATGTAAAGCTTATATGTTTTGATCATAATGAAAATCAACTATAATTGTTTACTTTTATGAACTAATAGTGTTTTGTATAATTGTAATATGTAATGACAGACGATCTGATAGATTGTTTATGACAAACAGTTTGATATATTCATGATAGATGGTTTGATAAGAATTTTTAATTACATAATAAAATTCAGATTGAATGTCTTATTTGTGATCTAAATGATATGTTTTCTCTATGATTTAAATGATCTAATAATGGTTAGTTGAAGTTGCAGTATACAATAGGCTCTTTAAACGTCTACAACTTTGTATAGGCCAGAGAATCTGATGAATGTGTTGAATAAGTAACAGGTTTTGATTATAACAATTAAATGAAATCTCCTGAATACATATATCTAATAAATATTTGTTCAATCAAAGAGATATTATATCCAAAATTGAAAAGATTTCAATTTGTGGAAGGAATTTGTTTGACCCTATTTTATTATATGTTTAAAATCTGGCTTTTCCTAAATAGATTTTGTTCCCGCCGGTTGACCAGGATCGTCTTTGCGCGTGGCTTGTTCTCGCGAGCTAGGGCACATTCGTTCTGCTCCGTCTGTGAGTACCTGAAAAGAAGTGGACAAAGGGGCGCCCTCGCGGCCGTTTGCACTCCGACGATCAAGTCAGCTAGCGAGAAACATCAAAGGTGACGCACCTCCGTATCGGAACACCGTGAACGGATGCTCTGAAGGTGGTCAAAAATACTGGATAACTAATGCTTTCTTCCCTAATTGTCTGTGCATGCAGTGGGTGCGCGAGCAAAACAACTAGGGTTTGTGTGTGTAAAACTCAGTCTGGATCCCCGTTTCAAACGTCTCAAGCCCCTTTTAAACGTCTCCAGCATTCAAAGCGTCTTAAAGCACATTTAAAGCGTATAAAAACGTTCAACGCGTTTAAAACGTTCAAAGCATTTAAAGTGCTTCAAAACGTTCGAAAAGTAAACTAAATTAAAGCGTACCTTAGCAAACTTCCAGGAAAACATTGATGTTTCAGTGCTTACTGCCACGTGTTCTTCTGACTTGATCGCTACTCTGCGTGGAGTGCCTCACAGCGCCGTAACCCAACTTAAGGACATTCCATCGTGTAAGCCCTACTTCTTCGAAGTGCATCTGGTGCAAGGGATGACTTTTTGGGTGCCAACTCATGCGCCCCAACCTCTAGTCATTTGCCTTGGGAGTGTATCTGCCTTTCTCTCGTACCATGCACATGGTTCGCCCCTGGGCGTGGCCCTCTCATGGGTCGTATCTGTCCCAGGGGCCTCCCAGAGGTGGCGTGGGTACTTCACAAGTCAGATTACTCCTCTCTGGTACTAGAACTATGGCCTTGAAGCCACCTTTCTCTTCTCTTCATTACTGTTCTGAGGTACTGAGGTCTCTCGTGGCGTCGCCCCCTCCACAGTCTTTCCTACCCATGGGTATTGTGGGGTGAAACCGTAGATGCCTTAACTTGGCGACGCCCTAACCTGGCGGCACCTCATCTTGGCGACGCCTACGCCTGGCGACGCCTTAAGCGGTCAACCTGTTGACTTTCTTCCCTTGGGCCCCCTTGAAGGGTCCCAACATACGTTGACTTTGACTTTGACTTTGACTTTGGTCAACGCCCGGGGACGGGACGGTACAGATTTATTCAAAATTAAATCTAGAAAATATCATTTTAACATATTGTGAATATATCTCAATCTTCTTTTGTATCACACGTTATCTGGAATGAAATGATTTTTCGATTATGTTTTGATTTTGTTTTTACTAACCCATATTGCAAATACTTTTGAATTTTTTTCTTAAACAGATTCGAAGGAAAAAGAAATTGAAAGATTTAAATCCAAACTTTCTATTTTTAGCATCTAACACCAAATAGATGAAGATATGAAAATATTGAAATATTCAAACTTAACCAATTTATGTATCAAAGGGCAAATTCAAATATCTATATGAAAGGATTTGGGTGCATAACGAAGCAAGACAGGCCAAGAAATTCAAGATATTCAAGTGATCTTGCTAAAAATACAAAAGTTGCAATAAACATCTAATCAATTAAAGCATATAGTCTATTGGGTTGAATGCTTAACCCTTGTAATTCTTCACATTGTGAAGTTATACCCTTGTGAACTTTGTTTGTGCTCTCTTCGAGAGTGTTCTTTCTTTTCTTAAGAGTTCTCAATCTTAGGAGGAAGTTATGAAGGTGTAACCTGGAGAGGTGTAAATACTCGTTGTAACTTGGAGTGATGAGAATACTCATTGTAACCTAGAGATGTGAGAATACTTGTTGTAACCTAGGGAGGTGAGAATACTTGTTATAACCAAGTCTGTTGGTCAGTGGAAGCTCTGAAGTAGTTGCTTAAAGGGTCTGGATGTAGCCCGAATTTGGGTGAACTATGATAAATTATTATGCATTGATCTCTCGTTACTCTAGTTTTAAAAGTAAAGTATATTGATTGATTACATTTTATGAGAAATTATGTTGTGTGTTGGACTAAGAATGTTGTTTTAAGTTAAAAGTGTGGAATTAGGAGTTTTAAGTTATAGATTGTTGATTTGTTATAATTTGAACTTATTATTATTGTTGGGAGGTTGATATAATGGAAAACCTTGAATGCAGTTTCAAATACTCTCCAAGTTAATATAAAATGTAATCACATTTTACCTAAATATTATTCTACTGAATATATCTTGGAAAACTCTTTTATATAGAAAACATTCATGCTCTATTTTTTTGAAGGCATTACATTATAAGCACTATTCATATAAAATCTTTCTAATACAGTTTCAAAATTAAATCTAATTGGACAAATATATTCGAAACATTTAAAATGTTTTTCTTTCACAAAATCATTTAAGCACAATGTATTTGAGATTTTCAAATTTCTTTGTGTTACGTTCTCAAATACGAAACTTTCCAAAATTATTCAATCACTAATCTTATTTGAAAATAATGTTTTCTATATTTTATAGATATCAAATAAGGTTTAAAAACATAAGAGTAGTGTCATAAAACCTTCTAAGAATGTAAAAGTTTAATATGGACACTTCCCTGACGTAGTGGTTTGTCTGATGAGTAAAAGATACTTGTATCGTCTGATATGTGCAATCTTCATTGTTCGTCTGATGGCTTGTGAGAAAGTGTTTTGATATCGTTTGTCTTGTGACATAAAAGAGGATCATATGGTATTATTTTGTCATTATTAATTAAATATTTCATAATAGGTTATAACTTTACTATCCATGGCATCTCCATCGACTAAGAGACAAAAAACACATAAGCATAAAGCTCCTGCACATGATGCTCCAATTCTTCCTACTGCGCCAACAGGGATTGAGGACGTTCTGGATTATTCATGGTATTTCAGTTTGAAACGCCAGATGGTATTATACGAGAAGAGATTTCACGGCAAACTAGTGTTATAACCTAAAGCGATGCATTTTAATTTTTTTTCCATGGATTACAACCAATCCTTTGTATGAAACTTCCATTATGAGGACCTCATTATAGTTTTTTACACAAATTTGAAGCTCACACCAAATGGTGACCTTTGTATTGAGATTAGCTCACAAAAGATTGTAATAAGAGAAATGGATTGGATGAACGTGTAAAATTTAAAGTATGTTGGTATTTTGTTAACCTCTGGCACCATCCCTGAGGGGCTAAATTATGATCGTCAAGTGGCACTGTCAACCATGATTCGTGAAGAGGTACACGATGAAAATGTAATAAATGTAGGTAGTTTAGTTATGAATGACAAACTGTTTCATTACACATGGGTGCACATGTTGTGTCCTCGGGGAAACAATTGCTCTCTACTATTGCATGAAGATATTTCATGTAATGGTGCATTAAAAATAATATATTGATTAACTTACCCCAATGCAACACATGATGAAATGTCAAGACAACAATATGCCTCTTGTGTATGTCATTTTAATAACATGGATCATGCAGGTATATGACTTGGATTTATCAAATGATTCATCAATCAAGCTAGGATGAAATCACCATTACGGGAAGAAAACTATGAGAAAGTTGAATATTTTCCAGGTAAATGGCGTACGGAAACTTGGTAGGCTTGATGAGCAAAACAAAGAAGATGACGAAGACCTCCCATTACCAAAAGAAAATGTTCAAGGCAGTCAACCTCAACCCTCAATCCCCCATAATGCACCAACTAATCTCTTTATTTTTAATTTCAGTAGATTAGGGTGTATATAGCATAATATGGGGTGTACTTAACATAAATTGGGCTCACTTTGGGAGTTCCAAATAGAAGAAGAATAAACTACAGTACTGTGTACTTTGTAATTTGGGCTTGTGTCAAGCACACCTTTCATGACATGCACCTAGGTTTAGGGTTTCTTTGACCTAATTTCTAGAAGGTTTCTCACAAATGACATCTCTACCCCTCTCACTTTTGCTCCCCAGGTCACCCTCTCCTATATAAAGGGTGACTTGCCTCATGTATTTTTGACATTGAATTTTAAAATAGAAAAGAAACTCTGCAGGAGTGTTTAGTGAGACTTGAGTGCTCCTTTGTGGGTCTTATCTTGAGTGTTTGTGCACTTCAAGTGGCGGCTCTTCACCACTCATCTTGGAGTAATCCATCCTCCAAGTGGCATGATTCCTTGCCCCTTCTCCATAAGCTTTCTTCATCCCTTCATATTTTCTTTTTTGCTTTCTTCTTATTGTGCCACCTTTCATTCCTCTTTATATTCTTATGCTATTCGTTTAATTTCGGTGTTCATCTTGTTATCTTTTTCTTGTGTTCATTTATTTCCACAAACTATTATCACCATCTTCACCATAGTAGTGTTTTTCTCTTTGTCCTCTAAAAGTGAACCTTCACACTTACTTAACCACTTGGTTAATTTTGTGTCCAATGGTAATCTTCTTTAACTTTCTCACCATTAATGTTAATATAAAAAAGCTTAAACAAAAGTGAAACCTCTAAAATGTTCCAATCTAAATTATAAATTAGATTATAGATTATTTTTAGATTATAGAATTATTTTTAGATTATATGTTTATTCTATGTTTTCCAATAGGATCTCAATTTTCAAATTGGATTGTAATGGATGAGGAACGTAACATGCCTTTTTGTGAGTTTGATATGGAGGAAGATGATAATATTGAGAAACAATCTGAAACTATTAAACCTGGAAAAAAGAAAAGGGATAAGACTAGCACATCTGATTGTTGGAGGTATTTTACTCAGATTGGGGAGGGAAAGGATGGAAAAGAAAGGCAAAGTGCAATAGTTGCAACAAAATATATGTAACTGGTGGAAAAAAATATGGGACTTTTCATTTAAATCGTCATGTTATGAAATGTGTTAAAAGAAAAACTGAAGATGTGGGTCAAATGATTTTGGATATGTAGGGAAAGTTGAAGGCAAAAAAAAAGATCATGTTGTACATCGGGAATTGTTGTCTAGTCTAATTATTGGCCACAATTTGCCTTACAAATTTGTTGAGTATCCCGAACTTAGGATTTGGATAAACTACTTGTGTCTTGATGCAATTATGATTCTAGAAACACTATTAAGGTTGATATTGGGAGAATGTATATGAAAGAAAAAATAATACTTAAGGAATTGTCTGCTTCCATTCCTAGTAGGATATGCTTAACTTCTTATTTATGGACATTTATTAATACTGAGGGTTTCATATCATTGACTGTACATTTTGTTAACCTGAATTGGAAGTTAAATAACAAGCTACTGAACTTTTGTCATATGCCCCACCCTCACACAGGTTTTGAGTTGTCTAAGAAAATTAATGAATTTTTACAAGATTGAGGACTAGAGAAAAATGTGTTTTCTATGACTTTGGATAATGCTTCTAATAATGATGTTATCCAAAATACTTTAAAAAGCCAACTTCTTTTACAAAATGGTTTGATATATGGTGGTGAATTATTTCGTGTTCGTTGTTGTGCACACATATTAAATTTAATTGTTCAAGAAGGATTAAAGGTGTTTGGTGATGCTTTGGACCAAGTTAGAAATAACATAAAATATGTGAGGGGTTCGGAAAGTAGAATGGTGAAATTTAAACAATGCCTTGAAAAGTTTAGTGATATTGATGCATCATCTAGGTTGTGTTTTGATGTCCCTACAAGATGGAACTCTACTTATTTGATGATTAAAAGTGCTCTTAAATATCAACGTGTTTTTGGAAACTTGCATTTGGTTGATGAATCTTATAAATATTTCCATACAGAGGAAGAGTGGGAGAGAGCTGGAAAAATTTGCAAGTTCTTGTTACCCTTTTATGATATCACTAACTTGGTTTCTGCTACAAGTTATCCTACTTCCAACTTGTATTTTTTACAAGTTTGAAAAATTCAGTGTTTGTTGATGGAAAATGTGAAGGATGAAGAGGTACTATTTAAGAACATGACTAAATTGATGATAGTAAAGTTTGAGAAATATTGGGATGATTATAGCGTTGTACTTGCATTTGGTGTTATTTTAGACCTAAGGATGAAGTTAGAAACATTGAGATTTTGCTTTGAAAAAAGTGATTCACTTACTTGGGAACTAAAATTGGAAAAGATCAAGGAAAAATTATACAAACTTTTTGCTGAATATTTTACCAAAAGTTTGACAACATCATCAAGTGATCAAAAGCATAAGCAAGGACAATCTTCATTCTCATCATCTATGTCTAAACCAAGTCTTTTTGATGTAAGTTACTTACTTTAATAGTACTTATTAATGCACTTTAATTCTTTTTTTTTTTGCAGCAGTCCATTATTATACTAACTTATTACATCATAATAGGAATTAAAAATGTGCAAGCTTCAAGTAGCTAATAAAGCTGGAAGGTCACAACTTGACACTTATTTGGATGAACCAACTTTGGATTTTGACTATTTAAAGCAGTTGGATATGTTAGATTGGTGGAAAAATAATAGTCAACGTTTTTCTGATCTTGCTTTAATGGCTAGAAATTTGTTGAACATCCCTACAACCATAGTTGCATCAGAATCTGCATTTAGCATTGGTTCTCGAATTCTTAACAAGTATAGGAATCGACTTTTGCCTGAAGATGTGGAAGCAATCATTTGTACTTCTAGTTGGAAGCATTTATTTTCTGAGGGTAATTCAATTATTTTAATTGATCTTATTTTAATTGTATTATTTTTATGAAAAATTAATTAATTCATTGTGATTGTTTTAATGTATACAGATGACGAGAAAGATTATAATTATGAAAAATTGGATGAAAGTTCTTCTAAAGCTGCATCCAATGTTATTGAATGGAAGAATATTAATAATGTTTATGTTTAATGTTTTTGAATTAATGTTTAATTTTTTGAATTAGGTATTTTTAATGTTTTGGAAGTGGAAGAATATTGTTATTTGTTTTTTTTATCTTAATTAAATTATTGATGTTTGACTACGTTTGAAATGGAAGATTTTTTTTTCTTCATATTTGATAGTAACAAATATATAGGTTCAATTTGACAATTTTTCAAGAACAAAAAGTAATTTTTTTTTCATTCAATTTCTAAAGAACTAAAATAAAATAAATGCGGCCTGGTATGCAAACCCGTGGACCAACCTTTATGCAGGACAAAACGGAAAATCTAGCCCACATTCACTTTGTGGGACGGACCAACCCGACCGACATTTTACAGATCAAGTACGGGACTGATCTATGCGGGACATGTCTATGCGAGACGTACCTATACGGGGCGGACTGACCCGCTTTGCCATCCTTAATTCTTATAATTTTCTCTTTTTATACAATGCAACTCTTTTCATGTCCTTCTTAAAATACAAGTCTAAAATTTTTGACTTTTCTTCTCGAACATGATTGATTGCCGAAGAAAAAATTTATTTATATTGAGAGAGTAAAAATTTAACGTAATATCTAGATTTTGTTCTGTTTTGGAAACTTATTGATTATTAATTTTTCACAAGCTTTACATGTAAATAGGCTATAACCACCTAAAGTTAAAATTAAAACTAGTAAGAAACTCATTATATTTTTATAAAAATAACCCGATGGATATAATTTGATATATAATAAATTGCTTAGTTGAAAATTAACATATAAGTTATACAATTAGTTTACCTCAGAACAAAAATTTATCCCAAAGTTTGTAAAAATTAAGTCCGCCAATCAAGTGGAAATTAAATTTCTTTCCTCGGTTTGGTAGTAACAATAAAACAAATGCTCTCATAATCACCATAGATTTCTATATTC
>Ga0123341_1003703_pt1 | contig 13202 bp, 15 predicted proteins | sample Turbeapinknodule_FD_89959 | JGI IMG/M metagenome (GOLD analysis project Ga0123341, IMG submission 89959) | Root nodule microbial communities of legume samples collected from Mexico - Turtle bean Mexico pink nodule | ecosystem: Host-associated > Plants > Roots > Nodule | place: Mexico: Nepantla... | reverse complement strand
TTGATGATTTGCATTGTGAGACCCTGAAAAACTCATCATAATTTAAAGCAGAGGTTATAATATTTTTGGCAATGCAATCGAATTTGGCCTTTTTGCTTTCTGCATCAGTCCATTGAGACCATGGCTTCTCAATGAGAGATCCATCCTTTTCAAACTTTAGGATCAAAGGACCATTTTCAATTGCATCCCAAATTCCTTTGTCAAGAGATTCCATAAATATTTTCATTCTAACTTTCCAAAACTGGTAGTTTAAACCACAAAACAAAGGTGGTCTGTTAATTGAAGCACCTTCCCCAAAAGGTAGTCTATCAGCCATTAAAAAGATTTTTAGGATAAACTTGAATGACTTTCAAGAACCAAGCTCTTGATGCCAATTGTTAGAAAAGATGGCTTTAAACTAGAGGGGGAGTGAATTGTTTAAAGAGGGTTTTCGCAAACTTTTCAAACTTAGAATGAATTTATCTCAGAAACCAATTGATTCAGCAATTCAGTTAGCCAAAATAGCAAGCAAAAGCTGTAATACCAGAAAAACAATTGGTTGTTTATACCAGCAAACAACAAATAAACTGAAATTAAAGAGTTAGAGATAGAGAGATTGTACACATTTGTTTATACTGGTTCACTCCAAACCAGAGCTACACCTAGTCTTTTCAGAAACCCTGAGGAAATCCAATAAGCAACCACACCTTGAACACCTCAAGAAACACACTCTCTTTGGCCAACACTAATATTGCTGATCTTGAACACCTCAAGAACACACAGCCAATCTCAGCAAGCACAGAAACAAATTGTTCAACAGATTACAAAGATTATGTACCGTCCCGTACCCGGGCGTTGACAAAGTCAAGGTCAAAGTCAGCGTCGAGGTCAAAGTCAACATAAGGCGCCGCCTAGGTGAGGCGACGCCAAGGGCAAACATCGCCAAGGCAAGGCGTCGCCAAGAGGAAGCGTCGCCAAGATAAGGCGTTGCCTAGAGCACGCGTCGCCAAGGTACGGCGTCGCCAAGGTAAAATGTCGCAAAAGCAAGGCAATCACAGTGTTTCTCCCCGATACCCATGGGTAGGAACGACCATGGAGGGAGTGAAGCCATGGGAAGGCCTCAAACCCCGATAACCCGGGGTAGAAATAAAGAGAAGAGAAAGATGGCTTCAAGGCCATAGTAATAGCGCCAGTGGAGAGCAATCTGACTCGTGAAGTGCCCATGTCGCCCCAGAGAGGCCCTTGGGATAGTTACGACTCATGAGAAGCGTCACGCCCAGGGTTAGCCAGGTGCAGGGTACGAGAGGAAGGTAGATACGCTCTCAAAGCGAGTGACTAGAGGTTTGGGGGCATGAGTTGGCACCCCTTGCGCAGATGCACTCCCAGGTAGGAGGACTCACACGAGGAAATACACCCAAGTGGGGTCACGGTGCTGTGAGGCCCTCCACGTGTAATAGCAGCCAAGTCAAAACAGCAACATCCATTTGTCAGGTATAAGGTAATTAAAGCTATTTAATAAAGTTTACGTTTCAAGCTTTTAAGGTACTTTAAATGCTCCAAGCGGTTTAAACGTCTTAAAGGCGCTGAACGTTTCATAATTAAATGTGCTTTAAGACGCTTTAAATGCTAGAGGCGTTTAAATAGAACCTTAGATGTTGGAAACGGGGTTGGTTCGAACTTTTGGCAAATTTTCCCAGAATACACTCTAGTTGCTTGCTCGAGTCTGGAGGCTACGCTCAAGGGACTAGAGAAAGGTTGTTTGCCAGAGGGAGAAAATATACACAGTTTCGTTTATCACCTTCAAAGGGTGGATTACAACTTATAAACTACCCCAGAACAAAGCTTAAACCAGCACAGCAACATCAAGCAAAGCAGAGGCTTCACCATCCTTCAAAGGATTTGGATTCTTCAAAACATGAACACCACTTGGTTCAACAACAATCTCCTCCCTACGACAAATAAGGGCATTAGCGCCCACGCGGGTTAAGACAAGGCCACGACAGAACAACTCCAGGCCGCTGTCCAACAAGTCATTCTCCGGAATGGCTTTCACCGTGGCATGTGAGGAAGAACCGATACCAACTTTCACGCCCTTCGAAAAACGCACGTCAGCCCCCAACAGGGTTCTTGGTGAATTACGCGCTTCAGCAACAGCTCCACCAGAAGCCCCGACAATAGCGGTGTCAATAGGACGACCGAAGTCATCAGTCATTGGCGAGTCCACCCGAATAAGAGAGGGATGCGGAGGAGGAGGTGTCAGTAGGTACCCCGCTCCCTTTGCCTCTTCTTGCTTTTAGCTGTAGGGGCCGACGGACCCACATCAGTAGCCCCATGGATGCCCCCAGCCGCAGTATGGATGCTAGGGCGACCCTTTCCTCACTGGAGGGCCCTCCCACGAAAAGCATTCACGAGATTCTTAGCCTGAGGTAGCTATTGGCTCATGGTTTCTGCAAAAATCAACTAAGACAAGTTCAAATCACCAAACAATCATCCAAGCAAAGAAAAAGACCAAGACCGATTGAGAATAAGCAAAATATCATACCCTCAAAGGCCTCCCAACGTTGGGGCGACGTGTAAATGGCCACGAGCTTCCGCCTACGAAGTTTACAAGGGAGCCCGTCAAAAAGAGAATAAATCTCTTTTTCCTCAGCACTCAGAGGCGGACGAGGCCATTCCTTAAACTCGGTCAGCTTACTGGTCCAAGACAAGGGGAACTTGGACCGACCAACTTCATCGAAAAAATACTTCACCCCCTCAAGGCGAATAAAGACCATGAGAAATTTTTCTTTAAAATTCTTATAAGAAGTGGAAAATGAGTCAAAAAGCACGTTGCCCGAACGACCGACCAACAAATGCCACAGAGCCAGTTTGGCTGGATGAGAAGTATAGTAGCTAAGAAAAGTCGAAGGAGTAGGAGATAGACGAAAAACATCACAAACAAGGCGGAAGGCCTGTACAAACACCCAGGTGTTGGGATGAAGTTGCGTAGGAGCCAAGTGGAGAGCCCGAAGGACACTCATCGTGAAATTGTCAAAGGGAAGGGAAACATACAAGTCCAAAAACAAACAAGCATACATATAAAAGAAAAGGCGCTCAGTAGATGACTGAGCAGAGCATACCACATCGGTAAGCTCACAAGACTCAATACTTATTATATCTAAACTCACGTCCTGTTTCAAAACACCGACCTAGTCTAAAAACTCAACAACCACATCCCTTTTCACGAACGAACAGGTGATCTGGGTCACCTTCGGATCCACCCAGTCAAACCCTTGAGGAGACGGCTGCTCGGAAGAACCCAACCGATCAGAGGCATATGCCAAGTAATCCTCCCTCACGAATCCCACAGAGGGGCAACGTCTAAATTAACCCAACCGACAGAGTCTCAATCATGGAGGAGTCAGATGATGACGAAGGAGAAGACTGAGACGAAGAAAAGGGAGACGGAAGAGGAGAAGCGGAATCTGAAGAAGAAAACGTGGGACGAGACAAAGAAGACATAACTAACCTCTTTAAAGATTGGAAGGACGAGCGCAAAAATATAAGACGTTCGGCGAGACAGAAAATCACTCGGCTATCGGAGAAAACAAGCACAAAAAAACAGTGCCTCAACACTTTGGAGACGCCCTATTTATACCCTCAAGGGTATCGGAATACGAAACGCCACAATCGCCTCCACCGTTAGATCTTCTCAAATTCAACGATCCTAAATATTGGCACCAAAAAACCCCTCATTAGTGAGGGTCATATCAAGCACACAAAGACGCCGCAAAACACCTAGAAAAGCCCAATCGTCACATCAAATCGCGATAAACCCCAAATGCCATCACAAGCCTTGTGTACCAACTAACCCTCAATCATCGACTCCAGTGGCTGACCTCAGACATCGCACACTGGTGCTTGATAGTAAAGATGAGCCACGTAAGGTGGGCCCCAGATACACATATCAGGGTGTTGGTCAGTCTTCGAACATCGATACCATGGACCTCAACGTTGGAGATCGCCATCAGACCTCGCCAGAAGAGGGAGAGATCGGGCGTCGACGGTCTGAAAAATTATATTGGGGGCACGTAAGGTGGGCCCTAGAATTATACTAAGTTATCAGTTAAAAACATCAGATATTAGGAAAGCCTAAGTCACGAGGGATCCATGCACGAGGTGTGTATAACGCATTCAGGCGCGACACGAGTAAATAGCTCCTAGAAGCACTAAGGCCCATTAGATTTAGGGTTTCCAAAGGAAGCTGCATACATGGCACGTGAATACCTAGGGTACCCGCAGAACAGATGGCCTAGAGACTTGGTGCACAAGTTGGTACCCAGGCGGTCATTCTGTTAGTCGTTGCACTCCAATTAAGGGAAGTTCCATGTGCCAGATTACAGTAAGATTATGTAATAGCGGCGCAGGGACATTCTCCAAAGAACCCTAGACATGGGTAAGGAAAGAAAGGTAAACCCTAGTTTCAACCTATATAAAGGGTGCTAAGAACCCTAATAAGGTACACAGTTTCTAAGACTGAAACTACTTTATACACTTAGTGTTTCTTTGCCCTTATACTGACTTGAGCGTCGGAGTGCAAATGGCCGTCAAGGCACCCCTTTTCTTTGCAAGTGAGAGATTCTTTTATAAAGGAAGTACAATTCTCAGGCGGAGATAGGAAGGCCACAGACTGCGATTCGAATCAACCGGCAAGAACATTTGGCGCCCACCGTGGGGCCCGATAAAACAAGGTCCCACTCGTAATCGTGTCAAGAGTTTTTACCAACGGTATGAGGAGTACGAGGCAAGGATCTGTTGTAGCGTGCACTCCAAGAGGCAGTAACGACATCTAGGGTTGAAATAGCCGCATCAAAGGCGGACAACGAAGAATTTTGCAGAACCAATGAGGAACTACGCAGAGATTTGCAACAAGCAGGGGAGCGCGCGATGGACGAGCGTGCCCCACCCATACCGTTCTCACAGGCGATTATGGAAACAACGTTGCCAACCACATCTATGGGCCCGAAGTTCACCTTCACAGGTGTAGAGGACCCAGAGGCTCATCTCACGACATTCCACACCCAGATAATGCTCACAGGGGGGTCTGACGCTGTGTACTGTAAGCAACTTATGAGCACATTGGCAGGCGCGACATTGGAATGATTTGTCAGCCTCCCTGACGGACACATCACTAAATTTGACCAGTACCTCGTTAACAGGGCCCCCACTCGAATCTCTTATCATGTATTTGACATTAAACAGTACCAGGGGGAGTCCTTAAAGGAGTTCTTGAACAGGTTTGGAGTTCAGGTAGTGCGGTTGAAACCCACAGATGAGGCCATGACGGTGCACGCCTTCGTCAAGGGAATGTTGTCAGGACCCTATAGTGAATCACTGCTGAGGTTCTACCCAAAGACGTTCAACGAGATCAAGCGTCGGGCATTGGTGCACATCGCTGCGGACGATCGAGTCACAAAGAAACGTGGTCTCGTTGGTCCTATCCGACCTCGAGCAGCAGGTCGACCTCAGCCCATGAGGGTGCACAAGCGACCACAGAGAAGAAGGGCGCAGGGAAGCAACAACCCTACGAGAAGCCCCAGAAAGGGACGCGCACGCGAAGAGACCTGCCCCCAAAGCATAATTTTCGTGTAGAGCTCAAGTAGTTTATCGCTATTCCTAACATAGCGTCAAAATTGAAGATGCCCCCCAAGACAGATAGAAAGATGGGGCCCAACAAGAACGCTTGGTGTGAATTCCACCAAGCATATGGCCACCCCATACGCAACTGCTTGGCCCTGGCGCACCAATTGGATGAGCTGGTGAAAAGTGGATTCTTGAAGGACTACCCCTAGGAGCCGTAGGAAGATTAGGCGTTGGTGGCCGTGGGGATAGATCAGGGGCACGAGGTGCCCACACATGGTGAAATCAACACCATCTCTGGTGGATTTTCAAGAGGAGGATGCATCGCCTTCCAGCGGAATAAGTACGCACGAGAGATGATGGCAATGGAGGTATAGGAGGCAGATGAGACTCCCGATGTCGACCTCGTCTTTACCAAGGCTGATCGCCAAGATGTCATACCACATGACAATGACCCAGTGGTGATTTCGGTAGTAACGACAGGAAGAAGGGTGCATTACGTCCTCGTAGATCAAGGAAAATCAGCCGATGTAATGTTCTGGTCAACCTTCAACAAGTTGAAGTTGTCTCCAGACCAGTTGAGACCTTATACCAGTTGCTTGTATGGTTTCGCTGGATACCAGGTAGAAGTGCGTGGGCATATAAAGCTGAGGACGACCTTCACAGATGGCACAACTTCACGCACTGCCAACGTCAGGTATCTTGTTGTTAACGCCCCATCAGTATACAATATACTGTTAGGTAGACCTACTTTGAACAGGATTGGAGCAATTGCCTCTACGAGGCATATGAAGATGAATCTTCCTTCCCTCTAGGGTACGATGATCACCTTCAAGTCTGACCAGAAAGAGGCCAAGAAATGTTACGAGAATAGCCTCAAGATGAAAAAAGGAGTGTTCGTTGTTACCGCTCAGCCTCCAAGGGAATAAGGGGTCACCGGGCAGAGATCGCCCGGGAGAGACGGCCCGAACTCGTCGAAGACATGTCAGAGAGGGAGATCGGTGGGAAGATGTTCAAGCTTGGTAAATCCTTAGGCCAAGAGACACAGGATCAGATTGTTGAAGTCATAGCGCGGCACCTTGATGCTTTTGCATGGTCTGCCTCTGACATGCTTGGAATAGATCCTGACTTCATGTGTCATCGTCTCACCATGGACCCCCAGGTCCGACCTGTTCGCCAAAGAAGACGAAAGTTCAACGAGGAGAGGCGTCGGGTCGTCAGAGAAGAAACAGAGAAACTGCTGATAGCTGGCCACATCAGGGAGATTCAGTACCCTGAGTGGCTAGCCAATGTGGTGCAAGTGAAGAAGGCCAACGGGAAATGAAGGATTGTGTTGACTTCAAAGAGCTCAACAAGGCCTGTCCAAAGGACTCCTACACATTCCCTAATATTGATGCTTTGGTAGACAGTGCGTCCAACTGCAGACTACTCAGCTTCCTGGATGCCTTTTCTGGTTACAACCAGATCATGATGCATCCCAGGGACGAGTGCAAGACGGTGTTCATGACAAAAATTTCTTGTTACTATTATAAGGTGATGCCCTTTGGGCTTAAAAATGCAGGGGCGACATACCAAAGGATGATGGACAGAGTGTTAGCGCCCATGCTAGGCGGAATGTCCAAGCATATGTACACGACATGGTGGTAACCTCCCAGCAGAGGGAGCAACACGTAGCAGACCTAGAGGAGCTATTCACCACAATAGCCAAGTACAGGTTAAAGTTGAACCCAGAAAAGTGCGTGTTCGGGGTAGAAGCAGGCAAGTTCTTGGGGTTCCTACTCACTGAATGTGTGATAGAAGCGAATCTTGAGAAGGGCATTGCGATAATAGCAATGAGGAGCCCGATCTCAGTTAAGGAGGTGCAGCAATTGACAGGGCACATGGTCACTCTGTCCAGATTCGTATCGGCAGAAGGAGATAAGGGGCATCCTTATTTCCAGTGCCTGATGAGAAACAATAGGTTTGTATGGACCAGAAAGTGCGAAGAGGCGTTCTTAAAGCAGAAAGAGTACCTAGCCAGTCCACTCAAGTTGTGCAAGCCACAGCTATGTACTGCACTTCGTCTATACTTCGCGGTTACAGAAAAGACGATCAGTTCGGTTCTGCTGCAAAAGTAGGACCAGGTGCAGAAGCCGATCTACTTTGTTAGCAAAGTGTTGCAGGGGCCAGAGGTGAGATACCGGGCCATAGAGAAAGCGGCTCTAGCAGTAGTGTTCTTAGCGCGAAGACTTCGCCATTACTTTCAAAGCTTTACCATAATAGTGATGATAGACCTTCCAATTCGCAAGGTCTTACAAAAGCCAGATGTGGCAGGCAGGATGGTGCGATGGGCGGTAGAGCTATCAGAGTTCGATGTGCAGTATGAGCCTAGAGGCCCCATTAAAGGCCAGGTTTATGCTGACTTCGTAGTAGAGCTCTCTTCAGCAGCCAGGCACCAAGAAGGATAAGGTTTCAGATGGGTACTCTCTGTAGATGGTCCCTCCAACCAACAAGGTAGTGGGGCTGGTGTCATCTTGGAAGGGCCGAATGGGTTGCTAATTGAGAAGGCCATGCGGTTCGCTTTCAAGGCCAGTAACAACCAGGCAGAGTATGAGACCCTGATCGCTGGAATGCTGCTAGCAAAAGAGATGGGTGCGAAAGGTTTGCTGGCAAAGAGTGACTCCTTGTTAGTCACAAGTCAGGTCACGAGGGAATACCAGGCTAAATACCCCCAGAAGGTCGCATATCTAGAGTACATCTAGGTTCTACGGGAGACGTTCGAGGTGTTCGAGTTAGTCCACGTACCCAGAGAACAGAATGCCCGAGCAAACTTGCTTGCAAAGCTCGCCAATTCGGGAAAGGGGGGCAGACAGAGGACAATTATTCAGGAGACCCTGAGGACACCTCGAAATACCCTAGACAATATGACAGAAGTTCAACATATCAGCACATCGAAAAGGGTAAGGAGGAGTCATCGGTCGTTAACACAGGAGACGTTAAAAATGCCTAGAATAAGCATGTACTCAATTGCTGGGAAGAGGTCGTCGCAGGTTTACCAAGTCGAAACAAGAGAAACTTGGATGACACCCTACCAACGCTATTTGGCTGATGGGATACTCCCGCTAAAGCTTGCAGAGGCTAGAAAAATCAAGAAAAATTCCAGCAAGTACACCTTGATCCATGGAAAGTTATTCAGGCATGGGTTCACCCACCCTATCATGGTGTGTGAATGGTGAGCAATGCACGCGCATTATGGCAGAGCTGCATGAAGGGATATGCGGTAGCCACATCGACGACCGATATCTCTCATCAAAGGCCATTCGTGCAGGATATTACTGGCCAACCATAAGGGAAGACTGCACGGGGTATGCACAGCGGTGCAGGCAGTGCCAACTACATGCTGACTAGCACAAGGCATCTCCAGAGGAGCTGAGGTCGATCTATAGATGGCCATTTCATACTTGGGGGATCGACATTCTGGGGCCTTTTCCTTTAGCAGTGTGGCAGATGAAGTACCTCGTGGTTGCCATAGAATATTTCACAAAATGGATAGAGGCTGAGCTAGTAGTGCAGATCACAGCCCACAAGATCCAACACTTTGTGTGGAAGAACATAGTGTGCCGCTTTGGAATCCCAAAACGGTTGGAGTCTGATAATGGTACCCAGTTTGCGAGCGAACAGTTGGGCAAACTATGTACGGAGCTGGGAGTAGAGCAGGTGTTCGCATCTGTCGAACACCCCCAGACGAACGGGAAGGTCGAGTCTGCCAACCGAGTTCTGCTAAGAGGTTTGAAGAGAAGGCTAGATAAAGCCAAAGGGACCTGGGCAAAAGAAGTTCCTAGAATTGTGTGGGCTTACCACACTACTCCCCAGTCCACAACCAGAGAAACACCCTTTAGCTTGGTGTATGGTTCAGACGCAATGATTCCAGTAGAAATCCAGGAGAACTCGCCACGTTTCCAGAACTTCATGGTCAAAGATTCCAATGAAGAGAGAAAGGTGAACCTGGACCTACTGGACGAAGCAAGGGAGGAAGCAAGGATCAAGGTTGAAGCCTTGAAGAGAAGGGTGGAGTACAAATACAGCTCCAAGCTGAGACCTCGACAGTTCCAGGTTGCCGACCTGGTGATGCAAAACGCCCACTCGTACCAGCTAGAGAACAAGTTGTCCCCCAAGTGGACTGGTCCTTTCAGAGTGACAAAGGCCCCTGGGAATGGAGCATACAGGCTCGAGACATTAGAAGGTGGGGCGATCCCTCGTACTTGGAACGCGACCAACCTTAACTTTTATTTCAGTTAAGTTGTTTGCATTGTACACAGTTTTAGGGGACACTCTTTTTCCCTTATAAAGGCTTTTTAACGAGGTCACCCAATAAAATTTCAGTTATTCAGTTAAGAAATATGTTGTGCAGTGCAGTTAATGAACCTCTCCCTTAGAGTGATACACCAAGATCAAAAATAGTATGGTTCCTCAGTGAGCCTCCCTGTTGTGTGAGTTCACCCAGGCTGAGAATAGTATGGTTCAATCGTTAAAGACCTGCCCCTTGACTTTCTACAGCAAGGTTGCGGTCAGTTATTCAGACCTGTCCCTTGGCTGCATATAGCAAGGTTGCGGTCAGTTATTAAGAACGTGACCCTTGACTTCGTACAACAATGACGAGGTCAGTTAAGAACTGTTCACTATGGTTAGAAACACCGAGACTGGGAATAATATGGTTCCTCAGTGAGCCTCCCTCTTGTGTGGGAATGCCAAGGTCGAACAAGTATGGTTTAAAGTTACATCCTCCCTTGCCCCAAGGGCGAGGACGAGGTCAGTTAAGAACCGCTCACTTGGGTTAGAAACACCAAGATTGGGAATAGTGTGGTTCCTCATTGAGTCTCCCTCTTACGTGGGAACACCAAGGTCGAACAACATGGTTTGACAGTTACATCCTCCCTTGCCCCATGGGAGAGGACGAGGTCAGATAGGAATCATTCCCTTAGGTTAGAAACATCAAGGCTGGGGGATAGTATGGTTCCTAAGTGAGCCCCCCTCTTGTGTGGGAACACCAGGGATGAACAATATGGTTTGCCAGTTAAATTCACTCTTGCTCTCATGAAGCAAGGTCGGGAACAGTATGGTTCACCAGTGTTACTAACAAGGCATGCCCGTCGACCTGAAGAGGGCAGGGATGAGATCAGCAGGGAGACCTTTCCCGTATCTTGCAAGAGAAAAATCAAAACAGCAGGAGGAGTTTTTCTTATCCTCGTACGACAAAGATTAGGTTAATTAAGGGTTTGCGCACATGTCACCAGTTCCTTGAAGACAATAAAGGTCAAGAGAAGTTAAAGCAGATGGAGTTAAGCACGCTACCTAAGAGGTGAATCTATGTCGAAGACGTTGTTAGTCGAAGTTAATACAAGAAAAAGTGGCTAAGACGAGGAGATTAAAAGAAAGAGCAGATGCTCATAAATATATATAAAGAAGGACCGAATTGTTTATCAAGAAGTTAAATTACATAAAGAAGTTACTCTCTACGCACGAGTTGCCCATCGAAGACCCACTTCAACTCTGCGAAAGGGGAAAGATCCACCTCTGGATCCATGTAGGCAAACTTAGCCATAGCATCTTGGAACCCCTCGCCATAAGCATCGGCGGCGTCGTTGGTAAGTTCTTCTTCTGTCTTCCTGAAGAGTTCAACCTTCTCAGCTAGCTCCCCCTCCACTTGGCTCAGTTGAACCTCGAATTGGGTGGCCCTCTCCTCCAGCTTGGCCATTTTGGCCTGGGCCTCCTCGACCTTCTCCCTCAGGTCGGCCACCACATTGCGGAAAGGTAAGATCTTCGCCTCAGTTTGAAGGGCCTCTTGAGACTTCTTAAAAATAAGCCTTTTGACCTCCTTCTTAGATTGACGAAGACTTGCCAGCTCCTGATACATGATCGTTTCGCGCTTAGAGAAGGTCTTGGCATGGAGAGCTAGCTCTTCCCTTAGCTTCGTTGTGTCAGCCTACGAGTCTTGTGCATCTTGCGCCTTACTCAGAGCGAGGCTGGACGCGATGAGGAAGTCCCCGAGGCTTTGAGCCACGCGGTCTTGGAGGAGGTTCTCACTCAAGCTCTTCACCACCTCTTTGTCTTGAAAACGTCTAAGGGCTTGTTTGAGGATGGAGGGGAGCTCGACAGCGGAAGGTGCCTTACGATCTTCAGGAGCGCTCTCCCCCCGCCTTCATGCACGATAAGGTCGTGAGGGGAAAAAGCGCTTGAAAGGTTGTCCCTGAAGGATGGCGCACGGCCATAAGTCGCCGAATGCGATGGCACCTCGACGTCGCCAACCTTTTGCCTCTTGAAGACAAGGCCCGAGGAGGTGTCCTTGTCTTCTGTACCAGTAGCCACCACCACCCCTTTTAGCTTGTTGACACCAGAGGCTGGTTCGGATGAGTTGGGAGTAGAGGTGGCAGAAGGAGGAGGGGTCGAAGTACCCACGCCAGCAGCAGCGGCCCTGCGCTTAGCAAGCAAGTCGGCCAGCTTTTTCTTCTTCTCCTTGTTAAGAGTCATGTCTGCATAAAAACAACAAGGCGTAAGAAGTTGGCTCAACGCAACATGCAATTGACAAAAATGGACAAGTAAAAGTAAAGACAAGGATGAAGCAGAAATGGTAAAGGTACCAATATATCTCTTAAGAGCCTTGGCACAGAACTCGAGCTTGATTAGCTCAGCCGTGTCAAACACCACACCCAAGTTCGAGAGAAGCTGGCACGTCTCACGATTAGAAGGAGTCAACTCCTCAAGACTTTTGGGTTTCTTGACTCCCGGTTTCTCTACCCAGTAAAGTGGGAAGTCATCCAGTAGGGTAGGGTCGTGGATGCTGCAACATATCTTCAAGAATTTCTTCTTGAAGCCCTTATAAGATTGTTCGAAAATAGTCAGGAGGACTCTCCCCGCCACACCATTGAAGCTTAGCCACAACTTCTTCCCCGACTTCTTTGCCTTGAAGAAATAGAGGAAGACGTCTACAGAGGGTGGATGGCCAAGATGATCGCAGAGGATTGCGAAGGCCCGCACAAAGGCCCAACATGTTAGCGTGCAGCTGGGCAGGGGCCACGTTGATCTCTGTGAGGAGAGCACGTTCGAACCTCGAGAAGGGGAGGCGGTGATGGATTTGTGTCCTCCTCTTTTCAGATTTGAAGGTGATTTGTGGAAGCTTCATGAATTGGAGTGGTGGTGACCTTGAAGGTGCATGATAGGTAGGATTTGAGAGTGGTGAGGCCAACTCTACTTGGAAGGTGACGGTTTAGGAAGATTAAGAGCCTAACCTAGAGGTTTTGGGCAAAGAGTGATATTGGCACAATTTTGGCAGCAATTCACTCATGTATTAATCCTGAATTTACATGACCCAAACTCCTCTATATATAGCAAGAGTGGGCTGAAAATGAAAAGAGAAAAGAGAGGGAAATTCAAAAGTGTTGGCACATGTGAAGTGGGACCTATTTCAGCCCATGTGAGGTAGATTCTAGAATGCTTCCATGTGCTAGAAACTCTAGAACCTTTCACTCACTCTAGGTTAAATGTGGGTCGGACCTAGGTTCAATTAGAAGTAGGAATTTCTAATTGAACTTAGGTTAACCTTCTAAGTACCACTTTGCATGTTTCAA
>Ga0123341_1003702_pt1 | contig 13203 bp, 13 predicted proteins | sample Turbeapinknodule_FD_89959 | JGI IMG/M metagenome (GOLD analysis project Ga0123341, IMG submission 89959) | Root nodule microbial communities of legume samples collected from Mexico - Turtle bean Mexico pink nodule | ecosystem: Host-associated > Plants > Roots > Nodule | place: Mexico: Nepantla... | reverse complement strand
GGGTTGAGGGAACATGATGAAATAAATAAATGAACACATGTAGTAGTAGGCTACCAAGGTAAAAGAATTTTCTATGAGAAAAGTTAACTTTTCTTTAAGCATATCACCTAACACTTGGGGGTTTCCATTTGTTACTGTAATCCTACATATAATTCAGTGTTAGTCCTTTATGTACACTTAACTCTGTGGTAAACAAAAGGAAGGGTACTGTTGCCAAATCCAGAGAGCTGAAGTACAAGTTAGAATGGTTCAGATATCCATAAGGATTCCATCAATGCCCACTATGTTTTCTTAGTCCTGCAGCCCTTGAAGATGTGGGATTAATCCTGTCCTTCGATCCCTGTGTCATTGCTCTGTAACACACAAATTGATATGCTAGTATTCATAACCAGTTATATTGTAATTTTGTTTAAACTACTTCTGATTTACCCTTAAAACTGAAGTTAGAGATCAAAGAAAAATGTATACTGCAACATTAGGTTGAGTTTCTCATTCAACTATTCAATGAATGCAATTATGCAATTAAGGAAAATGATAGACTGAGAACAATAGGCAAAAAAAAAAAAAGTCCATACTATGTGAGATGTGCATATGTTTCGACCAAATATCATATTCATGCAACTTATTTTAATAGTTCATTTTCTCTCTCTCAGATCATCTTATTTCACTCTTTTCTCGCTTGTCTTCTTCTTTCTCTTCATTGTACAAATTGTATGAAGAGAATTTCTCTAAAAAAATTTGCATCCTTTTCTCTCTCATCTTTTTATGTATTTGGTGATAGGGCATTTTTCAAGTGTGGAAGTATGTAAACAAAAGTGATGAGAACATTATTTTTTTCCAGTTGATCTAATAGCATGCATGGAGGTGTAATATGTTTGTTTCTTGTGTAACATCACCCTAGATAAAAGTAGTCTTTTTTTACCTCTTCCTAAGGTTGATATACGAAGAGATTGCCGCATATTATTTTCATTCCGCTGCAACAACTCACCATTTTTATTTGATGAAATCATTTTTGGCGCTGATTGCTTCACAGGCTCACCATGTTTTCTGTGGCCCTGTAAAAGTTTTGGTGCATAAAGTATGAAGCATTCTGACTAAAATAGAGTAGTACATAGGTATTTTGATGCATATCAAGATTTCATATATAATCCACACTCTGAAAACAACACTACTAAATAAGAATTTCCATCAATAGTAAATAAAAAACCTTAATTTCGTCATCGGAAGACTCTAAGAACAATAATTTAGTTTACTAAAGAGTATTACACCAGATTGGTTCTCTGGTGTTAATTTGTAGACATCAAAATAGTCCAAAGCTACTACACACTAGGACCAAATTAGTCATTGAGGACTAAAATTGTCTTTTGGAAATCATTGTGATGTTACTGATATTTGGAGGATTAAGTTATACTATAGCAAGGGAAGATTTACAACCACTAATGACTAAGAAAATCAAAACCATTAGAAATAACTATGTTCAGCTATTAATAAAAAACACGTATGAAGTGTTAGTTGCCAAATCTGACAGATCAGTTTATGTTATCAAATGTGGCATATATAGTCCATGGTCAATAATGATAACCCATGGTTTTGTTTGATCAAAAAACGTGTTCAAATTAGCCTGAGGATTTCAAACTTACCTGATCTAACTGAGCATCCGATTTATCTGTGAAATCGAATTCCATGTAATAATTTGAGTTGTATGTATCAGCTGCATCGAATGATTTTTGTTGAATCCGAGGAGGATGGTATATTGGCAATACGTAGGTGGAAGTCTTGTCCTTATGCCTTGTGTTGAAACTATGTTTCCTTTCTGAAACTTCTATCCTATGTTTTGTTAAATCATATGCGCCTTTTTCGAAGGTTGGATCCAAAGCACTGATTTTGCTTCTTGAACAATCAGACAATATGGATGAAGCTTCTGGTTTTCTCCTTTTAGCCCATGTAAAGCCACTGGATGCTGAGACTGGTGCTGGTCCAGAGTATACACTGTTTTCATTGCAACCATCCCCCACTTGGGCAGCCTCAGACTTTCCATCACATGAAGGCTTTGGTTGCTCTATATGCAAAGCTCCTATATTAACTTTTGCAACATGTGCCCCACCATCATCTGTACCAGCATTTTGAGAATTATTCTGCATTTCCTTCACAAACAAAAAAGAGAAGTGAATAAAAAATAGTTATATTCTTCAAGCAGTGTTGAATTGTTACTGAAAGCAAGAGCACCTCTTTCAAAGCTGGCATGTTGAAATTTATATGGTCATGGGAAACTTTGTGGACTCGTCTGTGCCTTTTTGATGTTACAGCCTCTCTCACTTTACCTGCAGCCTTTTTCCTGTGCACAAGACAGGAAATAAATTAAGCAAGTAGTTTCAATAGAAACCATGATTAAGTAGACTATCCATTTTAAATAATTCGGTGCTTAAGATACTCAAGTTTGGACCTGGTGAATGATTTAAATGAATATTAAATACTAACTTTTTTCACCTGAGGTCTAATTCTCCAGAATAAGGTTTTGATATAACGTACGCGAATATTAGGCCTTGGCCATTTCGAATATGATGCAACCTTTAATTTTCATTCCCTATAGTAGTACTAATAATTACTAAATTCATAAATAAGATTCAAAGCAGGAGAAAAATTCAAGTGTAATATAGCTTTAGCATAAGTATAGAAGAAAAAACTGAAATGATATATACCTGCTCGCATCTTCCCGATCTCTGGCATCCATTTCTTTGCTTGGTGGATACTTTGGCAGGAGTAATGGATCACAGGCATATGGCTTGGTTCTGAAATACTGCAAAATGTCCAACATGAAACATAGAATCAGACACATAATTATGTGCAATAGCCAAAACCGAGCATAGATCTTAGTAAAACAGCAGTTTCAGAATAACAACTATGAAAAATACACATGGAACACCATCCTCATGGTTAACTCGTGAAGAATCATTCTTTATCATAAAGATAAAGCTTATTGAAAAAGGAAGATCAAAATGCATAAAGAATTCACCTCTGACGTGAGTGCAGAGGAGGCAGTCCCACGCTTGGAGGGATCAATGGAAAGTAAAGTCTCGAGTAGTTTTACAGCAGGTGCAGGAAAACCTTTACACCTCTCTTGAAGAGAGGTTTCGTAATTAGTCTGAGGCTTAAACATTGTGGCCAGAGGAAGCTTATTCTTTTTCCAGTACTCCTGTGGTGGAGATCCACAAAGCTTGAAAATTTTGTGTAATTGTTCAACCTGTAGATTAAATAAGAACATACAATAAATTAAGCCACCAAAGATTTAGTGTTAGCCTCACAAATGAAATGATGCATTGATAGCCTTGTTCTCATGCCTTGTTTCGTAAATTCCTTTGTCCTTATTTTCTCTTTAATTTTATTTTGTTTGATTATCCTTAGAAGGATGAATAAAGTCTTGAATTTTATCTCCATGAAGTCAAAACCACATGGCAATTTCAATATCCTATTCATTAACTTGACGTGGTGATAAGGTAAATTCTCGTTGGAACAGTGTTATAGTGTGTTGTTTGATAATGAGAATTACCTCAGTTCTCCCCTTAAGGATGGGCCTCCCCAGAAAAAGTTCAGCAAATACACAACCCACACTCCATAGATCCACCGAAACTCCATAAGTTGTTGATCCCATCAAGAGTTCAGGAGGACGATACCATAGAGTCACCACTCGACTTGTTAAGGGTCGCTTGTTATTTGGACTAAGGGTATTTGCTAATCCAAAATCTGCTATCTTGAGAACACCTTCATTGCTTACTAGTATATTAGATACTTTAATGTCTCGATGCATAATACCTCGAAGATGACAATGCTCAATTCCACTTAATAACTGTCTCATGTAACACTTAATCTGTTGAGTAAAATATGAAACAACAATTAAGGTAACATCTAATGCACTAAGCTAAAGTAACCATCCTAATGAGTCATAAAATTATGTGATAAAATGCAGACAAACCTGTGCGTCAGTGAACTTTATATCTGGAGAAGCTACTAGGCCAGCAAGGTCATGCTCCATGTATTCAAATACAAGGTATATGCTGTTTGAATGTTGTGAAGTAATTATACCATCCAATTTCATGATGTTTGGGTGGTCAAGTGTGCGAAGAATTATTATTTCTCTCGCCATGAACCTAATGCTATCCGCTTGATATTTGTCAAAACGAACCTTCTTCAGGGCAACCATCCTCCCAGTTTCAACTTCACGTGCTTGGAATACACTGCTATATGTACCTTGTCCAATCTACACAAAAGAAAATGTCCTAAATAGATAAATGTTGACCTCATAGATTGTTGTCTCTGTTCTTTACAAGCTAGTTGCTAGTTCATGAGAATCTAACATCAAATATTTTCATAAGTACTACTACTAGTCAAAATTTTATGCAGATGCTACGGTTTTACCAAGTCTGGATTAAAAAAACTGTTGTGTTGAGTCGTCACTGGTGAAATTTTCATGGAATCATTATGAATTTATGACAGAGATTAGCTGCATGATTTAAATTTTTTCTAATAGTTAAATGCAAAAAATTCAACATTTAATATTATTATGTTTGGTTAGAAGAATGGGTAGTTAGCCTTGTTCTACATAGGAACACAACTGAAGTTACCTCCAAAATTGAAAACTTGAAGTATAAGAAAACAAATGTTCCACCACTCCCATCATTTATTTTCCACCAAATTATAAAAAGTCAAAACACCAGCTCCATCTCATACTGCGGCTCATTACACTACGAAGCTTATTGCCATCTTTAAACAAAATCATCATTGCAAAAGTTAAAGCCTACATGAACTTGCCCCAACCATCATTTAGACGTGATTCCAACAAAGCATTCAATTTTTCAAGAACAAAACTTCTGTAAGATTGTCCTCATCCAAATTGGAGTTTCACCCCAATAATATTGGTTAACTTTCAACACATTCCTCTTTTAATTATGTGAACTGCCAAGTTAAAACTCAAATTCTAATTGAAAAACATAGATTTAATTCCTCGCATACTTTTGATATTATTTCTAATAGATTCATCTCAGCAATATGTTTGTTAAATGTTTATTAAATATTAGCATTTCTTTCTATTTTGTTTTCCTATCACATCACATTGTATGATGCATGTATTTTTTTTCTCCGACAAGGTGTATAATTTGGTATTTGAGATGTCATCAATCACTTTTCAACTTGAATATCAATGCATTGATGACTAATATAAGATGGGAATGAGGTGTTGAATACCTTATCCAATCTCTCATAAGAATCGGCTTTGAGAGGGACCCACCCTTGAATGGCTTCCCCAGCAACAGAGGTAAACCAAGGTGGCCACCCAGCAGCATTCTGTTCAGCCTCCACAAACCTACACGACAACCTCAACGACACTGGACCTCTCAAGCTCCCCTTCTTCCACTCCTTTGTCTCCTCTAATCTGTCGTCCCCCTCACGCGCCTCCACGACGCCATTTCGCCTCTTCCCATTGCACCGTTTCCGTGAGCTCGAAGCCAACACGGGCAGCCCCGGGGACGTGGAATCGCCTCCGGCAAGAACATTCTTCGAACTCGCACAGCCCATTTTCCGGAGGGTCCGACCCGGCTAGTAAACGGGTCGAGAAAACGCCTCCGAAGAAAAATGAAACGATCAGAGAGAAAACGGAGAGAAACCCATAAAGAGAAGCATTTGGAGAGGAGGGAAAACGGTGGCTTTGTTGCTCCCCCCCTCGCTCCTTCGATTCGGTTTTTTCTCTCTTCCAAAAATAACACAATCCAGTAACCAATATCCAACCCTCTTCTCTCTCTCTGTCTCTCTCTCTGTATGTCGCGAGATCTGCGGAGGATTTTCGAGGATGTCGCGAACGGTCGTGAGACATTCGCGGGTCCCAATGGGTGCATATCTCTTTTTGGTGTTCTAATGTAAGAGAAAGAAAGAAAAGAGGGAGAGAGAAAGGTGTAATGTAACGGTTCGAATGATGTGTTGTTTGTTTTCTGTTTGTTTGTCGCTTTGGTTGGATACACAGAGAAGTACAAAATAGAAAGATAAAGAGAGTGTGTGTTGTAATGGCATGGTGCACAATGGCTACATGCCAACTCCTAACAGCACCATTCAAACGCATGATGGAGTTAGTTCATTTGGGTTGGAATAATAATTTCATCACCAATCATGCATCCACACTCATTCTTCTTCTTTCATCATGTCTTTGTAATCTGACAGTTCTTTTAGTTTTGAGTTGCTGTCCAATTCTGACCCGACACCTCTCTTGGACTTTATTGGATAATTTACATGTTCAGTCAGTGATTGTGGTTATCATCTTCTTTCCTTTCAATCTATCCATCACTACGTGGGTCATGATTGCTTCTGGTTTTCATTGTATTTTGATTATGTGACTCAAGTGATATAGTGCATGTTTTTGGAGCTTTTGGTGCATCACTCCCTTGTATATTTTTTTTCTCGGTTAAAAGAAAGCAATGATACATGTTTAATTATCAAAGCTAGTGCAAAAAGTTTCACATAGTTGTGCATGTATCAGTTATACAGTATTAATAATAAAAAAAAATTCTATTAGAGGTTGAGTTTTTTAAAAAGAAGATTCTCTTTCAAAGGAAATAGTATCTGAAATTTGTTTTGAGAGAAACTTTTCTGACTTAAGCATCACTGAATAATTGTTGTGTAATGCTCACATCTTGTACTCGGAAAACGATCTAATGCCATGCTCAAATCAATTAAACTCTCCCACTTTTTGTAATAATTTTTTGTATGATGTTGACACATAATGATTTTTGTATGATGCTACCAGATTGAAAAACTACTAAGTTACTCTGGTTAAAATAGTTTCAACAGGGTTTATTCAGAAAATGAAGATAATGTGCAGAACTATGTTGTGAGCCAAAATCCTGCTGCTAAGATTCCTTGACACGGGTAAAGTGAACAGAAAAACAGGAAAAGAAAATAAAAGATGAGTTAAATTAAATAAGTCTAAACTTTAATGTGTTGACCATCTTTAGAAAATAATAAAGGCAGCAGCAGATGGGTGCTTCCTTTCTATACTTTCTTGTCAGATTATCAAGAACATGTAGAGGCCATATCAATAGTACATATAAGTAAACAAATAACTAAAGAAATTGTTTCTTTTTCATGTTTTAAATTATATTTTGCATTCCTTTATTACGATTAACATATAATTTTAATCTTTTAAACTTTTTATTCCAATTTAGTGTTTTTTAATTCTTTAATCATTATAGTCTATATACCATTTTTCTTCTTTATGTATAAATTTTAAAATAATTAGATATTTAAAATGGATTTTTAAGGATTTTTTTTAAAATGTTCGAAAGTAAAAAAAAAAGTTTTTAAAAAATTATGAAGTGTGACTTTAAGGTTTTAAAGAAAGTGGAATTTGGATTTTCCTTTTTTAAAATGTTGGATGAAAGGTGGTGTTTTAGTTGATGGGTGGTTTCTTAAGTTGAAGAAAGATTGAAATGGTTTAATGAATTCAATTAATGATTTTTTTGAAAGTAAATGAGAATTTGTTGGATAAGAATGAATGAATTGAAAGATTGAATAGCTTATTGTAACAAAAAAGAGATACACTAAATTTGGGTAAAAGATTATTGAAATATCAAAATTACATCTTAGTTGTAATAAAACATAACTAAAACTTTTCCAACTAGAATTTATTTTCTTTTAATTCTTAAAAAGAAAAAAAAATATTTTAATAATTATATATTGAAATGCATCAATTCACAATTATGATAAACCAGCACAATTTTAATATTGTTTCATAAATTATTATTTTTTTCAATTATAAAGTGGAGAGTTGTCAACCACTTTAAGATTTTGTTATATTATCATAACATTTGTATCTCGTGTTAGTTGACAGTGGTCTTCAAACCATATTCACCTACTCTATAATGAATTTGAGAAAGTTAGCTCTGAAAGGAAAATTGAGAGACACTTGCCACATATTTTTAAATCAAACAATTTTTCATTTTTTTTCCTAATTTTTAGAAAAAAAAAAGTTTAAAAGAAAAAAAAAAGTTAAAAATGTTTGATGGAAGGAAAAGGGAAAAGTTTTGAGGAAAGAGAAATTTAATACAAGTATATACACAAGAAGAAAGAAATATGTTCATGGAAAATAATACAACATACTCCATTATTTTAAAAGTTATTTCCATATTATTTCTTTTCTTACAAGCACACAAACTTCTTTTCATCTATCACTATTTCTTCCCTACCAAATATGCATTAATTTCTACTTTAAGTCTGAAAGAGTGACAAATTTTTGGTTAAATTTAACTTCACCTATCTCATGTGAACAATAATGAGGTAAACATCATTCAACAACTCCACCTTACTACAATCTAAACAATACAAGTTTACAAGGTTATAATAAACAAACCTAAGCACTGTCCCACTTACATAAGATAAATCCATTGAAGATGATTGAAGTTAGCAAAGTCATTCTTTAAACTTCCATTCCATATCATACAAAAGGAATTCAATACAAGCTTTTCAATTATTTGTACTCTAGAACTGCACTTACAGCTTACAAGGAGTATTTATAAATTATATAATAATGTTCGTACATTAGTTTAAATGATCTTCATACCTGTAAACGATATCTTATACAACCAATTCCATAATTTAGATGTACAAAAGAAGGTGTTACATACAGTGAAACTAGAAAACAATAAACATGCACTAACCATTGCCAACTCTGAGTAGTGACTGCACCTTCATATTATCCATTTCATCTTCTAGACAACTTCATTCTGTACTTTAGGTGGAATCAGTAATCATGAAACCACACTTTTATACTATGATTTGCTCTTCTTTTAAGCGCAAATGTACAGGTCTTCGGTCATTATTTCCAAAGTCCATATCTTTAAGCAAAGGGTGCTTCTCTGGTGGTACGACACTCGGTTTTAATGGCACTGAATTGGTATTAGCTGTGTTGTGGCTGCTATTTCTAGCAGCAGGCACATCATGATTATGCTTACCCTCATACGTGGTTATGACAGCTTTGGGGTCGGTTGAAGCTCTCTCAACATGCTTACGCACGTTGCATCCTGCGCTTGTGCATTTGTAATAACTCCTGTCCATAGAAATTCAATAGCAGACAATTTAAAAGAATTCCAGAACAGAATACTTTCAACCTATAAACAACACAGGTTACCGAATTGTTGATAGATTGAAAGAATGAGTGGATGTGTCCTCATACACATTGACTAAAGTGTATATATCTAAGGGAAACAATTATGCTTCAAAAGATGAGAATACACTAGCTTCAAGGGAACAAAAGAAAGAAACATTTACAATCGAACATCACCATTTCAGTGAGCATATTGGATTCCAAATTTCCAACTACCTAGATTTATTTAAAGAAAGACTTGAAAATAATATAAAAAGTGACAAACATCACATCCTTATTCCTGGTGGTTATTAGTGGCCTCTGTCGAGATGAAATGTCAAGTTTCTCCCAATTTTCCCGTAAAATTTGTCAAGCGTGACATTTGGGGTTATAGTCCCCAATCCCATTGCTTATAGCAACAAAAATTCTATAATAGAGTCTGGGAGCAGAAGCAGACATTCAGACACAGACAATCATTTGTACAGAGAAATCAAAAGCCAGAAATCAGGGATGGGTGAAAGCAAATTTCTAAGCCAATACTTTTAGTGCACAATACGAAGAAAACTTAAAGCACGTGAGGTTAATTTAGCAGTAGTCTTAAAGAAGAAATTTTTGTTTCATTTTATCTGTTACTTTAAGAAACTTTAAAGATGTCTATTAATTTCTCTAACTTTATCCTCGTCTCTTGATATCTCCCACTGAATGAAATGATAGCAAAGCATCAAGAAGTACAAGGGAAATATTGCCAAATACACTTTTTTAAGATATTCATAATCCAAAACAAAATGATATTTTTGGAAGAGGCAGTATCAATCGACACAGATTTGAATGTGAGTATATTACATTGACCTCCTTGAGGTTTAAGAAACACGTGCAAACTCCCTTTTTAGCTTCAGAAATTACACTGACAATAAAATTGTTATATTAGACAAATAGCCCTAGCACAAAATTTAGAAGTTTTTCAAAGACATACCTACTGTGTACATTTGTTCAGGAACATAGTACCCATTTAAAATCAACTAACGTGAAAGCACAATATACAAATAGAGAAAGTGAGTTCACATTATACACAATTAACACAGACTGGATTTCATGTAAGAAAAATCAAACATAAACTTCTTATAGCCTGGTAGCACTGATTCACCTTGTAACATAAAAAACCGCTGCTTGTGAATTAATTTGTCCTTGATATTTTATAGTAGACCTCAATGAAAGATTCAGAAAACATAATGAAGGATTCTTGTATCTTTGATTAATATCATGTCTATTAAGGTAATCAAACTCTATGCAATTAGTTATATGATTCCAAAGCGATATACTGTTTAAGAACTAAATGCATTCTGAATTTTTGAGAAATATGAACATACAAATCTTTTAGAAGAAATATTGTGGCAAAGAGTTAAAGAATCACCTCGGATGAGGGTTCCCCTTCACCACTTTCTGACCATACTTTCTCCACCTGTAACCATCATCCAAAAGATCAACTTCGCTTCTTGTTTGCACAATAATTTTGGGTTCTGTTACAGTCTTCTGAGAAAGAGGTACTTCGGAAACCGCAAGATCAGTATTCCTGAAAAGCAGAAATTTAGCCTATATTGTGAAGAATTAATGAAGTGCATAGTTGTATGATAAAGGATCAACATGGATAAACTTGCCTTCTCTTAGGGTTTGGCTCAATGTCATCTGCCTCTTCCCTATTATCTACATCACCCACTTCCTCGCTCTCAGTTGACCCAGGTAGTAGTTGCCTAGGTGCCCCTTGATTGGAAGTCTGGTCACTTTCAGGAACTGAACAATCAGGAATGTTTTCACTAAACTTGTTTACTTGTTGTCCAACCCAACCTTGTGAGTTTGACTCAGACTTAGGCTGAACATTTGCACTTCCATTTGAATCACTATTATCCTTGACACGTCTATTTGCCTGAGGCTTTTCATGGTTATGCTGACCTTTATAGATAATTTCAGTTATGTGACCATCAGGGGCACGCTCAACTTTTTTCTTCACTACGCAATTCAGATGTGTACATTTGTAGTAGCTTCGTGGATACTCGCTGCCCTTAACCTGTTTCTGCCCATACTTGCGCCAGTTAAAGCCATCATCTGCAGGTTTGTCAATGGCCTGGGAAACCAGCTGATATTTCTTATCAGCCTGTGAGATATCCGATGGTTCCATTTGAGAATTTTTAGTTTCTGGTACAGATGAAACTATTTGCTGCTCCGAAGCTTCATTTACAGCAAAAGATGGCTGCTGTAGAGGTGGTTCAGTAGGAGCTGTTACTGCATGCATCTGGTAATCAGCTTGCATGTGCATATGAGATTGTGCTAGGACAGCTTGAGCTGTAACCTGTGCTAAAGCCTGTTGGTGAGACATCCCAAAGGGGCTCTGTATACATCAAATTGAAGAGATGGTGAGAACCTCAAACAAGTATATCCACCGTTCCAAGGAGAAAATATCACATTAAATAATAATAATAATAATAATAATAATAATAATAATAATAATAATAATAATGAGTAAACACCCCAACAGCAGGACCAGCAAAATATGTAATGCATACATAACCATGCACAGTCATTCAGAAATAAAAAAGACACAAATTTTTAAGGGCAAAACGAATCTTGAATAACCTTTATGACATTTACCATGTAATTATGAACAAGTAGAATGCAAAGCTAACAAGCGTTAATAGAAGACAAATAAATCCAATTATTGAGTTCCTTAGTCAACATAGACATGGACAAGGAAAATATCTCGATTATTTTCACTATCGAGTGACTTACGGAGATCGCATTTTTCAGCCACGAATTTTGTCTTCATTTGTTATTGCCAAAACACCATATCAAAACTAACATTAAAGAATCAGGGTATTGCAACCAAAAACCATTTCACTTTGACACATAATACCTCTAAAAGTTTTGACATTTTGAAAAAGTCTGATCTAAATCCCTCTACCATCACTAGAGCAACCCCTCCAACAACACCAAATTCATACTTGTTTTACTCCAAATTAATGTTCTTCACCCAGTTAAATGCGCTAAAAAGCAACCCCTTGTCTGAAAATCCGCTCATACAACTCCACAACCCAGAAATCATTCGACACTAGTGAAGTAGTTCACTGAAAACATAACACACGACACAATACAATCGTAATAAAATCCAGATCAAATCTGAATTGTTGAGAGTACTATACTACAATCAGAGCCCACCTAAATAAACACTGATAACCCCAAAATCACAAAACTCCAATCCCCCATGCCCATCAACCGATCCCACACCCTTCTTTCAAAAATACCACATCTTCACAAAAACACCACACCCCTTTTGAAATTCATCCTCACAGCAGCACACCTTCAGGAATCGCTATTACAAATGAAATTAATCACCTGAGGGGAAAAGAAGCCAGGGGAGTTAAGAAACCCAGAAGGGCTCAACCCGGGTGGGACAGTGAATACAGGGGAACGAGCAATGACCAAATTCATGGGTCTGCTCTGCTTGAAGCCCTTGTGGGGTCCATCGTCGTCCTTACCGGAGTTGTCGGCCACGGCGGCGGAGAAGGCCATCGGGGAGGCCATGGCACCGGCAAGAAGCTGGGAGAAGGAGCGGCAGTCGGCGGCGGCATCGGAACCGAAGAAGCTAGACACGAGGGTCATGGGACCGGGGCTAGCGCCGCCGGCGGCGGAGAAAAAGGCTTCCGCGGAGGGACGCGGAGGGAGTGTGATGGTGGGGCGCGGATGCGGCGCCGTGTCGGAGTGGGCGTTGGGAGTGGACATGGATGGTGGGTGGAAAAATTATGGAAGAGAAAATAAGATGGAAAGATAGCGCCAGAGAAGCACGAAACTATGGTTTCGTTTATTTTCGTTTTGTGTTGTGTTATCTTCAACACTCTCAGCGCAAAGTCCAATCGGTGTCGTGCAAAACTCAATAATAACAACAATAATAATATTATTAATATTGTCGGGAAAAAACTATTCTGTTTTATTAAATAAAAAAATATTTATAAAAAATATATATCTCTTTTTATTAAAAGACAAAAGTATAACAAATAACGTTAAATATGTTTTATGTAATAATATATTCTTAT
>Ga0123341_1003701_pt1 | contig 13203 bp, 9 predicted proteins | sample Turbeapinknodule_FD_89959 | JGI IMG/M metagenome (GOLD analysis project Ga0123341, IMG submission 89959) | Root nodule microbial communities of legume samples collected from Mexico - Turtle bean Mexico pink nodule | ecosystem: Host-associated > Plants > Roots > Nodule | place: Mexico: Nepantla... | reverse complement strand
TGTGTGTTCTTGAGGTGGTCAAGATCAATACTCTTGGTGTGTTTTGCCAAAGGGAGTGTGTTTCTTGAAGGGTTCAAGGTCACTACTTTGGTGGTTTGTGTGTTGTAATCTGGTTTGATTGCTCAGTGGATTACCTAGTAGTTTTCTAGGGACTGGATGTAGCTCTTGGCTTAAGAGTGAACCAGTATAAACTGTTGGTATATCTCTATCTTACTCTAAACTCATTTAATTTCTGTTTTTAGCTTTACTGGTATATACAACTGATTGTTTTGAAGAAACAACCGATTGTTTTTCTGTTGCTTTGCTGTTTAATTGCTTATATTCTTGGCTAACTTGATTCTTGTTCTGGATTCACACAAAGAATTTTGTTAAACCTGAAAAAGTTTTCAAAACCCCTCTTAAACAATTCACCCCTCTCGTTTAAGGCCATATATTTTAACATGGTTTGCCAAAGGTAGTGTGTTTCTTGAAGGGTTCAAGGTCACTACTTTGGTGTTGTGTGTTTTGTAATCTAGTTTGATTGCTTAGTGGATTACCCAGTGGTTTCTGGGAACTGGATGTAGCTCTTGGTTGAAGAGTGAACCAATATAAACTGTTTGTGTGATTCTCCCTTTCTTTGAACTCCTTTAAATTATGTTTTAAGCTGATTTAAATTTCAACTAATATAAACAACCGATTGTTTCGAAGAAACAACTGATTGTTTTTCTGTGTTTGTTGAATAACTGTTTGTGTTCTTGGCTAACTTGATTCCTGTTCTGGATTTATACACAAAATTTCATTAAACCTGAAAAAGTTTTCAAAAACCTCTTATAAACAATTCACCCCCTATTGTTTAAGGTCATATATTTTAACAATAACTACCACCTCGTCCCTGTCCTCTGCTTCGTGAACTACCGTGTTTATGATATGAGCTACCAATTGAGGCTTGTTCTTGTAAAGCCCGTTCAATTGGTTTTCCAATCTTATTGTCATTCATCCACTGCTCATGCGCTTGTAGGGAACTAGACAATAACCTTACTGTCATTGTTGAAATGTCATTGACCTCTTCAATTGCGGCAACAACATGTTCAAATTTGTGAGTTAAAGATCTCAAAATCTTATCCACCTTTGTCTGCTCCAAATGTGTTTCACCATTGGTCTCCATATGATTTTTCAAGGCAAGAACTTTATTTATATATACATCAACAGTCTCTGTGGTTTCCATCTGCAGCAGTTCATATTGGCGTCTTAGGGTTTGAAGATGCACCCTCTTGATCTTGTCATCACCTTTATAATTGGTTGACAAAATGATCCAAGCCTCACTTGCAGTTGTTACTCCTTCTATCTGCTCAAATGTCTCGTCATTCATCCCTTGATAGATGAGATACATAGCCTTCTTGTCCTTCTTCTTCTAGTCACGATGCACTACTCGTTGCGCCTCAGTTGCATTATCAGCTAATGCAGACACTCCACTCTCAACGACATCCTATAACTCATGATAATCAACACAAAACTCTCATCTGCACACACCACCGATTGTAAATTTTTCCATCAAGGATAGGGACTGATAATTGGGTAGAGTTCACGATAACAGACTGACTCTGATACCAGTTGTAGAAACTAATTGAAGAAAATAACAGAAGTCAAAAGGTTGTAGAAACTGTTTGAACGTAATTACACGAAATTGCAAAACTGTTAAACTGATACATTCATTTTGATTTACTCCAATAATATATATATAATAAAATTACAAATATTGAAAGCTATAAAATAGGAAAACTAGCAACCCTGTAAACTCCATTAATGCAACGGTAAATAATTTAAGGGTAATAAAATCTAAATTAATAACCAACATTTCATGATAATAAAATATGGATTAATAACTAACAAACCCATCTTAAATTAAAAAATATTGAAAGTGTATTGACCAGTCCTCGGGCGTCGTTGACCACTAGTAATGTAGGGGCCATGTAAGCGAGGTCCCACGAGCAGCGTGGGCCAGTGTCCCGTGAGGCACGTGCGCTAAGGAACCGAAGTGTGGTCAGACATCGGTCACCAAAATGTACCGACGTGCTACTAGGCAGTGTGGAGAGGTCGGACATCGGGGACTCGAACAACAGAGCTAGGCCACGAGAGGTGGATCCCAGACCACACACCAATTATCAGTAAGGGAGAAGCCTAGGTAACGGAAGTCCATGCGTGTAGAGTGGATGACGCGTTTAGGCGTAACACAAGTATAGAGCCACTGGAAAGGATGCAACCTGTGAGGGTCATGTTCCAGCGGTGAGCTGCATGCATGACACGTGTATAGCTAGGGCGCTCCCAAGACGGGTGACCACAGAGATCAGGTGCACGAGGAGGCATCCAGGTGGTCATCCCGTCAGAGGTTGCACTCTAGTTAGGGAACCCCACGCGCTAGGTTATCCTAAGAGTGGGTAACTGCGGCGCTGGGGCTCACCCCCTCAGGAAGCCTATTTTGGGTAATAGAAACAGTGGAAACCCTAGTTTCAGTCTATATAAAGGGAAGTAACAAACTTGACAAGGTACGCTATTCATTTGCGTCGCTTAACACACACAGTTACAGTTTTACGTTAAACAGTTTTGGTGTTTCCTAGCCGAAGATTGACTTGAGTGTCAGAGTGCAAATGGTCTCTAGGGCGCCCTTTGTCTTTGTGTTTTCAGGTGTTCAATCGAGAGGAAAGCACGACTGAACGCAAGGATTCTTGGGTATGAGACTCTCGTAGACGCACGAAGGTGTTTTGGTTAACCGGCAGGAACATTTGGCGCCCACATGGGGCACGATACAAAACATTGTCCCACCAACAAGAACCAAAAGGATGAGAAGTACGAGGCAAGGACCTCTTGCACCAAACGGAGGCGAAGGCCTCACCCTACAACAGGTTATGGAAATGATGCAGGCCCTTCAAGAAGAAGTGGATGCGTCAAGAGCAAACCAAGAACGCATCCAAGATGATTTGGCGGCATCACGGGCAATGAACGAAGAACTGCACCTCTCGAATGAGGAATTGCGCAGGGATCTGCAAAACCATGCAGGCGCACATGAGGAAGGAGATCGAGAACCTGCGACACCACCTAGGGAGTTTCCAATGCCGTTCTCACAAGAAATCATGGATGCCGTGATACTGGCCACGTTCGTAGGGCCCAAAGTTACCTTCACTCAGAGGACCCGGAGGCCCATCTCACGACTTTCCATACGCAAATAATGTTGGTTTGGGGCTCCGACGTGGTGAGATGCAAACTGTTCATGAGCACTCTTGTGGGAACACCGATGGATTGGTTCATCAACCTCCCTGATGGCCACATAACGTCATTCCCACAACTCACCAAGCTCTTCAGAGCGCAGTACATCGCAAATTGGCCTCCCCCACCCATCTCTTATGATCTTTTTGACATAAGACAATATTAGGGTGAGTCCCTAAAGGAGTTCCTTCACCGTTTCGGAGCACAGGTGGTGAGGTTGAACCTCAAGGATGAAACAATGATGGTGCACGCATTCAGAAAGGGCATTGTGCCAGATCCCTTTAGTGAATTGCTTATCAGAAACCACCCTAAGACCTACGCTGAGATAATGTGTCTCGCGGTGGCTCACATTGCGGCAGAAGGGGAAGTTAACGAGAAGTGCACGTGTGTGGTTCCCACGCGCCCGCGTGCATCAGGTCAACCTCAACCCCTTAGGGTGCATGAGGCAACGACAGAGAATAAAACCCCCACGAAGCAGCAACCCTATCAACCAAGGAAGCTTCAAACCAGGGGGCGTGAGAGGGAGAACGTGCCACCAAGGCACGACTTCGTGGTAGAGTTGAAGAACCTCATCGCTATCCCCAATGTAGCGAAGAGGCTGAAGGTACCCTCCAAGACCGATAAGAAGCTCGGGCCCAACAAGAATGCCTGGTGTGAGTTCCACCAAGCATTCAACCATCCCATACGCAACTGTTTGGCACTGGGACACCAACTAGATGAGTTGGTGAAGAACGGTTTCCTGAGGGATTACTTGCAAGAAAAGTAGGGGACCGAGGACGTGGCGGTGACAGGGGGTGGCCCGGGCCACGAAGTCACCATTCATGGTGAGATTCACACCATCGCGGGAGGTTTCTCGGGAGGAGGTTGCACCGCTTCTTAGCAGAGGAGATACGCACGGGCGGTGATGTCGGTAGAAGCACAAAGGGCCAACGATGCTTTCGATATCGACCTTGTCTTCACCAAGGCCGACCTTCAGGACGTTGTTCCCCTTGACAACGACCCGGTGGTGATCTCAGTAGTAACCGCAGGAAGGAAGGTGCACCGTTTACTAATGGATCAGGGAAGCTCGACAGACGTAATGTTCTGGACGACTTTCAATAAGCTGCAACTGTCTCCTGACATGCTAAGGCCTTATACTGGCTGCTTGTACGGTTTCACGGGAGATCAGGTGGAGGTGCGCAGACACTTAGAGCTGAGGACCACCTTCACAGATGGTACCGCGTCTCGTACGGAGAACATCAGGTATCTCGTCGTCAATGCCCCCTTCGCTTATAACATGTTATTGGGTAGGCCTACACTGAATAGGCTGGGGGCGATGCCGTCGACGAGGCACATGAAGATGAAGCTGCCTAACTTGGCGGGGAAAGGTGATTACCATCAAGTCAGATCAGAAGGAGGCCAAAAGGTGTTATGAGAACAACCTCACAACGAAGAGAGGGGTATTCATGGTCACTACACGACCACCGCACACAGAGGAGGTCGCCCAACCTGAGGTCAATTGCACAAAAATCGCCTGGACCAAAGCAGAGATTGCCCGCTAAAAGATCGCCCGTGATAGCAGACCTGATCTATTTGGCGATCCAGGGGAAAGAGAGAATGGAGGAAAGGTCTCCAAGCTTAGCAACACCCTCGACCAAACAACTCAATATCTGAATGCCAAGGTCTGACCTGTCCACCAAAGGGCGAAGGAACTACACTTACTTGACTTAGAAGGTTTGTTCTTAAAGATAGCTGAGTACAGGCTGAAATCAGACCCGAGAAGCGTGTGTCCGAAATAGAAGCAGGGAAGTCTCTAGGTTTCTTGCTCACTGTGCGTAGTATGAAAATAAACCCAGAAAGGTGTGCACTGACGAGGCACATGTCTCTCTTGATTTGTATTAGTCGGAGGAGGGGGCGACCTCCCTTACCAAGAGGGTAGAGAGGTGTTCATCAAGTTGAAGGAGTACTTAACCAGCCTTCCAGTCCCGTGCAAACCACAACCAAGCATGCCACTTAGTTTGTATCTAGCAGTGATCGATCAGGCGATTTATTCAGTCTTTGTTCAAGAACATGACCAGTTTCAAAAGCTCATATGCTTTGTGAGCAGAGTACGGCAAGGACCTGAGGAAAGATACCAGGTACCGGAGATGGCGGCCCCGTTGGTCTCACGTCAGCTCTCCCCCGTATGGACTGGTTCTTTAAGAGTAACAGAGGTCCTCGAGAACAAAGCATGCAGACTTGAGACGCTGAAAGGAGGCGCGATTCCTCGCACATGGAATGCGGCCAACTTCAAGTTTTATTTCAGTTAAGCAATAATGCTGTACATTGTATTAGGGGACAATCTTTTTCCCTTATATGGGTTTTTTAATGAGGTCACCCAATAAATTTCGATTGAAATTTTTTCTCGAGTTTTGTATAATGCAGTTAAGAACTTGTTTTCCTTGCGCTAGAGGTCTCGTGAGTGGAAAGGTAGGTTCTTAGAGAACACCTCCCCCCTCGAGTGAGAACGCCAAGGTTGAACGAAATAGTTCACGAGATAAATCCTCCTCGCCCTTGAGTGAAGCTGAGGTCAGTTAGGAACTTGTTTTCCTTGCGTTAGAGGTCTCGTGAGTGGAAAGGTAGGTTCGTAGAGAACACCTCCCCTTTCGAGTGAGAACGCCAAGGTCGAACAAAATAGTTCACCAGATAAATCCTTCTCGCCCTTGAGCGAAGATGAGGTCAGTTAAGGACTTGTTTTCCTTACGTTAGAGGCCTCGTGAGTGGAAAGGTAGGTTCATAGAGAACACCTCCCCTTTCGAGTGAGAACGTCAAAATTGAACGGCCTAGTTCACAGTTAAACCCCCCTCTTTTTTAGCTTTATACCGCAAGGGCAGGGTACTAAAAGGTGCTAGTAGAAGCATCGCGGTGCCAAGCACCACGAGTTAGCAGTTGAGTAGGATAAAAGAGCAGTTTTGAGTCAAATCAAGCTTAAGGAACTAAAAGCAGCTAGACATCCGAGAAAGTAAATTACAAGCGGGCAATAAACTGTTCGTTTGACAACCAAGTACAAGCTAAAAAGGAAGAATCCTTGTAACGATCTGCCCGTTTACAACACGGTTTGATGCTGCGAAGGGTGAAGCGCCATCTCGGGTGCGCACAGGCAACCTGAGCAAGAGCGTCCTCGAACCCCGCGTCGTAAGCATCAACAACATCCCTGGTCAGCTCAACCTCGGCTTCTTCGAACCTCTTGGCATGTTGGAGGAGCTCGGCCTCAACACGACCCAGTTGCACTTCTCGATTTGTGGACATTTCTTCAAGCGCGAAGAGGTCAGGGGACGAAGGAGCCCTTGGCGTCTGGTCTCGGGGCGATTCCAAGCGATCAACAGTGAAGGAATGGGAGGTCGGCGCTGTCGTAAGCCTAAGCCTTTTAAAGACCAGCCCCTCAGCGGAATCCTCATCAAATTCGATCTCCACTACCTTTCTTTCGTAAGGAAATGGAGCGGGAGATGCTTGGGCAACGGCAAGAGGAACCACGACTGTAGGAGTGGAGGGAGTAGGCGAGGGCGCAACAGTGGCAGAAGCAAGGGCGTGAGGGGCAAAGGTGCTTGAACCCCTAGACACCCCTTGACGACGAGTAAGGATACCAGCCAGTTTGGCCCGTTTCTCCACTTTCAGCACCATCCCTATGCAAAAATTTCAGATACGAGAGATTAGGAATCTAGAACACGGAGAGTAAACATACGAATATAAAGAGGCAGGATGTGCAAGCGTAATATGGAAGACAGGGTGAAAATGATACCGATATAGCCTATGAAGACCTCAACACCATACTCATAAACAAAGGAACAGAGGAAAAAACAGAGAAAACCTAGAATGCTTGAATTTAAACAGTCCCAGGCAGTTATCAAGCATCGGAATCGATAGATAAGTGCGATCAACAATTAAAGTTCGTACCTTTTGATTAGGAAGGAAGAAGGTTCTGGAATTTGTAGGGAAAACGCGAGAGCGCTCGAGGAAGAATACGAAGCAATCAAGGGTGTTTCGGAGAATGATGGAACAATGATTGGACGCGCACGTTTTCGAATACTTAACGTAAACAAAGAAGCGTAAACAACGTTTAGCCTTGACCGTTGATCAAAACACATGTAAGGCAGGCTCAGAGAGACGTCACTTTGGCGCACTATTCACGTCCTGTCATACAGAGCCACGTAGGTCACCAAGGGCAAGAACTTAGTCTCTTCGCTGAACAAGTTACAGCTCGAGACTGGGGGGCTTGTGTACCGACCAGTCCTCGGGCGTCGTTGACCACCAGTAATGTAGGGGCCATGTAAGCGGGGTCCCACGAGCAGCGTGGGTCAGTGTTCCATGAGGCACGTGCGCTAAGGAACCGAAGTGTGGTCAGACATCGGTCACCAGGATGTACCGACGTGCCACTAGGCAGTGTGGAGAGGTCAGACATCGGGGACTCGAACAATAGAGCTGGGCCACGAGAGGTGGATCCCAGACCACACACCAGTTACCAGTAAGGGAGAAGCTTAGGTCACGGGAGTCCATGCGTGTGGAGTGGATGACGCGTTTAGCTGTAACACAAGTATAGAGCCACTGGAAAGGATGCGACCTGTGAGGGTCACGTTCCAGCGATGAGTTGCATGCATGGCACGTGAACAGCTAGGGTGTTCCCAAGACGGGTGACCATAGAGATCAGGTGCACGAGGAGACATCCAGGTCGTCATCCCGTCAGAGGTTGCACTCTAGTTAGGGAACCCCACCCCCTCAGAAAGCCTATTTTGGGTAATGGAAACAGTGGAAACCCTAGTTTTAGTCTATATAAAGGAAAGTAACAAACTTGGCAAGGTACGCTATTCATTTGCCCCGCTTAACACACAAAGTTACAATTTTACATTAAATAGTTTTGGTGTTTCCTAGCCTTAAGATTGACTTGAGCGTCGGAGTGCAAACGACCTCTAGGACGCCCTTTGTCTTTGTGTTTTCAGGTGTTCAATCGAGAGGAAAGCACGACTGAACGCAGGGATTCTTGGGTGTGAGACTCTCGTAGACGCACGAAGGTGTTTTGAGTCACAAGATCAAGCTTATGAAGGGAAAAGATTCTTAATGGACTTCCAATTACTGTGTTGTACCAGTTTAGTCCTCTTGGAAGCCAAGTGAAATTTCTTGATCATGGACAATGACTTATTGAAAGAACTCTTTGTCAAAAGGATAAGACTTTCCTTGTTTTTATTTTCTTCTCTTGAATTTTTCTTTAATTCTTTAGTATGAAAAATATTGATTAATGTCTTTATCTTTCATCTATGTAATGTGAATATGAAGCCTATCCTTCTGAATCATCTTTACCTGTCAATTCTGAATCTGTGAAATGCTTAAAATTGCTGTCATAGAAAAACAACCGATTGCTTCCCTCTGACAGCACTGCATTAAATTGAATTAATTTGTTTTTGCATTCTGTCTGTTGCAGATTCTTTCCCCAAGCAGTTATGGGTCAAAGTGCATTTATCATGGGTCTGATTTTGTTCAGAAGGGGGTTACTTTTGTCATAAATGGAATATATTCCATGATTTCTTGGAAAATAAGAATCTTCATGACTAGTCAAAGTCTTCATGTGCTTTCATGTGAAATCTACCACTGAGTGACGTGCCAATATGTAGTCTTGGTCCAGACTCTTTTTCTTGAAGACTAAAAGCCACTAAATGCTAAGGATTGGAGTTGTTTTCTATGAATATATAAACTCATATGCAGTTGTTTCTCTTCACAAAAGCAACCTATTGCTACATCTCTTGCTGGTTTTCAAATATGCCAAAAGTCTCATTCTGTTTTCTGGTTTTTCTTTTTGCCTTCATGGATCCCACACCCCCTTCATCAAAGAGGATCAAAACAAGGGCTTGAAGAATGTCTGCCAAAAGGAAGAACATCAAGAGCATAGTCAATCCTTGTACCTATACCTTTCATTTGCATATGTTTTGCAAAGGTCTTTGAAAGTCAAGAGTCATCCTAGGCACATGCACAATGGTTGCTCTAAAAGAGAATCTTCAAGAATAAAGAGAGTGAATCTTTTGGGGTTCTCTTTGCTAAAGTATGAACAGATTGCATATAACACTTTTCATCTCTTTAAAAGGTGATTACCTGGTTTTGGAAAATATTCTCTTTGCTATCACAGAAAACAACCAGTTGAAAGTACAAAACAACCAGTTGTTTTGCCTTTGACACCTCTGAATGAAATTGCTATAATTGCTTATGAATGGTTAAAACTGTTTATGCTTTTCAAAGTCAGTTGTTGGTCAAATATGCAATATGTATGCCTTAGAATCTGGTCATAAGGGTATATGTCTGTTGTTTTCTTGGAAGTTCTGTGCTTTTTATTATGGCATCTTCATTGGCTATTCTTCAACTAGCCATGCATATAGAGTCTACAACAAGAGACTCATGACTGTTGAGGAGTCTGTCCATATGGTGTTCGATGAAAGCAATCATACAAATTAGGGTTCTACAAAGAATTATGCAAAAGAAGATGAGCAGAACATCATTTTGTAAAAGCTGGAATCCTGTCCAGAAAAACAACCGATTGATTCTGCGAAACAACCGGTTGAAATTCTGCAACAGATAGAAGATTTATGGATTGATGATAAGCATTAAAACTGGATTTATAGCTCAGTGAGATGGTTTTACTACTGCTCAGAATGCTCAAGTTATGGTCATTATTGCTACTAATCGGCTTTCAAAACTTGATGAAAGCAATACTTTGATGTCTCCCTCAAGCATTTGGAATTGGTGTTTTGGATCAAAGGGAAAAGGATGAGATATTAAATGCTATCTTGAAGGGTGAGAGGACTGAAGAAAACATTGACTTTGAATGTATAGCCTTCTTATGTGAAGATTACACTGGTTCAGATCTCTTTGTCTTGTGCAAGAAAGTGACATTTTTCTTTCATTTAGAAGATTACTGGATGAAGAAAAGATTGGGGGAGAAACCGTGGTCTCCTTGCTGAAATTTCTGGGGTTTATGGTACTTTGTTTGTTGCTGTCATAAGCTCTGATACTTTACAGATTTCTGCTGAAATTTTTGATACGGTATCAAATATTTATTGTTGTAATGGTGCAGCTATACACACTGTTTTTTTGGTTTATTATGTTGCTGCTATATGTTGGAAAACACTGATGCAAACAAGTTATTATGTTTTTACCCCTTCTTTCATTCTATCTGTGAAGACAAATAAGGGGAGAATGGTGTGGTTTTATGTGTTGTAGTGCTGCTGCTACACTCTGGTGTTATCTAGATTTATCACGGTTTAAATTCTGCTGCTGCCATGCTCTTATTCCCCATAGTTCTGTTGCACACAAGTCTCATTTTGACACTGTTTTTTATGGTATTTGACTGGTTTTTCTGCTTAAAGGCTTATGCAGAAAATTGGTTTTGTGTGCCTTGGTATCATGTTGGTATACTTGCTGTGTATATGCACAAATTTTGTTTTGCAGGACCTTTCAAGTTCAAAAACAACAACACAAACAAACCAGGGATTTGTCTTTATCAAATAGGGGGAGATTGTTGAACAAAATGCTTTGATGTCTCCAAATCCAAGAGGAAAACTTGAAGACCTTGCTGCTGGGTGTGTGTGTGTTGTCTAGTCGTTTGAAACTTGTTAATTCACTCCTTAAGATGATCCAAGTTCATTTGAATCTTTAACCTTTTGAAAAGATGAGTTTTCTAAAATGCTGTTGAAATTTCAACAGGTTGTTTTTTGAAACAACAAGTTGTTTTACCTTAGCAGTTTTTGAAAAGGTTTTGAAAAGCTTGACTTTGCTGTCAAAACAAAACAACCAATTGTTTTGACAAAACAATCGATTGTTTTTCTGAAAACCTTAACAAAATTCTGTTAAGTGGTTTTAATATTCTTTAAATGATCATAACTACCTTAGCTCCTTTATTAAATGCTTTTGACCACTTGGTTGGTCTATTTAAAGGTGGTTTTACTCTCCTAATCTTTGAGTAAGAAAAAGAATTTATCAAAAACAGTTTTCCAAGATTTGAAAGAGCTTTGGATCATTCTTAAGTGTGTGGAATAGGATTGGGTTGTAATTCTGAACTTTAAGCTTTGTAATACCCAGGTGTAATCTATTCTCTTCTTCCTTGATTACTGTATTTCTGTACTGGTGTTGCCAAGAAGTGTTGTGTGTTCTTGAGGTGTTCAAGATCAACATTCTTGGTGTGGTTTGCCAAAGGTAGTGTGCTTCTTGAGGGGTTCAAGGTCACTACTTTGGTGTGTGGTGTTTGTAATCTTGTTTTGATTGCATAGTGGTTTACCCAGTGGTTTCTGGGGATTGGATGTAGCTCTTGGTGTAAGAGTGAACCGATATAAATTGCTTGTGTGCTTATCTCTTACCCTTAACTCTTTAAATTTTGTTTTTAAGTTGTTTAAGTTCTAACTGGTATAAACAACCGATTGTTTTGAAGAAACAACCGATTGTTTTTCTGATATCATCTTAAAACAGTTTTGGGTCTTTGTTTCCTTGATCCTTTTCTCTGTAATTCAGCATTGAATTTCATTATACCTTTAAAGTTTGCGAAAATCTCTTATAAACAATTCACCCCTCCTCTTGTTTAAGGCCATATATTCTAACAGTTAGTTTCATAAAAAACAACATGAATAGATTCTTCAACAGTCATAAGCTTTTTATTATAGACCCTATAAGCATGGCTATTAAGAGAGTAGCCAAGAAAGATACCTTTGTCTGATGTAGCATCAAACTTACCTAAGCTTTCTTTGCCATTGTTTAGAATGTAACACTTACAACCAAAGACTTTCAGGTGGCTCATGTTTGGCTTTCTTCCATTCAACAACTCATAAGGTGTTTTCTTTAGGATAGGCCGAATTAACACACGATTCATCACATAAAAGGCAATGCTCACAACATCAGCCCAGAAGCATTTGGGTAGGACATAATCATTTAGAATGGTTCCTGCAAGCTCTTCTAGAGACCTGTTCTTTCTTTCCAACATTCCATTTTGTTGAGGTGTTCTTGGTGCAGAAAAGTTATGAGAGATTCCTAGCTTGTTGCAGAAGTTGATGAATTTTTCATTATGAAATTCCCCTCCATGATCACTTCTAATTGCTATGTTACTGCAACATGTGTTCTGAAGTTTCCTTGCAAGCTTCTTAAATTCTGGATATGCTTCCTTCTTTGAGTGTAGGAAGAGAGTCCAAGTGTACCTGGAAAAATCGTCTACAACCACAAGAGCATACAGATTTCCTCCAAGACTCAGTCCTAGAAGGACCAAAAAGATCCATGTGCAAAAGTTGAAGGGGTTTTAAAGTTGAAACACAATTTTTCAAATTAAAAGATTTTCTAGTTTGTTTCCCCTTTTGACATGCTTCACACACGTTTTTTTTCGAATTTGAGTTTGGGTAAGCCATGGACAAGTTTATTTAAATGATTCATGTGAATATGAGCAATTCTTCTATGCCAAAGCCATGACTCCTCATGTTTTGATAGAAGACAACCTAATGAAGTAGGACTAGATATGTCAAGCAAATAAATGTTGTTAGACCTCTTACCAATGAGCAGAACATCCTTTGAATTAGGCAATCAAATCTCACATAAATTAGTTCTAAAAGTGACTTGGTAACCTCTGTCACATAGCTGACTAATGTTGAGCAAGTTGTGCTTCAAACCTTCAACATAAAGCACATCATGAATAAGCAAACTATTTTCATTACCTATAATACCTTTGCCAATGATTTTTCCCTTGTTGTTGTCACCATAGGTTACATGCCAATCTTGTTTGAGAGACATGCTGATGAACCTGGATGCATCATCAGTCATATGTTTAGAACAACCACTATCTAGATACCATAGGTGATGTTTTCTCCCCAAACAATCCTACAAAAGAAACAAAATCAAGTTGCTAGATTTGGTCCCCTTACGAATTTGGGTCCATGAGTGTTAATGTGTTTCCAAGGAACATTAGGATCCTTAGGAACCCATTTCAGAATA
>Ga0123341_1003700_pt1 | contig 13204 bp, 7 predicted proteins | sample Turbeapinknodule_FD_89959 | JGI IMG/M metagenome (GOLD analysis project Ga0123341, IMG submission 89959) | Root nodule microbial communities of legume samples collected from Mexico - Turtle bean Mexico pink nodule | ecosystem: Host-associated > Plants > Roots > Nodule | place: Mexico: Nepantla... | reverse complement strand
ATTGCATCTGTATTGATTTCAGATTGTTCTGTAAACAAGTGTAATTCTTTCTGAATCTTCTGTATTTTCTGGTGTTGTTGCCAAGGAGTGTTGTGTGCTCTTGAGGTGGTCAAGATCAATACTATTGGTGTGTGTTGTGCCAAAGTGAGTGTGTGTCTTGAAGGGTTCAAGGTCACTACTTTGGTGGTTTGTGTGTAATCTGTTTTGATTGCTTAGTGGATTACCCAATGACTTATGGAGACTGGATGTAGCTCTTGGTTTAAGAGTGAACCAGTATAAACTGTTGGTGTATTTATTTCTTCCCTTAAACTCTTTTAAATTCAGTTGTTATTGCTTTACTGGTATAAACAACCGATTGTTTCGCAGAAATAACTGATTGTTTTTCTGGTGCTTTGCTGTTTTGTGCTTAAATTTTTGGCTAACTGAAATTCTGATATGGATTCACACAAAGGATTTTGTTCAAGCTGAAAAAGTTTTCAAAAACCCCTCTTAAACAATTTACCCCCCTCTCGTTTAAGGTCATATATTCTAACAAAATCGAGTCACTTAGACAATACATGGCCCGTTTTACTAAAGTGTCCCTCAACATTCCTAGCCTTTATCTAATGATATCAATGCATGCTCTCTAAGTGGGACTCCGTTCAAAAAAAAAATCTCGATATGCTCTATTTTGATCCACCCACCAACATGGATGAGTTTCGCAACCGGAAAATATGATACATTGGCATAAAGGTGAAATCGAACATAAGTAAAATAATAATGAAAGTTCATGCTCAACCTTCCTCTTCCTCTACTTTGATTATATTGCAAGCTTATAAGAGAAGGCACATAAGTAAATATGAAAATTACATCCCTCTGAATACTAATGGAGACATTATCATCCATGAGACATTCAATCTCGAACTAGTACAAGTCCCACAACCTAGCCCATCCTTTCCTCTTGGTGATCCAACCAAGAGGTGTAGTTAACACCAAAACAAAAGAATATTACAAAGTATGTAAATTCATAGAAAAAAATCGTCTAGTTGGGGGCCTTGGGGTATTTTGTTTAGAACGATCAAGCCGAACGAGGTCGAGGACAAGAGGGTTGGAGAGGAGGTTGAGTTAGAGGATTCTTTGGTGGATTCCAAGGATGAGGAAGAGGAAACCACAAGAAGAGCTAGAAGACGCAACAACTTGAGTAGGAGTAGAGGGAGCAACCTCAACAAAACCCCAATGACGTCAAAGAAAAGATTAATATTATCGCTACCGATATTTGTTGTGGGAGGTAGTTTGAGTTCAACATGGAAAAGGCATCTCTGAAACAAAAACTAGGTGAGCCCACTACCACCTCATTATTTCCCATCTATCACATTTATAAGGGAAGACTTTTCCACCATCGATCTTATGCAAGATGATCCAATCGTTGTCACCGCCATAATAGCAAATTGACAATTCAAAAAGGTCATCATTGACCAAGGAAGCTCAACCAACATACTTTATTAGTCAATGTTCTTAAAGCTCAACATTTTCGCTATTAGGGTTCATTAGGGAACGACTACACACCAAAGGTTATGTCGATCTGCTTACAATGCTCATCTCGAGTGAAGCCTATTGGATATTCATAGTCCGATATATTTCATTTGAGGTTAAAACTTTATACAATGTTGTAATTGGACGAAGAACCCTTAACCACCTTAGAACCATTGTTTCTATATCGCATATGATGATGAAATTTCTTGCTGAAAACGAAACTATTAAAGCGCCAAGTAAATGTTAAACGTAGACTTTTAAGGTCACTCCTTATTCACCCATGGCTCCTTTTACCAATGATAAAACTCAAATTGAAATGTTAGATCAGTTGAACAAACATGACAATGTTCAATAATGTCATAACACCAAGCTCACACCCCACACATCTTTTCATAATGACAAGGTCTGGGCCGAGTTTGAGAAAAATTGTCTCACTTTTGATGAGTCAATGGTAAATGTACAACTTGGTTCTCAAACAACTCAATGCATATGGTGTGCCAAACCAAAAGTTTCTTATTAAGAAAAGAATTGGAGTGATTCCTGCTAAAACAAATTGATATATTCACATATAGTCGAGCAGATATGCCTGACATTTATCCAAATTTCATGTGCCATAAACTTGTTGTCCTTCCTTAAGCTAAGTCAGTGACTCAAAGGAAAAGAAAGCTCAGTGAAGAGAGACGTTTAGTTATTGATCAAGAAGTCAGTCAATTACTTAAGGTTGGCTTCATAACGAAAATTATCTATATCACGTGGCTAGCAAACATTGTCATGGTAAAGAAATCAAACGAAAAGGGAGGATGTGTAATGAATATACACATTTAAACAAAATGTTCCCCAAAGAAGCATATCCTTTATAGAGAAGAGATTGGCTTGTTGACAACATAGCTAGCTGGATACGAATTACTTAGTTTTCATTATTCCTATCCTAAATAAAAACAACTTTAATGATCGAGGGAGTTAATTTTTCTTACAAAGTCATGCTCTTCAGACTCAAAAATGTTAGTGCGACATATCAACACCTCATGGAAAAGGTCTTTATAGATCTCATTACTAAAATCATATAATTATACGTCAACAACATGATAGTAAAGTCAGCAAGAGCAAAATCCATCTAGCCCACTCAGAAAAGGTTTTCTACAAGATTAGGAAACTCAACATACGTTTGAATAAAAACAATGCTTCTTCGACGTTGGTGGAGACAAATTCCTCGGCTTCATGATCACTCAATGAGGAAAAGAGACCAATCCCAACAAATGTAAAGCCATTCAGACTATGGGGAGTTCGAGTAACCTGAAGGTGGTCCAACGCTGTACCGAGAAGCTTGCGAAACTTTCAAGATTTCTTTCCAAACTTACAGAGAAAGTAATACCTTTCTTCAAACACATAAAGGGGTAAAAGAAGTTTGAACGGGACAATAAGTGCGAAAAAATGCTCCAATACATAAAAAAAGATATTGCCTTTTTGTCCATATTGGTCAGTCCACCACCCAACTATGTACTTATAATTTATCTAGCAATATCAGATTCAACTATAAGTTTAGTAATAACATATGAGGAGGGAAAAAAAGCAAAATCTTATTTATTTTACAAGTCATACTCTGTAATCAATTGATGAGCGCTATCAAGTAATTGAAAAACTAGTGTTGCTCCTCATCTTCTCGGAATGAAGGCTCTGCCAATAAATTTGGAGCTTTGACATAATCGTAAAAAAATCATTATCGTATTGAACCAGTATTACAAAAACTAGAGTTAGCTAGCCAAATGAAAGCATGGTACATGGAACTATATGAATTTGTACTACAGATCAAAATTCGAGGCACAGTGAAAGCTCAATTCTTGGTCGACCTTCTCATCAAGTTACCTTAGTTATATGAAAAACATGAATGGTTCCCATTGAATGTGGATGGTCCATCAAACAGAAAATAACCTTTATTACAAAAATACTATCATATCACCAAAAAAAATTTTGATCGATTTGACAAATTCCTCATCACCCATGTACCAATGGAGCATAATAGTTGTACAAATGTCTTATCCAAATTGACAAATACTAAAAGAGCATGACCACACCAAACACTTATTCAAGAAACTTTGAGGACATCAAATTGGGATCATGACGACATCCAACAAATAAATCTAAGTATCACCACTTGGATGACCCTCATTGCCAAATACCTGACTGATGATACTCTCTCCGATGAACCAAATGAAGCTAAGAAACTACAATGACAACCATCATTTTACACCATGTACAGTGATGAACGAGGCTTTTCACCTTCGTTGTTGAAATGCTTGGATGAGGATCAAGCTAAGCATGTAGTAGCCGAATTTCATTTGGAAATATGTGGGATGCACATAGGGGCTCATTGTATGGCTTATTGATTCATGAGAGTGGGTTATTACTGCCAACACTTTGAAAAGATGCTCACAACTTTATCGAAAAAGATATCAAGAATGTAAAAAATTTGACCTTCTCCACACACTCCCTTCAAAAGAGTTACATGCAATAACCACCCCTTTGCCATTTACAACATAGGCAATGGACATACTCGGTTCTTTCCCCCTTGCCAAAGGTTGGTAAAATTTATAATAATGACTATTGATTATTTCACTAAATGGATAGACGTCGAGCCTTTGACAACTATCATTGCTCAACAAGTACAAAAATTCTTCTAGAAGAACATTACATGTAGACATGGATTGCCACATTATCATCACATATAATGGTCATTAATTCTTAGATAAGGGATTCAACAACTTGGCATAATACATCAATTTTTATACATAGAGCATCCACAAACTAATAGGCAAGTCAAAGTAGCCAATAAAGTCATCCTAGATGAGCTAAAAGAGAGGCTTAGTCAAGCTAAGGGTTTCTGGGCCAAAATGATACTTAACATACTTTGGAAATATAATTGCGCCTCTCAATCATCCAAAAAGAAATTTTTTGTTGGGTTAACATATGGATCAGACGCCATGATCTTGGTTGAACTAAGAAAAGTATCTTGACAAAGACAAAACTTCAATGAGAATGGTAACAATGACAATCTAAGGGTGGAATTAGACCTCATACATGAAATAAGAGAAGAAGTATGGATAAAGGACGGACTCACTAAAAAAATGGCAGTTTGGTGCTACAATACATGCGTATGAGAATAAGATTTTAACAAAGGTAAGTTGGAATGAGATTAACTTGAAGAAGCCCGAAAGGACAAACATGAATAAAATCTAGCACTCAATTGGGACAACCCATATCAAGTAGTTTATTCCCTTCGCAATAGAGCATAAAACTTTAAGAATTGAATGAGAGACTCCTACCAAGAACCTTGAATGCGACACCTTTACAAATATATTAGTTAATCATTATAAAAATGAATATTGTCAAAGGATGATGTATTTTTTTTAGCTTGGATTTTATCCCTAAATAGGCCTTTTTCTGAGAAAAGTTTTATAGAGACACATTCTTTAATAAAAATTTCAATTTATAGATTAAAAGTTTTTTCATTGAGTCGTTTAAAAATAAACGACCAACACATCGAGTCAAATTAATTTGATGTCTTCGTTTGAAAATAAACAACCATCACATCAGATTAAAGTAATTTGATATTATGTTTCCTTAAATGACCAGAAAATCTTAAGTAATATGATGTTGTGTGTCAACAATTCATTTGACAATACATTACCATCACATCGGGTCAAATTGATTTGATGTTGTTTCAACTAGTCATTTGAAAATAAATGATCAGGTGAAAGTAATCTCATGGTGTTTCAACATGTCATTTGAAAATAAATGACCATCACATCGGGTCTAAGATGTTGTTTCAACTAGTCATTTGAAAATAAATGATCAGGTGAAAGTAATCTCATGGTGTTTCAACATGTCATTTGAAAATAAATGACCATCACATCGAGTCTAAGTAATCCATTTTTGTGTTTCAACATTTAGTATGAACACTACAAGAAAATAACAATTTAGTCACTGAATTTAGCGATCGAAAATGAGTGACCGCAATTTGGGACCGAAATAGCCACCGAATACCCTCAACGTCAAATCTTACAACCCTCAATAGCAACCAAATGAATCATTAATGATGTTAGTTAGTTTTGCGACCGAATCAGTGACTGAACATGAAAGTAACAAAACCATCGGTCGCTAAAGTCGTCGCTATTTTGAATAAATTGGGAGAAATATATCCACGACCAAATATGTTTATATTTTAGTCACCAATGTTTGTTTGGTTGCTAAATGGAGTTGTTTATTTTTCTGTCACTGAATTAGCTACCGTATATGTTTATTTTTAGCCACCAATTTTCTTTCGGTCGCAAATGTAATTGCATTTTTCTGCCACTGAATTAGTCACTGAATATGTTTATCTTGTAGTCACCGATTTTCCTTTAGTTAGTAAATGTAATTGTTTATTTTCTACCATCGAATTAGCCAGTGACCTAACATTCATATTTTATTTAGTTATGCATATAATAAAATAAAATATAAAAATTAAAAATTTGAAAAAAAATTAGAAAAGAAGATAAAAATAATATTAATGTCAATAATAATATTTCATATTAATTAATAAACATATTTAAAAAAACATAATTATTATAAATAATAATTATATTTATTATTAATAATAATAAGAATCACATTACTGCACAGTTAAAGTTAATGAAATTGCAGAAAGATAAGGAAAGATACTTAGTTTTTTTTATGAAAGCCATAAAATTTTTTAATCGTGAAGAACCCTACACCTTGGGCACATTGAAGATGAGGATTTTGAATCCTGAAGAATTCTAAATCGTGCTAGCACTTTAATCTTGGAGTTGAACCATTCGAGTTGTTCATAAGTGGATAATTATTAACTTGTTCTACCTCTATGATCTCGTTCCAGCTTTGCGATTTTCTCTCGATTGCTAGATTAGTGGTGTCTTTGGTTAATTATTGTGATCTTCAAAATGTTCACTCAAATTCCGAGGTTAAATGTGAATTAGAATGCATTAAAATCGTTGTCTGAAGAAAAAAAAATCTTGGAATATGTATGCCAAATAATATGTCAAATATGTATTACAGAAGAGCTGATTTGGCAGAAATTTCTTGGACAATCGAATGATGTGGCAGAGTGGAACGGTGTGATGGCGGTGTGGTTGATTCCTCTGCACTTCAATTTTGCGTTTTAGTTACCTCTGCAAAGGTTCTGCCTTTTTTTGCCGGCACAGGGTATATTCTCCATTCCATTTTCCTTCTTAATTACTACCAATTTACAGTTTATGATCCATTTCAAATATTGTTTATTTCAATTTATAGCAGTACAAATTCATTATTTTTACACTTTTTTTAACTAGATAATCATTTTATTTTCTTGATATCATCATGCAATAAGAAACTAGTTTCAGTACTACCATATACTTTCATGCCTGTGCTGCCATTAACTTATTCAAAAAAAAATTAAAGAAGAGGTAAGCTAATTGAGTGCATTAAAATTTCCATAATCAATGGTCCTCCTGATAAAAGGACAAGAGTGAACAAACAAGTTCGACAGGTATTTCAGTAAATAGTTATTGTAAATTTCAACTGAAGTTTCAAGTTGTCAAGAAATTGAAGATTGGAATGGGTCAATAATAATACCCACGATGTTGATATATTTAAACTTTAAGTTATAATCTAATTTTTACTATATGTTTTCTTGTTAATAATCATTTTGACTGCATTTTCAGGAGAAATATAAGAAACGCCGAGAATAAGCCCGACAACAACAGATGCTTAAAGGTTCATCTTTGCATAACTCTCATGTTGCCTCTATTGATGACAATGAAATATACATTGATGTTGTTGGAGGTGAAAATAAAAAAGGGAATGTCTATGTACTTGATGTATTGAGCAAAAGGTTTAATAGTTCCACAAGTGTCATTCTACTCAAGCCAAACTCCAGTAGTCCATCAAATAGAATAAATGCGTGAGATTATTCAAAATCTAAATGATGAGCTTATGGTAAAAGATGCCAAGAAGCAGACACTTGAAGACAAGATGGAGCTATTGATGAAAAATCACGAAGAGCAAAGTGAATGCATGCACAAACAAGATGAGTTAATGCGCAAACAAAATGAGCAGATGCAACTCAATATACAACACAATCAAATGAATAATCTTATATCAGGCTCTTCAGATCCTATTACTAGTGGACATCATAAAGGAGACTACATTAGACATGACAATTCAAAAGAAGATTAATTGTATGTTAAATTATATAATAGATTTGACTATTTTAACTTGTTTTCAATAATTTTCATTGTGTAATATGGTTTACTTTTAATTTGTGTACAATTCTCTCTTAAACTATGTATTGAAGTTCATTCCTATTTAGCTTGATTGAATTTTGAGTACCTATAAGCATATTTTTATTTTTTTTTACAAATAGGTCAAAATACCATTTTAAATAGGTATTGATAATACATATAAAAATAGTCATTGAAACTGATTTGGTGACTATATCTACAAAGCTATTGTTTAGAAACCGAAATAGAATCAGTCGTTGTAATTAAAAAAAAATATTTAGGCACCGAAATCAATTTCATCGCTATAGGTCTCCATTTAGCCACCACAATTTTTTTAATTAATTATTTTAATCCATTAGCGACCAAAAATGGTGGTCGCTATCACCTTTTATTTCAACCACCAATTTAGCAAACACTTTTTCATCAAAATTTGGTTGTTAATTTGGTCTTTGAATTCTAGTGACCAAACTTTCTGCAACGGAATAACGACCGAAATTTCGGTCGAAAAATTGCGACAATTTATAATTTGGTCGCTAAATGCTTTATGACTAGGGTTTTCACTTTCACCTTAATTTGGTGACCTTTTAAGTCGCGAATATATCTCCCGATCGATTGTAGTGCTTTTAGCAACCGAATTTGGTAATCGCTAAAAGTGATTTTTTGTGTAATGAAAAATAAACAAATTTTACATTGGTCAAAGTAATCCAATGATTACTTAAAATTTAATTGTCGAATACGTTGAATCAAAGTTATTTAGCGAATATTAATTACAATAAAATCAAAGTAATTCATTTTCTAAGTCACTCAAAGATAAATGACACACAAATTGAAACAAAGTCATTTGATACACAATCAAAGAATAATGAAAAATCAAATCAAATTTCTTCAATATATGACGACAAGAAAGCATGTGAAAGTTATTCGATAATTAGTAATCATTCAAAGTTAATGGCTATTGTTATAGGTCGTTCAAAAAATAAATCAATGTAGTAGAAGACAACTTAAACAAGTAACATTTAGTTTCTAAACTATTCATTATGTTTACAATTGTACATATTACAAATTATTACATGAGTTTAATCGTCGACCAAATCCTTATCAACAACATTTTTAGCCAAGTCAAAACGGCATGCATAAATGGAAGCTGCAAACAAAATGGCTTGGTGCATAGCCTTCTTGAAACCCTCAAAGTAATGAACGGTTATCATACATTTTGCCAACATTATTTCAATAGAATCCAAGTATTTCACCTAGGGTGCACCGTCTTCAGAAGCCTGACATCATAGGGAGTCAGAAAAATACCATTACCACTAGTTCTCACCTTGTTGTGCTTTATATTGATGTGCCACAATGAGTTGGAGTTTGACGCAAAAGTAGACAGATGATCTACTTGGGTTAGAGGCCCCTCATAATACAAACCAACTCTACAGGCAGATGACTAAGGACATCACAAACTCTTCACAACTAGGTCAGTCATTTCAACATACAAGATAAGGCCCCACCCAATCTCAGAAGAGCATCAGTAGAGGGAGAACTGGACATAAACCAGAATATCAATTGTTTTTCCTTCTAGTCTTCTTACAACACAAGTTAAGTAAATAAATTGGGCTCACTTTGGGCTTCAATTAGAAAAATAAGCTAGAAGAGGGTGTACTTGGTAAATTGGGCTTGTGCTAAAGCCCACCTTAACCTAACTGCTAGAAAATCACCCATGTGCCACCCATGTGCTCACCTTTGACCTAAATTTTAGGATACTCCCCCATGTGCTCACATTTGACCTAGAGTCTAGAAGCTTGTAGTCATTTACCCTTCCTTTCTTCCTCTCCAAGGCACTCATATCTATAAATAGAGTGTTGAGTTTGAATTTTAAATAGAAAAGAAACTCTGCTAGAGTGTTGAGTGTGTCTTAAGTGCTCTCCTATTTGGGTCTTATCTTGGGTGTTTGTGCACTTCAAGTGGCAGCTCTTCACCACTCATCTTGGAGTCTCCCACCACTCCAAGTGGTGTGACCACCATTATCATCCGTAAGTCTCATCTAACTCTTCATCTCTTCATTCCTTGCGCAAATTCCATTCATCTTTATATTCTTGTGTTCTTCTTTTCTATTTCGATTTCCATCTTGTTTCTTTCTATCGTATACTCTTTATTTTCCGCACCTCATCATCATCCACACCTTATAATTGTGTTTTTTGTTTGCCCTTTAGAAGTGAACCTTCACACTTACTTAACCACTTGGTTAAGTTCGTGTCCAGTGAGAATCTTCTTGGGGTTTCTCACTATAATTGCTAATCCAAAAATTATAAACAAAAGAGTAACCCATAAAATGTGCAATCTTAAAATCAACTAACATCACCTCATCCTTTGTATAACCAACCTGAGCAGAAAGGGTTAAAGGTGTTATGGTTGAGGAGGTAGCTGAGGTATATTTGGCGTAATGTTTGGTCTTGAAGATTGAATTGATAAGGTTTGAAGTAAGGGGCCAACAACTATGGTAGACGTAAATATTGTCTTCAAAACAAAATGTTCATCACTCTTAGTCATTTATTCTTTGAAGGATTTTAGAAGTCAATAAGCACATCCTTCTCAAGGGGTGGAGTGTCGACCTAAGTGCAAAGCTTTTTATAGTTGAAATCCTTTCTCATAACATTTGTACACAAAGAAAATTAAGTAAATACAAACAAGATAATATACAAAGATACTAACAAAATATAAGGAGCCTTACCTAAAAATAAAGCATTTGGATCCTTGATGAGAGGCATAATGAAAACCTTTACTACTTATTAGTCGAGGAAGATTTTGTATTATTTTAATGTCTATTTTATCCTCGACAAAATACTCAAGTCTACTTCGCGACAGTAGTCTGCATAATTGAACTTAGCTTGTTGGTCAAGAATTGGATGTCACTAGAAAAAAAATAGTGTATAATGTGGCAGTTGATTTCATATAAACAGACGTTTATAACCACCACAATATACGCGTGTGGCGGTTTCTCAAACCGCCATAGAACTGGCTGCCACAAAGTTTAATGTGGCGGTTTTACGTTACCTGCCACAACACCCGTCACTTTAACATTATGTTTGAAGTGACAATTTTTATATGTAAGTAGTGTCAATTATAATTGTCGAAATTTAATTCATTGAAGAAGATTCCAACACCATTATATAGGGTATAATGTGACATTTTTAACTGTCAGTATTATAACAAAATTGTAAAAATAATACATCAGTTTCAACTAACAAAATTTGAATACTAAATAAATGGAATTTGACCACCAATTTTTATAATCTCGTTTGCATAATTAAATAACTAAACATATTTAATTAAAATACCATTTAATTAAATGTTTTCATAATAAAGAAAAGTAAATACTAATAAAATTCATTACATTGAAAAATAGAACAAAACTAATACATAATTATTCTTAAGTAAAGAAAACACAAAAAAATATTTTTAAATGTCATAACATTTCGACTATTACACCCATTTCAACATGTTTATCCCATCTCCCTAATTAGTTTTGCTTCAGTCTTGTTTATCCATCTTCCTTAATCAGTTTTGCTTCCAGCACTTGATCCTGTTACTTGTTTAGGTAATGGAGCACCACTTTCAACCGTTGGTGCCTGAAATAAATAATAAATAATTTCAAGTTAAGAACTTTTAATGTTTATAATTATAAAATAAAGGAATACAATAATAAATATCCAAGTATATTAATACCTCATTGATGAATGCATGTACCAAATTAGTTGTCATTACAGCAAAATGTTAGGAAACATCTTTTTTGGGAAGTAATATATCATCATCAAAATAGCAAACATTTAAAACCAGCAATCAACCAATCAAAAAAATATATCATCATCAATATATCAAATATGTTGATCAAGTGTGATCAAGTGTTTTGAAGAATCCAAATCCAAGGTGCTTGATGAAAGGTTGGTGTTGTTGCTGTGTTTGTGTGGGATCTGGGTAGAATAGAGTGTGATCCACTCCTTTGTTGAATCTAAAACTCATGCGATTTAAAACCTTTTTTAAATCAAGTGTTTTTCCAACTAAATGAAAAAAAACATGTTGTTTTGTCGAATCAACCGGTTGTTTTGTTCTTAGGAGTTTTGAAAAAGGTTGAAAATTGTTTTGGTTTGGTTGACTTAACTGTCAAGCCAAAACAATCGGTTGTTTCGTGGTTTCAACCCATTGTTTCTTTAAAAATCCTAACAAAATTCAGTTTTGAATGGTGAATTTGTTTTAAATGTTTTCTAACTGAATACGCTCCTTCATTAATTGCTTTGACTAATATTTGAAAAATATAATGGTTTGTTTATGTTTTCAAATAAGAAAAAAACAACTTTGAGAAATTCAGTTTGACAAATTTGATTCTAAGATTTCAAGATTCACATCAAGCTTTGGATTTTCAAGTGAGAGTGAAATAGGATTGCAATTGTATTCAATTCAGATTGTACTGTGATCAGGTGTAATCCTTTCTAAACCTACTGTATTTCTGGTGTTGTGTTACCAAGGAGTATTGTGTGTTCTTGAGGTGTTCAAGATCAATACTCTTGGTTTGGTTTGCCAAAGGTAGTGTGTTTCTTGAAGGGTTCAAGGTCACTACTTTGGTGGTCTGTGTTTTGTAATGTGCTTTGATTGCTTAGTGGATTACCCAGTACTATTCTGGGGTTTGGATGTAGCTCTTAGTTTAAAAGTGAACCAGTATAAGTTGTTTGTGTGATTTTCTCTTACCCTGAACTCGTTTAAATTTTGTTTTAAGTTTAACTGATATAAACAACCGATTGTTTTTCTATGTATTGCTGTATAATTGCTTGAGTTCTTGGCTAACTTGATTCCTGTTCTGGATTTATACAAAGAATTTCATTAAACCTGAAAAAGTTTTCAAAAAACCCTTTTAAACAATTCACCCCTCCTCTTGTTTAAGGTCATATATTCTAACAGTTCACATCAAGAGCTTGGTACTTGAAAAAAATTCAAGTTTGATCCTAAAATCTTTTTTCTATGGCTGAAAAACTACCTTTTGGGGAGGGTGCCTCAATTAACAGGCCACCTTTGTTTTGTGGTTTGAATTATCATTTTTGGAAGGTTAGAATGAAAATCTTTGTTGAATCTCTTGATAAAGGAATTTGGGATGCAATTGAAAATGACCATTTTATTCCTAAATTTGAAAAGGATGGATCTTCTATTGAAAAAACATGGTCCCAATGGACTGATGCTGAAAATAAAAAGACCAAGTTTGATTGCATTGCCAAGAATATCATAACCTCTGCTTTAAACTCGGATGAATTTTCCAAGATCTCACAATGTGCATCTGCTAAGGAAATGTGGGATACTCTAGAGGTCACCCATGAAGGAACAAATGATGTGAAGAGAGCAAGGAAACATACTCTAATACAAGAGTATGAGATGTTCAGAAT
>Ga0123341_1003699_pt1 | contig 13204 bp, 9 predicted proteins | sample Turbeapinknodule_FD_89959 | JGI IMG/M metagenome (GOLD analysis project Ga0123341, IMG submission 89959) | Root nodule microbial communities of legume samples collected from Mexico - Turtle bean Mexico pink nodule | ecosystem: Host-associated > Plants > Roots > Nodule | place: Mexico: Nepantla... | reverse complement strand
TTTGCAATTACGAACCTTTGTCTGACGATGTCTTCGGCAGTATATTTGAGGATAAGAGAATCCCAAATATCTTTCGCATTCTTATAAGAAGCATAAACATCGAACAGATCGTTAGATAACACATTGAGTAAAGTGTGACGACATACCTTATTCTCATGGATCCAATCGTCAACTTGTTTTACAGCCGTGGTTGAGTCGGGTTTGGAAGTTGTAAGTGCAAGAGCAACTCCGTACATGTCCAATAGGGTGGACACACGTTCTTGCCAACGTCGGAAATTCTGACCGGTGAAGACTTCAATTTTGGAGACATCCGGAAATGGTTTCGCAAAAATGATTTGCGTTGCGGAAACAACATTTGACGGTCCCAGAACAGTGTTGTTGTTGTTGTCCGTATTTTCAGCCATAAGTCCTTACGATTGTAGTAAAAAAAAGGCTTTAAAACGAACAAAGATATTTCTCGAGGTGTGAGTGATCACTGTCTGTAAGGACTTATACGCGGTGTATTGCGCAAGTCCCCTCCCCCAGGATACAACAGGAACTTCCCGGTAATTTCCGAGGATAAGAACTAGCAAGTTTCTCTTTAAAAGAGTAATACCCAAATAGAACCCAGAAATATTATAATAATAAATAATGAGGAGAGAGAAATTGAAAAGGGAAAATGAAGAAGGAAGAAGATGGTGAACGGAGGGTTTGAAGAAGATGAAGAGGTGAGTGATTTTTTATGCGTTTTCTGAAGGGGGTGGAACTCTCTTTATATAGGGAGAGGATCCAAGAGTCCGTTGCAACTTCCAGACCCACGTGCTTCCGTCCAACATCGCAACTGCGGCATTAATATTCTAAAATCCTGAAGGACCAGGCACTGCGAGCGCGGAAGCGGAGCAACGTTCTTCAACTTTCGAAGGGCAAGGCAGTGCTTTCTCGGTCATGCGGCCACGATCCAGGGTGGAGAGGGCAACGAGCGCGAATATCTCGGTAAGTTCCAATCTCTACTGCACTTCCGAGATTTCCTCCAACAGAATCGAAAAACTAGGGTTTTTCACGGACAATCTGATTTCTGTTTCACACATTCTGTTTTTCGTTTTTGTTTTGCTATATAAACTTTGTCCTTGGTTAATGTTGAAACTTGAATGATAACCCCTTAATAACTTTCTAACTGTCCTGTTATATGGCTTGAAGTGGCTGTTGTATCAAAATGTGGCTATTTTATGCAACATAATTCTGTTAAAAAGTGAGTTTTGCATTCCGCCACTACTAAACATGGAATGCTTGTTTATCGTAATAAACTGGACTTAAATGAACGTTGTGGATAAAATTGGTTATACTCAACTGGAAATATTTTTTTATAATCATATTCAAAGAACATATAACATTGATTGTTGTCTTCTTCGTTGCAGGATGAGAGTTGTTGATTATCTTGCTATAGTTACTTGTCTCGTGCAAAGTTCCTTTCTGCTGCATTGGTCACTACCATCATATAAAGGTTTGGAAATGTTTTTAATATCCATTGTTCATTTATGACCAAATAAGTTTTCTTTCTTTTGCAGTAAAATAAACAAATTGTTATAAATTGATTTTATGGGCTTTTGTTGGGATTTCAGCTTGGTTGATTAGTCTTATGCTTATTGGAAATTACGTGATTTTGATATGAAACCACAAGCACATCAAGTTTTTTATTCAGGGTGTCAGGTGAGTCTTATCACATTTGACCTTTTGTTGGGGGTGATTACTTTTCATGTTATAGCCACTATAATTTTCTTCTAAGTAATCTTATTTTGTTCATTTTGTCTTTTTTTTGGTGTAAGCAGGCCATCATGTATATTCTGTGTTTTCGCATGAGATCTGTGATATACATCCCCAGGCTTAAATTGCAGATACTTAATATGCTCATGGAGGCAATCTGGAAACATAAATTGAGCCCATTAAAGGTGAGGGGCTTGTTAGTTTTCATGGTCATGGTTTTTAATGATAAACATCATGTAGAATTTTGTGTATAAAACGATGAGGAAAAACTAATTTATAGGAGAAGAATGTGATAAAATGGCCAAGTCAATTTATAAAAAAATTTGTTGGATTTTTCGAATAGTTTATTTTTAACTTATGCATTAACAAATTTATCTTATGGAAATTTTAATTCACTTTTTATTTTATTTTATTTTTTATTTATGAAAACAATTATATAGTCAGACTCCATATTCTTGGTCCTCGCACATTTGAAAGGGTGAAGTTGGCACTTCTTCTAAACTCTTTTTCTTGCAACGTTTGCTTCATGTCTTAAATAAAACTTTGGAGATTGATATGAATTTATCTACCAAGTTTGTTTGCCTACTGTAGTAGTGGAATTTCTCAAACAGGCAAAGGCTGCTCAACTTTTCATGGCATTAGAGTCTGATCTTTCCAAGGCTTTTGGTGGGATGGATAGACTTGACATGTTCTTTCCATTTGATATTAACATTTTCTTTAGTTAACTATCAAGCTTATGCTATTTTTTCTCTCCACTCCATTTATCAATGCGGACTTCAATAGCTACATAAGACCACATTTTGTTCGATAGTCCAAAGTCAAAACTACATACGATCATGACATTGGGCGAGCTGAAATGTGGAAGATCACACATAAGAGGAAAAATGGCACATATATGAATGATGAGGTGCTGGAAATTGGGGTAAGTGTTATTATACTTTCAAAATAAATTTGTTGTTTTGATGATAATATATTGTGATGATGATTATAAGTATGATATATTGGCGATGATGATGATATATTGATCACGATGATATATTGGACTGCTTGCATACATATCTTGATCATAACCCTGCCTACATCAAATCTTTCTCTTAGCAATTCATAACTTGTTCGTAACAATTTTTCTCCCGACTTAGCATTTCCTTTTGTGATAGTAATTGCATCTTGTATGGTTTTCTATTTCTATTATAGTGGAATAGAGAATATGAAAAGATGCGAAATTAACCGATTTCTCAATGGTATTGGTCCCTGTTTTATGGATATTTGTTATTTCTGGTAGGATTCACAATTACTAATCTTTTGTACAACTTGTATGTTTTCTCCTTTTTTGTTCTTTTGTCATTTTCTAAAATTAAGAAAATATTATGTTGTAAGCATTTTTTTTTAAATTTATTTGTTTGTTAGTAGTCTGGGTTTCTATTATCATTCCTTAATATGAGAATTCGTGATCAATTTTGCATTTGTAATTTTTGTTTGATTTGAATTGGAATTATATATATATGTATGCAGGTATTAATATATTTAAATTATGTATACAACTAATTTGGTTCATGCATCCATCAATGAATATTAATATATTTAAATATTTATTGGTGTCTTTTATTTTATAATTATAAACATTGAAAATCATTCACTTAAAATTATTTATTTCAGGCATCAGATATTGGAAGTGGTGCTCCATCACCTAATCAAGTAATAGGATCAAGTGTTGAAAGCAAAATTGAGTAGGGATGAACAATGTGTGTTGTAATTTTAAATTATGTATTAACTTTTGAACAATTACATGTGTTTTAATTTTAAATTCTGTATCAACTTTTGAATAATTATTTGTGTTTTAATTTTCAATTATGTATCAACTTTTGAACAATATTATGTATGTTTTAATTTTCAATGCAATGAATGGATGCTTACAACTTTATATATTATTTCATTTTATTAGGATTTTATTTTTTTTATTATGAAAATATGTTATGTTTAGTTTAATTGTGCAAACTAGATTATAAAATTTTTTATTTAGAATTAAAATTACGTCAGTTAAAACCGACGTATTATTTTTACAATTTTATTATAATATTGACAGTTAAAAACATCACATTATACCCAATATAATGGTGTTGGAATCTTTTTCAATGAATTAAATTGTGATAGTTATGACTGACACTACTTACATATAAAAACCACCACTTTAAACAAAGTGTTAAAGTGGTGGGTTGCGTAAGACCGCCACATTAAACTTTGTGGCGACTAGTTCTATGGCGGTTTGTGAAACCGCCACACGCGTATATTATGGCGTTTATAAATGTCAGTTTACATGAAAATGCCCGCCACATTATACAACATTTTTTGTAGTGTGATTAAGCGTATGAGTAGTAGTAAGGTTCCAATTCAAATAGACCCTCGGACTGGCAAGGCATCAGACCCTAATCAGCCTCAATTTGTAAGTTTTTAGGAGTCTTAGCTCTATCTAAGGTCTCTCTATCTTGACCCCTGACTGGGACCACGTATCAAAAATAGACAAGAATCTCATATAGGAGGATATTTGAGTAAGTTATTTATTTAAATGTTATTAAATAATTTTTTTATTCAATTTACATTTTAATGATTTATTTATTATTATAATTTGTAGACAAAGTTTGAGTCTTCGAATTTGGTTCGAAGCAAAATAATGTCTTCAGTAACTACAAAATGGAGGCAATTCAAGATAAATCTGACAACCCATTACATCTTTGGTAAATATAAGGACAAGTCTCCTTGTGGAAAATATTCAATAGATGAAGAGACATGGTCTCAATTTGTTCAGAGTCGAATGGATCCCAATGGGAGGTTGGTAAATATTTCATTATATATGTTATTAAATCTTATATGGAATTCATAATTTATGTGTATGATGTACTTGCAGGAAAAGAGGAAGAAAACTCATATGATTGCATAGAAAATACTACTCTCCACATACTGTCTCAGGGAGGTTATGATTTGCTAGAGAGAAGAATAATAAAAGAAAAGTTAAAGAGACAGCAGGCAGAATATGGTTCTACTGAACTTATATGTCCTTCATCCCCTCCTAGTCGACACGAGAAATGGAAGTTAGTTACAACTAAACCAGGAGCTCAAATGACATCTAAGAAATATTAGATATTTATCAGCGTATTGTAAGTTCATAATTACATGTCATATTTTTAGTGTTACAAACTTATCATTACATATTATTATATTAACACATTCTAACAAACTTATCAGTTTTGTCCCCAAAGGTCGAGATGACATCTTGATTGTGGCCATTGGCACTGAAGAACACCCTGGGTATGTTCGTACGACTGGTTTTGGTGTTGGTGTTAGACAATATTTTGGATCAGTTTCTCGACCTAGTGTTTTTGCAAATGTCAACCAACAGATGATGGATCAGTTAGCTGCACAATTGGTAGAGAGACTGATTGGAGAATTGACTAAGAGCATAAAAAAACAAGTTACTCAAGAGTTAAGAGCTAAATTCGAGCAAAGATATAATCTAGCTGAACCGGTGGATGTAATTTATTCTCGTGTTCGAGTTAACACCAAAGGTAGCTGTGATGTTGAGGACTTTGAAGATGATGACACTGAATCCTCCAATCAATGGAGGTTATTTGTTGATGGAAATCCTCCTCGTGTAGTGGCCATTGGCAAAGTGTATCCAGGAGGTTCAATCATCCACATCATGCCCATGCAGAGTGATTTTTCTACAGTGGTGATTGAAAAAGTTAAAGATGCATCTACTGCAATTCCAGTGCTCACATCAGAGGTTAATACAGTGGGAGAGGCACTTCGAACATTCATTGCATGGCCTATGATGACTTTTTACAACAAGTGCACCGCGTTGTCAGAAGTACTAATGTGTCCTTAAGGACGAATATCAAACCCACAAGGAATAATTGAATATTCAAGTAAAAGATTCACTAAATATAAAATAGAATAATAAAAGTTTGTTGGGATTTGTTGGAATGACAATTATTAACAAGAAAACAAAGCAAAGAGTTGTTGTTTCAATTGGAAAAATAGGGATTTGGTTTCATCTTTCCCACTCTTTTTTATTTAGATTATCCTAATAATATTATGTCCTTTGATTGATATTGATGCAGGTATAGAAATCCTTTATATCGATGCTTCCTAAATATCGATTCCTTGCATATTTATAAAAACAACTCAGTATTAAGATCAGAAGTTGATAGCAATTAACATTTCAAGTTTATTCCTATCACTCAAATATGTCAAGTATTATTGATTAGGTCAGAACCCTAAAAATATTTTCCAATCAGATTTAGGATTCTTGATCAAGAATTATAAGCAAAACAATAATACCAATAATCAATCAAGAACAAAATATTGTGTTCAGAGATCACCTCAATACACAAGAGTTTGAACAAATTACTCCCAATCCTAAAGGGTAGAATTAGCCACGCATCTTCTAACACCTTCTATTCTCCCAATTGGATTACAATTCACTCAATGGTGTTTTCCTCTCAATCGTGCACACTAGGGTCGAGCCTCAAGCCCCTTATTTAACCTAATTTGCTAGGGTTAGGTGAATTCTTCAGTCGTGTTAATGAGCTTGTTGATTAAAACATGAAATGGCCCAATGGTTCTGGCGCTTTCTCACTCAAGCGAGATATAGCTCGCTTGAGCGAGAAAGGCGTTGGTTTTTAACATTGCCACTGGAGCATTCTTGGTCAACGAGAATGGGCTCGCTTGAGCGAGTTGCTCTGCTGCTGAGTTGGGCGTTTTGTACTTTTGTGCGTTCCTGGGCCTTCCAGATTTCTCCTTGTAACTTATATTAATCCTTTTTAGCCCATTCATCTCCATTCTTCCCTATAAACCTTAAATTAACACCAAATTTGGGAATAAAATGCTCTTATTTAAATAAAGATCATAAAATACGTAAAAAGGTATAAATTCATAAATTAGGAATTATTTTATATGTAATTTAGCAATTAATACTCATAAGTGCCTATATTTTAATATGAAATATTACTGAAATTAGGTACTTATTAGCCTACACATCTGATAAAGACCATTTCAAAAAATTATCAGGTATATTTCATTAAGGGATATTAGTGTTAGAGTGGTTTTTAGATTTATACTTTATATTTATTATTATGTTTTACAAGACTCTACTTGAGACAGAATGGACCAATTGGTGTTCCTTTAAGACCTCAAGTTCAACCTGATATGTTCACTACCTAAGAAGCGAGTCAAGATATGAAGATTGTAGTACAAAGGTATGTTAATGTAAATTATATAATTTATTATGAATTGCTAATGATTTTTCTCTTTTTAGTGCAATCAATATATGCAGTGTCTTAGGGGGTAGGTCTACTTAATCATCACAAAATCTACGTTAGATTTATCCTAAGGTTATTCACTTCTTCATTAAAACTATTAAGTTTTACTTTTTTTAGTTTAATTAAATTAATTGTTACTTATATTTCATAATAGTGCAATAAGCAACAAAAGAACTTTGAATGTGGTTACTATCTAATGCATTAGATGTGGACCATAGCACGTGTGAGGATTATAGACTCTTGGGAGCAGGTATTATGTGATTTTAAATGCTTTAACTTATCTTAATGAGTATTTAAAGTTAATATGAACTATAATATACTCTTACATTATTTATCAACTTTTTGAAGATTTCGAGCCACTAAGCACAAAAAACCTTGAAGAAATCCGTCAGGAATGGGCCAAGTATTTTCTACAAGTTAGAAATCAAAACATGCAATGATTTGAACTTTCAAACATATGTACATTTTCATTAGATGTAAATTATACAATTTTGATTAGTTTCAATGGCAATCTTTAAATTTCTCTACATATACAAATCAATCGGGTTGGTATTCTGGTTTTATTATATTTATAGGTTTATAAATTTAGGATAAAGCATATTTTATTAAATATATAAAAAAATACTGGCACATACTACATCGATAATGACCATACTCGGTGTAATATGGAGTTCATTTCACTGAAAAATGAGCTCCAGAGGCACATTTTACATCGATTATGACCAAAACCGATGTAATATGGGCCTCATTCTTCACTCAAAATTGGCCATATATTAACCGGTGTTATATGTATTAGAAATTTTACAACGCCCACGTCTACACCAATGGCTCAACCGGTGTAAAATTCCTCCTAGAATCGGTGTAAAATGTCATTTCTGCACTAGTGTAGCTTTACAAAATTACAACGATAGTTTATTCCTTGGATTCTACAATCTATATGACCGAAATGTAGGTGATTTTGTTCTTCCATATCTTCACACATATACCGTGAAGGAAATACATGCCCAAATATGCTTACTAAATTTAGTCTGGATGATAATCGTATATCTATAGAGTTAACATAATTTCATAGGTTATGACTTCTCTAGAAACAAAATTAGTCTTTTTTTTCATTTTGGTTATTATGGAAAATAGGAAAAGATACAGTGAAAAGTGTGTAATGTGTAATTAGCTACTTAAGTTGGTAAGAACTAAAGTAAGGCAATAACCTGCTAGTCATACATTATTATAAAACTCAAGCAAATAAGAACTCTATGTTGGACTTGAAGACTCAATCCTTTAATGATGTTGTTTTGATGATGTTTGAAGAAGATGACACTCTAAGTTTTAGTTATCATTTTATGTTGTTGAGTTTTCCATACAAGGTTTCTAATTAAGCATAGTTAAAAAATATGAGACAATGTTTTATGACTTTATTAATCAATTAACTTTTAAAGTAATCGATTAAACTATTAATGAGAGGTTCTAAAACAAGATAATCAATTATCATTTTAGTTATCTAATTAAACCAAAGAGAAAGTTTAAGTGATTTTAATGTTCTCATAAATTAACCGATTAAAATTTTGCATAATTGATTAACTTTTTTTTAATTAAATATAAAATAAATTTAATCAATTAACACGTGTTATAATCGATTAAAAAAGAAAACATTGCAATCATTTTTCAAATTTCAAGAAGAATAATCGATTAAATGTTTGAAATAATAGATTAAATACAACTAAACTTTCTTTATGTCAACATTTTATAAATTCTATAAATAGAGCATTGATTTCACTTTTTAACACAACTAATACTAATGAGAAATACAAATTCTTTTGAGATCATTTGAGCTATTTTCATATGCTAAGAGTGCTTTCAACTTTTTTTAGAATAAAAAAGGTTGTGCTGTGTTGTTTGTATCAACCTTATGGTGTGCTTCTGTTGTGAAATTTGATACATTATTTCCTTGTCGTAAATTTCCTAGAGGGTGTTGAAGAGTTTATCTAGTCTTGTGAAATCAAAGTTGATTAGGTTAATATCTTCTTGAATGTGTTGAAGAGTTTATCTAGTTTTTTCTTGCTATGTTTAGTTTGTATGTTACTTGTGTGAGTACTTGTACAAACTTTTGAAGATAATGGAATTAAGTTATTCTAAGGTTAAATAACTTAGATGGAAAGTAAGATCATTTGTGATCTAAGCCAATACAAATTTCTTGTGCAATCTTTCTCTTTATTTATCTTTATATTGTTGTTAACATCTTTTATCATTTTTTTATATAAAAGCTCTAATGTTAGGCATCACTATAAAAGTTGACATCCCAGCTAGGTTGACACCTCAAGTAACAACAATCATCTGCCACCACATGGAAAAAGTATTATTAAAAAGAAAGAAAGAAAGAAAGAAAATACAAGCAAATATGGGGAGACTAGACCAAAACCCATATATAAAAAATCTAACAAAAACAATACTTAGGTAATCTCTACCTATTAATAAAGAATTCTAAGAAAATACAAGATAGAAGCCTATTATATCAATGAAATTGTTCTCTATAAATAAACCCTAAGTTAGCAAGCTTGTGAGCACATGCATTCCCTTCACGAAAAATGTGAGAAATCCTAAACCTAATTTTACCACAGTAATTAAGAAAAGTGTTCCACCTATTACGAAGAATCCAAGGAACATTAGTCCTAGTAGTAAATGTAGCACAAACTAAGACAAAATCACATTAAAGCCATAAACTAGTAAGACCCATCTTTTGAGCTTCTTCAATGGCATGTATAACATAAAACTCAGCAACCAAAGCAGTCTGAATATCAAGGAAAGCAGATAAACCAAAAATAAACCCCTCATACTCCCACGGAAAATACCATCACAAGCAGCAAGACCAGGAGAACCCCTAGTAGCACCATCAGTGTTAATTTTAACTCAACCTGATGAAGGAAACTCCCATCTAACAAGAAGAGGATGAAGAAATTTTCCACAATAAGTATTAATATCAAAGAACTTAAGTACATTGAAATCAAACATATCATTCCTCATAGAGCTTTTAAACAAATTACCCACTAGACAAGTGAATTCTTTAATGGGGTAAATGGCCCTGCAAAAATCAATCTTAACCTGAAATCTAGCATAATTTCTCATATACAATATCATCCAAATAGAAAAGGTTATCACAGCAAGTTTAATCAAATTTACCAAAGGACTACCATCGCTCTTAATAAAATAAATAAAATCATCCACATTAGAGAAATGAGAATTAAGAAAAAAAATTGAACCCAACTCTAAATATGCAATGAAGTAGGACAATCAAAAAATAAATGTTGAATAAATTCTTCATGCTTTTCACAAAGAGTACACATAGAACATATATGTAAACCTCTGTGTTGAATGTGCTGATTCGTAGGAAGCTGCCCATGAAAAACTTTCCAAAGTACTAGAGTTTTGGGAGGAGGAACATATGGAGACCAAATTATTTAACCCCAACCACAGGGAACTCCTGGATCCAAGAAATACTTCCTAGCAAATTTGAGAGTGAAATGACCAAAGTCTTCTAGAATCCAATTAGGAGTATCATGTTCCTGCCTAATCATGATATACTAAAAAAATTATTCACCTATTGTAAAGGCAAGGGAATAGTCCAATCACGACCATTCCATAATTGCGAAATAGTCATCAGGATTTTAAAACCATCAGGTACCCTTGCAATGTTTGATAAACAAGTAGAAGAACACCATTTATCATTCCAAAAATTAATAACAGTACTAATATCAACAGTCCAATAAGTATGTTCAAGAATAGTGTCATAAAACTGTTTAATCCCAGGCTAAATAGAAGAGGGTCTAAAAGCCAATTTAAGCTGGTACATAGATTTAAGAACTCTAGCTTTCAAGAGAAGAGACCAAGGCTTATTACTATAAGCAAAATTCCAAGTAAGCTTAAGAAGGTAAGCATTATTTTTGTGCTGAAGGTTATTAATCTGCAATCGTTCATTCTCAAGAGGAGAACAAATCTTAGCTCAATTAACTTTAGTTATGCTCTTCTTCATAATATCACCAGTTCAGCTAAAATTTTTGCTCCACTGCTCAACTTGCTTAAGAATAGGAACATGCCATTTATACACATTAAAACTACAAGAAATGAAACTAGTAACCACATTATTAACCAACTGGATCCTACCCATCATGCTAATAGATTTCCCTTTCCAAGACACTAGCTTCAATTTGACTTTATCAGCCAAAGGTTGAACAAACCTACACTCTGGAGCAATAACAAAGATAAACACCCCTAAATAGTAAAAAGGTAAAAGACCATGTCTGTAAGAAAGATGTCGTTGAATTTTGGTAACGAATCTTGCATAAGTCTCCATGATGAAAAAACTACTTTTAGAATTGTTAACGTACTAACCAGAAAAATCACCATATTTTTAAAGAAAAATACTCAAATTTTTAAGAAACTTATTATCTTCCCTACAAAAAACAAATATATCATCAGCATATAAAATGTGAGAAAGAGTGATATAACCTTTAGGGCTAGCCATATGCAGAATCCTCTTATCATTCACAACCTTAGAAATGCATCTACTTAGAACCTCCTTTGCAAGACAGAAAACAAAGGAGATAAAGGATCACTTTGTCTCACAACTCTACTACAAGGAAAAAACCCACAAAAATTCCATTTATCCTAATCAAAAGCATAGCTAATCGAAGAATTGTGTTAATCCAACTACCAAATGAAGGATGGAATCCAAAACGTGTCAATACCAACAATAAGAAATTCCAACTCAAAGTGTCAAATGTTTTATGAATATCAACTTTATAAGCCACATTACCTCCTCTAACCCTTTTAGAAAACATGTTAATAGGTTCAGAAGCAATACTAATACATTCATGAATCTGTCTACCCTGCACAAACCCATATTGATTAGGAAAAATGACTCTAGAAGCCACCATAGCAAGCCTATCTACCAGTATTTTGGAAATGATCTTAAATTTGAAATTGACAACAACAATGGGCCTGAAATCTTTAATTGAATTAACACCTTGAATCTTAGAAATGAGGGAAACTACATTACTATTCATCTCAGGAAGAATCCAGTTTTGTTTAAAAAATGTTGAACAACTTTGCAAACATATGTCCCAATAATCTCCCAGCAAGAATGATAGAAAATACCACCATAACCATCAAGACCAAGAGCATTATTACCATCAAGATTAAAAACAACATTCTTAATTTTTAAATAATTAGAGCATTTAATCAACATAATATTCTCCTTAGAGGAAACCATGGCAGGAATATAAGTACCAATAAAATCTTCCTTATTACCCGTAATGTGAGCATTGGATTAGAATCAGCATAGAAATTTCTATAGAAATCTAAAATATGATACTCAATGAGCTTAAGATCCTCAATAACACCATTATTAGTTCGTAATTTATGAATCCCACTATAATCATTTCTTTTTTTAACTACAGCATGGAAAAAAGCAGTATTTCTATCCCATCTTTAAACCGAGCATCTTGGCCTTCTCTTTCCAAAACAAGTATTGACAATGAAGAACATGATCAAACTCCTCTTTAAAAATCTTTTCTTGACAAAGAAGCATATCAAGAACTAGTGAACTAGCAGTCTCTAAACTTTATTGAATAGCAAGTAGGGAAGTCTGTTTAAGAATCACTTCATTCTAAACATTACCAAAAGAATTTTTATTCCAACTTCTGAGCTCAATTTTCTACATTTTCAATTTATGTTGCAAAATAAATATAGGACAACCAATAACAGTATTCTTCCAAGAATCATGAATAAGCTTCATACACTATCCTAAAGCCACATATTAAAGAATATAAAAATGAAAAGGGTGGAATGTAAAGAATAGAGATTAGAGTTTTATCAATATTGATTTCCAAGTTAATTGTATTTTATTTCTCAAATTAAATCAATTTTAAAAAAACTTGAAGAAGGGACAAATCTTTTGAAAATATTTCAAAGCAATTCTCGATTTAGGTAAGCTATCTATTCTTTTCCAACACTCGAATATTAGAAATTATTATTGTACCGACCAGGTAGTCGGGAGTGATAACGTGGCAGCAGGAGATAAAATAGGCGTGTTAAGCGGAACACCTGGCTGGCAGAAGGGAAGCACATCGGGGAGTTCATGTAGTCGCCAATCGTTA
>Ga0123341_1003695_pt1 | contig 13213 bp, 9 predicted proteins | sample Turbeapinknodule_FD_89959 | JGI IMG/M metagenome (GOLD analysis project Ga0123341, IMG submission 89959) | Root nodule microbial communities of legume samples collected from Mexico - Turtle bean Mexico pink nodule | ecosystem: Host-associated > Plants > Roots > Nodule | place: Mexico: Nepantla... | reverse complement strand
GTATTACCATAATTAAATATAACAACTTTTTTCTTTGTTTTATTATAATTATTTTCTTTTACTTTCTTCCAATAAAAAATTGTGTTTCCTTTTTCTCTCTACCTTATTCTTTACAACTAATCCACCTTTATTTTTAATAATTTTTCGCACTTTTTTTTCTTCCATTCTCTTTTTCTATTTCTTTTTTTTTAGATCTCACATCAACTACAGAGTCTTTCATTGTATATAAATGACTGCAAAACTCATCCCCATGAATCGATTTTATGGGATTAAATTAGGTTAAAGTTCACTTTGTAATATGGTATCAGAATCATTTCGAATCTATCTTATTGAGTATTTGTTGGGTTTATCAGACCACCACTCATAATATGTCATCCCACTTTCTAACATTCCTCTCAACCAAATTATATTATCCACTTTTAAAAAATATTTTTTTATTAAAAAACTTATTATATTTTTAACTAGTATCATTTTAAAAACATGATAGGAAACGGGAGTTGAAAAACAGGGAAAAGGAACGGTCAAGGGTCCCGTGACATTTTGCGCCGTCACTACCTACCAATATTTAATTCCGCAACTTCAGAAGCGCACTTCACTACTACAGGATCTACGCAAAATTTTAAATTCTTCTGTTATTATTTTATATTGTGCTCAATAATTTTTTTGAAATACGCATTTATTTTAATTTATTCATAATATATTTAAATATTTAAAATACTTATTTATCATACAAAACCCAACACACCAGTACATGAACCTGACTGGTACGCCACGATTTTGTTCAACCGACAAAAAAAAATGCCACAGATTCACCACTTTGAAAACTTTTAACTACATATTTTAATCATACAAGCAAACCGAATGTGCAATGCACTTATGTTAATTTTTAAGTTAACATAAAACAATATTCACTCCATTTAATTTTATTTTTCCTTAAACTTCTTTCTATAATATTTCAAATTAACTGCTATTTAATCTCTTTTTTTTCAATAAATGATGTCATTTTTCTATGATGTAAGTTACAAAACAATTCATATCTTAATTATCTACAAAAAATAAATAATACAAAGGCATTTTAAGAATTTTTTCTATTTATTTTGTAATGAAGATGGTTAGTCTGCTATATCATTATTCTTCTGCTATATCATTATTATTGTATATGGATATGAACCTGGTTAAAAAGGTAACGAAGAATATATATAGTTTTGTCTAATAAAATCTAGCATCAAAGTGTTATGGCAAATTAATATTTCTCTTTCATTTAGAAGATAGACCAACAAAAATTATTATTTTCTTAATTTCATGTAAAATTCCTATATTTTTTTAAATAAATAACTTTCAGTTATTCATGCAGAATTCTAATACAAAATGTTTTAATCGACATTATCCTATTCAACAGTTCTATATATTTTTGTGCATAAGCTAATAGTTGTGTTTAAGGATCAGTAGACATTTTGGTTACACCACGTGTCTTGCAATAATTCCACGTGATTTTTGTTCCTATACATGTCTATGAAGTGCTCATGTGACAGAATTTTCTATACCAGGTCACGATATATTTTAATGGCTATTTTTGTATTTCAGCAAATTTGACTCCTTCTTCACATGTGATGTTTGTCGGTCACCATTGATCATGATCAAAAAATCCCTTAGAACAACATATCTTACTAAACGGTTTATAAATTGATTTCTTCAACATAATTTTACTTTTAAAAAATTAAGAACTTGCGTTTTAGCATCTTAATAATACTAGTGTATTAAATATATTTTTGTTGTATTTCATGAAAAAAAATTCTGCAAGTGTTTAGTAGCCAATGATATGTTTATGGTTGTAAATAATTGTGAAAAGTAATTACCTAAATTAGATTTTGGCTTGACTTACATATTGGTGTGCATTAATCACTAATCACTAACTCATTAATGATGAGATCTCACTCAAATAATAAATAAATATATCAAGTTCAATAAGACTCATGCACAAAATATTTGTGCCCAGTAGCAAAAGAGTTATTATAATCTAATGAAACTTAGCACTTATATAATCATGAGTTACTCTTATGTGAAAATATTTAATAATATATTTTATAAGTGTGATATATTAAATATAATATAAGTTTGGTTCTTTTTTAAGTCAAATGTAATTTAATAAGATTGTGCTTTTTATCAGCAATAGAAAGAGTAAATAAATATGGAAATGTTTCAATCTTATTACAACTTATACATGTTATTCTTGCATAATTTAAAAAATCCAACAAAAAGAGAGTATCTTTCCAGTTACAATCAACATTCGATTGAACAAATTACATCTATTACTGTCTGTATGAATACATAAAAAGACCAAAAAAAACAAAAAGTTTTATCTAAGAAAAAGTTTTTAGAGACTAACAAGAATGGTGTCTAATGTACAAAAATTAATTGTCCAACATAAAAGAAAAACTCAGTATTAACATATCTTGTCCTTGCTTCATGCATGTATCAGAGACTTCGAAAAACAGTTTTGGAGGTATTAATGACATTGCTTAAATGAGGTGCAGTGGAGCCAAACGTTGTAGATAATTGTTGAACTTCCATATGCATTATTAACCTCCAACCTTTTCATACACGCACACAAAAAATTTCTTACATGTTGTTGATAAGCAAATGACCCCATAATTCTATGTAGATAAATATTCATCACAAAAATTTATTTGTCTCGAGAATCACTTAATAAATACTCATAAAACATTGATTAGGACAAGAAAACCAATCCAAAAAAGAGTGACTAAAGTTTGATAATTTAATTTCAACAAAATTCAAGCTTTTAATTAGACTGTATACAAAATCTCTTAAAAATCTATCTTCCCCTTTCACAAATAACTTAATTTCAATGTTTTGAGATACCCCCACAAAGTTGCTAACTACATTCTACCCCATGTTTTAGTAGGATTGTGTATAATGTTATATGATATTTACATATTAGAATTAATAAAATTGTAAATTTAAATTCTTTCATATTAATTTTCCCGTTATATATGTTTTGTTTTGTCAATCATATATTGAAAATTTGAGTAAATGATACTAAAGGTTTAAGACGAACAGGTATACTAACTTAGACAATACATTATATTAAATTTGTTTTGTGTTGGAAAAATTAATTTCTATTGTTTTAAAATATTGTTTAAGTAAATTTGATTTCTTTTTATATATACATATAAGTTTATGTTTTATTTTTTTATAGTTATTTTGAGTTTTAACTCGAGAAGAGATTTCCTTTTGAGTAAGAAAAAAGAATTTCAAATATGTAAATTTTATTTCATTATATATATTCTTATAAAATATTTACAATTACTTTTAATCACTCTTGAAAAACGCTTTATATCTTCACAACATTTGAAATAAATTAGTACTTTTTTTACTCATATTAACAATGTTAATTTTTCATCTTAACCAACTTAAAAAGAATAATTGTGTCGAGTTTAAATTTCAGAAACTAGTTCCAATGTATTTTGATAATAGAATAGATTCGTATCAACTGCTCAACCGTGTTTTACATATTTTGTAGAACTGTATTTATATATACCAATAGAAATACATGTGGTTCATGTGTACCCACTATTTATGACCACAGAAAATAAGAAGTATAGTTAAAAATCAAACATTATAATAGTTGTTAAATTAAAAAAATACTATTTATTAATAATTAATAATTATAGATAGTTAAAGGTGTATAGTTATGTATGTGTGTGTATATATAGCAATACAATTTTATATAAATTTTTATTTAATAGATATTATTTTATATAATAATATTATATTTATAGTGGTATTATTTACTTTTAAGTATCTTATAGAATTATAAAACATAAAGTATAATTTAAATTCCTTTATTGTTTAATTACACATACTATTTGTAGTAAGTTCTACAAAACTGGGATAAGATTAAGATTACTCCCATATGCTCAATTTCTGATTGAAAGTTGAGCAGCATTTGGAGGCTCATCCATTATTCTATTATTATTATAGCATTTCCAACGCTCTGTTCTTGTGTTTCTATTTCTATTTTTGTCCTTAAGCAATTCCACACTGAACCAAACCTACGTGGCAATTCACATGCACAAACTATTCTTTTGTTAAGTAGCAACACCTGCTCAACACTGAAATAAATGTTTGCCACAGTGGAAACACTCGATTACAAAAAAAATTACTTATTTGTTTTCTATTTATTAAAAAGAAAAATGCGAGTCATACATTTTTTTTTATATATTTTTTACAATTAACCAAAGTTTTCTTTTCGTATGATGAATATTTAATCAATAAAAAATATAATAGAAAACATAGAATATTTATGTTATTCATTTAAAAACAGAACCCAAGACAAAAACATGAAGGAAAGATTCTAGGTGAAGCTATCCCTAATTCCTAACTTTAAATTTGTTCCTTTTTTAAACTGACTGTGATATTTGTCGAATCCACCTTGTATACATTGCATCATAAATAACAAAAGATTTTAAATCTTCCTGACATGAAATAATAATTACCAACAAAACAAGAATAAATGATAAAAAAACAGAAAAAACATCATTATCTCCTTTTTCCACCTTGTCCATGAAAACGATCATGGTCGTAAAACATGGTGGAAGAACGATAGAAAAAAGTTTTTAAAAAAATCTAGAAATTAAGAATGTAAAATTGATAAAAAAATTATTAATTAAAAAGTTTAGAGAAAAAAAATAATAAAGCCAAAAAAATAAATAAGGAGGGGTGTTGTGTTGTGGGTGTTGTTCCCCTTTCCGTGCTCAAGTCAAAACGCAGACAAGATAACCTTACATCAAATTAAACTACCAAACAACACAACCGAACCAATCTTTTTGTTTTTTCTTTCTCTCTCTATCAGATCTACCATGTGGCTACCCTTTTCTACAGCAACTTAACAATTCCCACTTTCCACTCCTTTATTTTTCTCTTCACCACATAGCTTTAGACTTTCTAAAAAACAATAAGGGATTAACTTTTACAATTTGCATTAACAAAATTCATGATTTTAATAATATACACACGGTTTTGGTTCAATGATCAGCATAAATGCATTAAGAAATTATAATTAATGACACCTTAAATTAATTACTAAAAATTTATTACACATATTAACATCTAATTAATGACCTCCAAAGACTGTTTAATGCCACACAATTCATTATATTGAACATAAAGATGCATTAATAAATTTACTAAAATGAATATTTAAAACCCCCATATTAGTTATATTAATTAATCATGCATTAGAGAAGATGTGGGGCTTGGATTAATTTCCTACGGTTTCCCACAAGATGCGTGCAATTTTTTTTCTATCTCAAAACATGACATGATTAGCGGGAAACAATTCCTGTAGAAGATTGATTAATTAGGGTCCTTTTTAGGTAGCTTCCTATTTCTCACTTTTTCTTCTGTTCATTCATCCCAAATAATTAATACAAGTTAATCTGCAATAGTTACATTATTTACTGCTTGTCTTAATTAGCACTAGAATTAATATAAACACGTAAAGTTTTTAATCATGGTTATTAAATACTCGTATTAGTTATTTATTTGTGGAATTTAATTTTATTATTGCTTGGCCTGGGGGGTAGTGTCACGAGTCACGATCGGATCAGTACAAAATCTGGTTGCTTATGTTTCGTTCGTTTGTTTCACAAGCAGAGTTAGTATTGGAAGCTATTAGTGTGTCTGTGTGAGAAAGAGAAAGAGAAAGAGAGAAATATACGTTACAGAGGGAAACCAAAGCAAAATCTAAAACCAGAGGGGATAGAGATAAAGAGCGGGCGGTGGTGTTGTGTTGTTTCTGTGACTGGAGTGCACCAAGCAACGAAAGTGCCCATAAAATTCAACCTGCTTTCTCGGGATTCTTAATTTTCGTCTTCTTCTTCGTTTTTTCCTCAAACAAGGAGGAGGTACTCGTCATTGCTCCTTCCAAAGCTCTTCCTTTTCACTGCCTTCGATCTGACGTTTCTCCCCAATTTTTTGCCCGTTCATGTTGCTTCCTGCATTGATCTAAATGGGATTTTATTTTTCCTCTCTCAATTTCAATTGGGGTACGTCAAATTGTTCTTTTTCGTTTTGGCTTTCCTTTTTTTTTTTTTCAAATAACAAAGCGTGCTTCCGCTTTTTTATGACTCGTATCTGGGTTTCGATTGGGATGGCTAACGAAGGTGATTTCTTTTCTTTTTACGAAAATTACCATTTACTATCTTGATTCGGTTTTGGGTTGCGATTCGGTAACGCAATGACGATGATTTTTTCTCTTGAAAAATAAAAACAAGCTTATGCTTTAATGAGAGTCTAGTTAATGTTGATGGAAGTAGCTGAAAGTGATTTAACTCTTGTGTTATCCTCCTACCTATGTTCTTCTCTACTTCAACTTTAACTTCTTCGCATCTTGTTCTTTCCGAGTTCAGACTTGTAATTGCCACTCAAGTTTATCCTTTTTTAATGATTTAAATCTTTTGTTGATACCTATGCAACTCAATATTGGGTCTCTTATGGATCTGGTGGTGTGAATTTATTAACGGTCTTTCTTTCACCTATTCCCATGTTTTTGTTCTCTGAATAGGAAGTTTGTTTTGTTTATTTGCTGGATTGATGTTTTAAATTACTTCGTTGTTTTATTTTAAATGAACACCACCATTTTCCTTTTTGATGTTAGGTTTGTGCATGCTGAACTGGAGGGGGATTCACTCAATGTTTTTCTTTACTCACATTGAATGATGCTATTGGTTTCTGGGTGTATTCATAGAGGATTTGCACGCTAAGCATCGAGCTTATTGGTTATAGAATGTCCAGGCATCTACACAGAGGGGTATCTATTCGGATCCCTGAAAGAAACAATGACTCGAGGGACTCTCAATCCAAAGATAAGACAGAAAAGGAAGGTTTTGATAAAAGATTTTCCTCTCCTCACCCCTCACCCTTGAGGTCTTTGCTTTTATCAGATAATTCTAATTCCAAATTAGGTATCACTGAGAATGGTTTACTATCTGACCCCTACATTATTGGCACTCCAAGAAACAGGCATAAGTTGATTCTTTTTTTCTTGAAGTTTAGTTTAGTGTTTGTAGTTATTCTTGCTCTTGCGGGGTCTTTTTGGTGGACAATATCGATTTCAACTGCGTCAAGGGGTCACATTTACCATGGCTATAGAAGACTCCATGAGCAACTTGTATTGGACCTGTTGGATATAGGGGAGATATCTTACGCTCCCTCAAGGCTGAAAGAACTGGAATTTTGTTATAAGGAGTTTGAAAATTATGTTCCTTGCTTTAATGTTTCTGACAATCTAGCTCTTGGTTTTTCTGATGGCAATGAGTTTGACCGGCAATGCAACCATGAGCTCAGGCAAGATTGTTTATCACTCTCACCACCAAATTACAAAATTCCTCTTAGGTGGCCTACTGGAAGGGATATTATCTGGGTTGCTAATGTTAAACTCACTGCACAGGAGGTTCTTTCTTCTGGAAGCTTGACCAAAAGGTGAGTGAGTGATATGTCTTTCCTACTTGCTGTCATACATTGAGCTATTGTTTCATCTTAAAGTTTTCATGTATTTTATTTGGTTATAGGATGATGATGCTTGATGAAGAGCAAATTTCCTTTCGCTCAGTCTCTCATATGTTTGATGGTGTGGAAGACTATTCACATCAAATTGCTGAAATGATTGGGCTCAGAAATGAATCTAACTTCATACAAGCAGGGGTAAATGAATATTTATTCTCCATTGGAAATGGTGTAATTAAGGATTTGTTGTGGTGTTCCTCATCAATTATAGTCATATTCCACTAATTCAGTGAACTTCAGTTATAAAAACTTAAATTCATCAACATTACTTAATTTTGATAAATGGGTAGCCATCTGCATTGAGTTCATTGTAATTCTAATAGTACTAATACTGAAATAGATATCATTATTAATTATCTTGAAGGTATTTTGTTCAAACAATTAGTGAAAATTCAAATATTCTTCCTTTGGTTGAAATGTTCTTATTTATATCTGAACTGTTCTATTAGCAAATACCTTACCCTGCAAAGATACAATTGTTTGTCTTTAAGTGCCATCCCATGGGATTATGGAATATGTCTCTTCACATTTTTGGCTAAGCAACATGTCCTCATCTACTTGATGGGTCCTTGTATTCATAGTATTTATGTACCCTGCACTTAGAGGGTTTTGTGATATATTTTCTAACGGATTATAGAGGTAGTGAATGTGAACTTAGTTCTTAGTTTGATTATAATATTCCCTTGATTGAACATGTTGGGATTCTAAATATGCAGGTTAGAACAATACTGGATATTGACTGTGGTTACGGTAGCTTTGGAGCACACCTTTTTCAGAATCAGCTTTTAACCATGTGCGTTGCAAGCTATGAGCCTTCTGGCAGTCAAGTTCAGCTTACACTTGAGAGGGGTTTTCCTGCTATGGTTGCTTCTTTCAATTCAAAACAATTGCCATATCCATCTCTCTCCTTTGACATGTTGCATTGTGCCAGATGTGGCATTGATTGGGACCGAAAGGGTATCTTTGAAAACCTACCTCCTACTATTTTCTATAAGGTCAATGTAATTCTGTCATTCTGCATATTTATTCCGCAACTCCAAAGAAGATGTTGGACTATGATTGCCTGTGGAAGGAGAAATTAGATAACAAATAAAAATAAATAAATTGTTCTTATAGACTTATAATACTTACTCATTCTGTTTCTTCAAGTTATACTTTTTCATTTTTACATATTCAGGAATTGAACATTGAGGGCTGGTTGTCCCTTGTGGTACTGCATTGTTTCACAAGTGAACATAGACCATCCATCGACACTCTTTTGGAACCAGGGAAAATATTAACTGTTGATTGATAGTCATATAATATTTATGGTTATCTTACAAATACGCTTCTACATGGATTTTCCCATTTCAATCTAAGTATTTTTTTTATTGCAATTCTTAGGTTCTTTAATTATTTCTTTTTGAAATTTTGAACACAGTTCATATGTTGATTTATGTCAACCGGCTGTTTCCTCCAGTGTTGTATTTTTATCCCCACCTATGTCAAATAATGGTAGTTATATGGCCTTTTATGTTCTTTCTGGTTGTTCCAACTAATCCAATATGTTTTTCCCATTTTGATTATTAGATTATTACTCTATCCATTTATGTTGATTACGTTAAAAATATTCCATGAGATGCATGAAAGTCCCTCCCACCACTCTTTCTTTTTTGTTGCGTAATTCTACTTTTGAACTGCAGAATTATTTGGGGGTGGGAGGGTGTATGCTGTACACTAGGGGAAACAAGTTCTTTATTGTAGGAATTTCTTAAAGTTAAATGTCTGTGTGAAACCATCTCAAACTAAACATTGTACTTAAAATATTATTTTATGTTAGTATTATAAAATGATTATTCAGAACCATAGATTAGAATTATTATAAAATATCATTCCCGTCCTCTAATTGCAACTTCATAATAGCATAATATGGTCATACCTTCAATGTTTATTTTCTTAATCATTGAATTTTCCAACAAACTGGAGTTTACTGGCTGATGTATTCCTCATATTTCTGCATACATTTTATCCATCAAGCTGCCTCTTTTTCATATTATTATTCCCTTTTCAAAGTTTAAACTCAAGAATCTGAAAATTTAGTTCTAATATTTAAAACATTGGCCTTAATTTTTCTGCATTTTGTAATGGTATAGTACCTTGTGGTCAGTGAGGTGAATTCGTTGAATATCTGGACTCTTCTTAAATCTTATCAACCTTCATATTCAATGGCATAGATGGCACTCTCATGATTGAAGCTGATAGGCTTTTAAGGCCAGGGGGCTATTTTGTCTGGACTTCACCGCTTACAAATGCTCGTGACAAAGACAGTCAAGAAAGATGGAAGTTTATACAAAGTTTTGCTGAAAATCTTTGCTGGGATATGATGTCACAACAAGATGAAACTGTTGTATGGAAGAAAACGAGTGAGAAGACTTGCTACAGTTCAAGGTATATCACTGCTGTGACATGTATCGATCAAAATATATTACACTTTGTATATACTGGGAAGAAAGTTTTAGCATCCAGGATCTGCTTTATATGAATATGAAGTTGTGTTAGTGGTATTCCAGAGGTGATGTTGGTATTTAACACCCAAGAATCTTACATTCTTTAAAATTGTGCAGAAAATTTAGAACAAGAGGAAGATGATTTAAAACTGAATTACTCTTTTTTTTTCTTTCTGCTTACATTCTGCATGACATTCAAAGACATTTTAGAGATTGAAAAATACCTTATTGCTATAACAATGCTCTAATAGTTACAAATCTAAAGAGTCACATGAGTACTACTAAATATTTTTTCAAAAAAAATCAATAATTATTCAATCTATGACAGGACATTATTCAACAATTTGTATACTGCATAAAGTTTTATAGCTGTCCCTAATACTTAGCATTTCTTGTCTGTTTGGATTTCCAGAAAGAATACTTCTCCCCCTCCTTTATGTGGCAGAGGCTATGACGTGGAAACTCCATATTATCGAGAACTGCAAAACTGCATCGGAGGAACAGATAGCAGCCGTTGGATTTCTGTTGAAAAGAGGCAAACTTGGCCTTCCAGAGATCAATTGAACAAGAAGGAGCTTGAAAACTTTGGTAATTGTTATATTCTTTAATATTTTTATGTTTCTCTTATCAGAAGGATTTCACTGTACTATATATCTGAATGAAATCTGCTATCAGGTAGGTTATCTAAATACGTATCTATTTACTTGCATTAGGGTTGCAATCTGATGAATTTGCCGAGGATTCTGAAAGCTGGAGAGCATCAGTGCGTAATTATTGGTCTCTTCTGTCACCTTTAATATTTTCTGATCATCCAAAGAGACCTGGTGATGAGGACCCTCCGCCACCATATAACATGCTAAGAAATGTGCTAGACATGAATTCTCATTTTGGTGGTTTTAATTCTGCTCTGTTGCACGCTGGAAAATCTGTATGGGTAATGAATGTGGTACCTTTGGATGGACCCAACTACCTTCCCTTGATCCTGGACCGAGGTTATGTTGGCGTTATGCATGATTGGTATTTTAAACTCCTTTCTCTTATTTTAGAATTTCATGATTCTTTGTTTGCCCTTTTCTTGTTTGGCTGAAATTCACAGCCTCCTGCTAAAAATCTTTCTTCCTTGACCTTTCTTTCAATTTTGTTTTAACGTCATCATTCCAAATATATAGAACTATTGATTTCCTTATATACAATATAACCATTAAGGCCTTGAACTAGGTTGTGTACTTGTTAGGCTCAAGAGATTTCACACACAAATGAGACAGTTTTACTGACAAACCCACTAAACGCAGGCCTAAGCCCTGACTTATAGTTCTCTCTTTCAAACACACATTCAAACTGCCATATATCACTAAAACACTTATAACGTATAATAACTACCCCGTAAAATAGTTATGACACATAACTGATAAAATAACTGTCATCCACACACAATTGCCCCTCTAAACTAACTTCTTTCAGTTACTCAATTTTTCATTGTGACATAAGCTTTCCATGGGTTGATGCCTATCATAACTTACATAAGTTCTGGTGGGGAGGATATAACATTTGCAATTAGGTTTGGGTATTCTCTGTTTTTTAGTTTTATTTGATGTAAACTAAGTAAAATAAAATTTCTGACTTCTGTCAGAAACAATATTGTAATCCAACAACAAAAGCCTTATCTCATTGGGTAAGATCGACTGCAAGAATTATGCGTCATCATTTGGTTTTGTAAAAGACAAATTCCTTGGAGATAATCATTCACTATGAGATTACTCTTAGCAGCCTTTTCCATTGTCCCTCTTTGATTTCCTTCGCCACCCCTTTTCACATGACTACAATTCATGCAATGTATTCTCTTTATTATTGATTATTGATTCGAATGGCCTCTTTCTACATGTCAAAACACTAGTTTATTTCCTTAATTTTTTCCTATATTTTCTTGCATACAATCATTTTGTATCTCGTCCTTTCTTGAGTGACCACACATCTATCTTAGTATTTGAAATATTGATCCCAGAAATTTAAATTTCAAAACTTGTGGTATGGCATCTCCTCCCATTTTTATTTCCCCAAGTTTTGTTTTGTTTCTTGGAAAATTGTTGATAGATAATGGAAGCTTGAATCTGTCAAGAACTAGTTTAACCTATAAAGCCTAAGATGCTAGGAGAGAGCAGTTGAATGCTTTATATCTCTAACTTTCCCTTAATGAAAAAGCTATTCGGGCTTGAGCATGAACAGTGAACAACCTTATACCACTCACTCAATGCGAAAATTAAATTAAATTGTGAATAGGAGCAGCAAGGATTAAATTCAGAGCACTTGAAGACCATTTGAAGGACCGACTCATCTTAAAACTTAAGCTTTTAAACGGTTCCTTAAGAATGGTTTAGAATCTTTAGACTCTATCACATGCCAAAGTTTTTGCAGATTAAAACTAAATATTCTAAACTTATCTTCCTTGTGAAAAGGTCATAGTTAATTGAAAAGGGCACTGTTTGTGAACACTTGTCGCCACTTATATATTTCTTACAATTTTGGTCTTCTGTGGTTTCTAGGTGTGAGGCCTTTCCAACGTACCCTAGAACCTATGACTTGGTGCATGCAGCAGGACTTTTATCCCTTGAATTTGCTCGGCAGCGCAGCTGTAAGATGCTTGACCTGTTCATTGAAATTGACAGGTTACTTCGGCCAGAGGTATGTAAATATACTCCGCGCTTTAACTTTTCATTTGTGGTCCTTTATCTTTTTAGTTGTGTGTTTTCCTACTAACTTCATCTGATTTTATGAGGTATAAGTATATAAAGCTATGAACAAACGTGAATCCGTTTTTATTAAACACTCTTTGGAGTGAGGATAACCGTTTCAAAACCTTAGCTAAACACTTAGCAAAGGAAGGAGTCTCTTGATTTCACTTTGGTTGGGTTTTATTATCATAAAGTAATGCAATAGATTCTGTTTCTTTATTAAATTAAATCATAATGGCCTGGATTTGATCATATGATCTAATACTAACTGGATATTGATTTCGCTGAATATTTATCGCCAGTTTGCCTAATATTGTGTGATTTATGGCCTTACTTTTGTAGCTATCAGTTTCCCTGCCTATAGGGCTTTCCCCTTTTTTTGAAAAAACGCCAGTTTTAAAATTGTACTAT
>Ga0123341_1003693_pt1 | contig 13218 bp, 5 predicted proteins | sample Turbeapinknodule_FD_89959 | JGI IMG/M metagenome (GOLD analysis project Ga0123341, IMG submission 89959) | Root nodule microbial communities of legume samples collected from Mexico - Turtle bean Mexico pink nodule | ecosystem: Host-associated > Plants > Roots > Nodule | place: Mexico: Nepantla... | reverse complement strand
TTTTAACACTTCACAGTGGTTTGAAATAAATAGTAGGAACTAAAGATTGAGAAGAATTAGAAGAAAGAAAAAAATTTGATTGGTAGATATTAGAATTTAATTTGAAAAAGTTAGTTTTGATTAAAAGATAATAACGAAATTATGAAAAGATTAAGGTAATGAGGAACGTTTGGCGAAAGACGATGGTGGCTATATAAGTGTTGAGCGTGTAACAGTGGTTGGCTGAAGAAAAACGCAAGGTCGTCAGAGAGAGAACAAAGAAAAGAGAGAGAAAAAAAGAAAGGAAAGAAACTGCGGTGGTGAAGCGAATCAGAGAATGGCGGCTACAGTGTCTGCGTGGTCAAAGCCCGGCGCGTGGGCCATCGATTCAGAGGAGCACGAGGCAGAACTCCTTCAACAGAGTACCATCCACGACACCAAACCTCTCGCCGACTTTCCCTCCCTCGCCGTCGCCGCCGCCACCAAGCCCAAGAAGAAGAAGGCGCAGACCATCTCCCTCGCTGAGTTCACTGCCAAGCCCGACACCTCCTTCGCCGACCAAGATCCCGTCGTCCTCCCGACCGGCCCGCGCCAGCGCACGGCGGAGGAGCTCGACCGCACCCGTCTAGGCGGCGGGTTCCGCTCCTACGGCGACCGCCCCAACAGGAATTCCTCGGGAGACGACTCGTCGAATTCGCGTTGGGGTTCATCTAGGGTTTCTGACGAGCCGAGGCGGAACGGTTCATTTGGGGCTAGGGATTCGAATCGCGAGCTTGCCCCTTCTCGCGCTGACGAGACTGATAATTGGGCGGCGGCGAAGAAGCCTTCGGGAGGGTTTGAGAGGAAGGAGAGGGACAGAGGAGGGTTCTTCGATTCGCAGTCGCGCGCTGACGAATCGGAGAGCTGGGTTTCCAATAAGTCATCTGGGCCGTCGGAGCGGCGATTCGGCTCCAACGGTGGAGGGTTTGAGAGAGAGAGGAGGGTTGTTGGGTTTGGCTCCAGCGGCGGCGCTGATTCCGAGGACTGGAACAAGAAGAAGGGCGAGTCCAACGTTGGTACTGAGACTGTGAGTGTTGGTGTGGGTGTTGGTGGAGGGAGACCTAGGCTTGTTTTGCAACCTCGGTCTCTGTCGGTGAGCAATGAAGGCCCGGATGGGAATGTGGGGAAGCCTAAAGGGGTTAATCCGTTCGGAGAAGCAAGGCCAAGGGAGCAGGTTTTGGCGGAGAAAGGGCAAGATTGGAAAAAGATTGATGAACAGCTTGATAGCATGAAGATTAAGGAGACAGCTGGAGGTGATTCCTTTGGGAAGAGGAGTTTTGGGTCTTCCAATGGAGGAGGACGACCTGCTTTGCCTGAAAGTCGCACTGAGAGGAGTTGGAGGAAGCCTCAATCTGATGATGAAAGTCCTAAAAGGTTTGTCATTGATACTATTTCTTCTTAGTTACTTTTTTTTGTGCTTGAGATTGTGCTGTGTGTCTTTTATCATATTGGGGTGTTTCTTGCTGGTATTAGCTTCTTTGGTTACTGATTGATTCAATGTGTATTCCTAGCTGATGCCAAAATGGGAAAATGTAATGAACCAAGGGCTCAGAATTGTTAATTAGCCATTTCAATCTGTTCCCACGAGTTCATTTGTGTGTACTGTGTTACTCTATCTAATTGTGAGATGCTCATAACCTTCACATGTCTAATGCGATGTACTTTTTTTGTTGTCTTTTCAAGTAAATTTGTAGTTTTGTCTTTTGGGATCTTTTTAAACAGTTTCTTAACGACTCATCATGTATCATACCTCTTAGGTAACACTTTTGATCACTGACTTTTCTGTATTCTCCATGCCAATATGATTTGAAGCATATAGTGGTGCTGTCTCTCCTGGATTTCAAGAATTTTATTAGGCTTTTGAGTCATTTAGCTGGCCTGATTCTTGATTGTTGGAAGATCTGCAAGCAGAAATTGTTACATGTTCTTAATTTATGATGGCATCTGAGTCATTTTCCTTGTGTACTTGTCAGCTAAGCATTATTTTAATTAAAAAGACGATAAACTGGTAAATCAAGCTTGAAATGTCATTATTTGAATGGAAAGTGAGCATAATCCTGTATGGTGCTTAGAGCATGCCATAATTTATATTTTCTCCTATGCAAATTGTGGAGTCTGTTTGTTACATGTGTTTTTATTTTGTTCCATTTATACTGCTACTGCTGTTGAGCTGTTTGTTGTTGAACGCAGTGCTGAAAAAGTTGAAGATGAACACGTTGAAGAAAATTGAAGATCTACCATTTACTTATGGTCTCTGCAGATTGACAGACAGGAGAGTTGGAAATGAACATTGGATATCAAAAACTTATTTTTTGTTTCCCATTGAAGTTTTGTCCGTCCTATCTTTTTATGTTTTATTGTGAAATTAATACTGAAACAGTCAAGTGACATTTTTGGTAGAAGTGTTGGTAGCTTAGGCAGTGGTTTTTATGAATATGTTTGTTGGAAAATGTTGGCGTAATAACCCTCTATATCATTCGTAATCTATATTAGCTTGTTGGTGAATTTCGGATTTTGCATTGCGTTAAAACATTCTTTTATGAATCATATTATTGTTCAACTCAATAATCTATGTATACGTTGCGACTTGGATAGTAGAGATGGCATGTTACGTAGGTTTTTATTCAACACAGCAAATGAACAAATATATAGTACTTGAAGATGAGGTAGTGCTAAGCTGGTGTATAATGTAAAATACTAGCGTCACCTAAAATTCAACGTATGTCTTAGCCAGAAAGTAGTTTAACGAGGTTAAGTTTACTAAAAATTGAACTTTTAGTTCTCTTTTGATAATAACTCTAATTGGAATATCCAATTATTTGCATAACAAAGGTTGTTTTAATTATCGTTATGAATAGGAGTGAAACTTTAGTTTTAGTTGAAGAACATTTTTTATCACTTTTTCAAAACTACATTGTTTGGAATATATTTAGATGTAGGCAGTGAATTTTTTAACAAAAGAAAAGTTGAAGTTAACAAGAAGCTGTTGTCTTGTTATAGAATTATTTGTTAAAAAATTGGAAATGGATATATTAGTAGTGGGCTTCAGAGAGAAGGTAAAGAAGTTGGGTGTTGTGAGGAATCCATTTTAAAATTCTTATATTGGATCCAATGCCATTTCCATCTTTAAGGCCCATCTTAATGTGTTAAGTAAAAATAGAATTCACATCAATCACCCTCATTTAGTATTATTAAGTATACATTGTCGCTTTTAGATTAAAAGTAGTATGAACCTTACCTCCACTTCATCACATATTTACTTTACTTTATTCACATAGGCCATTTACACAACATAACTTTATTAATTAAAAAAGAGGTAAGTTATGAATTGCTTAACCTATTTTTATTCTTTCTTTCAATGATTTTTTTTAAGTCAAACACGTTTCTTGGTTGAAAATTAGGGTGTTTCTTCCTCCCTTCCATAAATCTCTTAATTCCAAAATTACTCTTGGGACAAAAGGAGATTTTTTTTTCATTTCTGAATTATACATCATAGACTTTCAAAACTTTAGAATTCAAAATAAAAATTAATTTCAAATTTTAGATTCTGTATTAAACCATAATATAACTTTCAAACTCTAAAATTTAAAATACAAAATTATATTTTAAATTTTAAAGTTTAAAATGCATATTTTAGTTTAAAAATAACTTGTGAACTCTAGGACGAGTTTTAGAGTTTGAAATTTTAGAATCTGAAAAAAAGGATGTCAACGAAAAAAGGGAAAAATTGTCTTTGTAGGGACCTGAAAATTGCTGTGTATCTCCAATTTGCTTTTTGCATTCAATTCTCGGGCTTACTTTCATCTACCTTAATTGTTCTTATTACTTACAGCTATAACCTACTTATTAAATAGTTTCATATTCATGCATTTTTCTCCTCATGTATCACTTTTACATAAATTAGATTCTAAACATACTAATTGTATCAAATGTCAAAAAAATTTCAAGTATTTTATCTCTATGTATTGAAGTCACTTTTAAAAATGAATTTAGGCACATTACTTTTAAATTTTAATTCTATTGATATTTAAATATTCGTATCTTGATATATTTTTTTATTTCTCTGAAATAATTATACATGTTTACATTTTCTTAGTTTATTTTTTAAAAACTGAGTAAATTGAAACGGGCAGAGACTTTGGGGAGGATGAAATTGCAGTGATGGAGCAATTATCACAGAAAGGGTTTGAGAAGGATAAAGAATTGGATGCATTGGTGAGTTCAGGTTTCTAAGGGTAGCAACTGGAATTTCAATTGGAATCTTTACAATGAATGGAAGCAAACACGTATTTAAAAAATAATATTTATATTAAGAATGCGTGGTTTCATATAAATTAAAAGCTTATAACACATTAAAATTACCAAACGATTGGATGGAATGTCATCGCCAAGACTCTTTGGTTGGCTCCTACCACAAGTGATTTCATCATCGGCTACAATGTCACCCTCGTTGGGGCGATGACTGGTCCTTTTAGAGTATTGAAATCTCACATCGACATGCTTCACAAATCCCATGGCATATGTGGAGCTGATGAGTAAAATTAAAAGGGTACACGACACTTTTCCCCAAGTGATATCACTACATGTGCTTTATTCAGGGAGAATTGCATGTTACATGAATATTTAGAAAACAAAATAAAAGCAACATTACCTGACTTGGCGCCGCCCCTGGTGACAAATGAAATATAAGATAGTCCGTTCATTAACTACAAGCACCTGCCCATAGTTTAACTTAAACTGTGGAAAAGTGAACAGTTCAGAAATCAATGGAATTGCCCTTGTCGTCTAGGGCTTTTTGCTGTCCAACTTGTCATGTAGTTCTTGTATCACAGTTTTCAACTATTTTGCAGCAACAAAAGGCCGAGAAAAAACATGGCCCAACACAATCAATAATTCAAGAAAAACAAAACATAACTTAAGCATTATATCATGTTGAAGGGGAAAAAAGGTATGACCTCTTTTGGAACTTGGCAGAGTCCCAATGACACTTTCTAATAATTTAAATAGAAGTTATGTTGATCTGGATGATGATAGACACATACTTAAAAAGGTACTGCAATGGGGCAAAAACCAACAAGCAAAATTTAAAGGAATAGCATCGAGAGCACAAACTGCTAACTGCTATTAGAGTATGGAGAAACCGAAAAAGTACAAGTGACTAACATTCTAAGAAAGAAATAAGAGAAGAATTTACAAGGCATCAAGTATATCCGCAGAAGACAAGAATAAAAATGATGTAATTCTTGGAGTTCAGCAGCATAATATAACAAAAGCACCGAAAGAGAATAGCTAACGAAGAAAAGTACTATATGATCAAATAAGACAACTTCAGTATAAAAAAGCATAGCGAAATTCAGTATCACTCATTTCATGAAAGATGCCAACTTGAAGTCATTCCCTATTACCATGCAAAGTGTGGCAGCTGAAGAAAACAAACACTATCATCGTTAATATTGTCCATACTGCAATTGTGGAGGATAACCAACTAGCTTCTTTACGAGAGGGATGAGAGCAACCAACGCAATTTGAAGCTGTTCTGAACTGTTTAATCGAATACTTATTTGTCCTGCCCCTCGATTGTTCAAATTGGCCCGGGCAACCAGGTTTGTATGTCGTCCAACTGGGATTTGAGATTGCACATTGCACCCAACAGCAAGATCTCCATGCCAATCCATAACAGAGAGCCCGAGAGTGGATAAGAAACGACCTAAAGGGTAATCCTTATCTCTCAACTGAGCCTCCAAACTGCCACCATAAGCAATGTCATTGCGCCCTGCCATTGCACCACCACTGATAACCACCCTGAATCGCTTACTAGCAACCAATTTGTCTTCAATCTTAACTCCACCTGATAAGGCATCACCAAGTAAAGTGAATGAGAGACCAGCGGTTGCCTTATTTCTTCTAAAATTAGTAAATCTTGTCTCACTGCGTAATGTATAAGCCAAGTCCTTCCCCACAGTCTGCATATCGAAACCTAATGAAGTTGCTTTCCCTTCCCCATGCTTAACTGAGCCGGCTATTTCCATCTGAACATTAGCATCCTTTTTATCTTTAGTAACCTGACCCGTGAAAGACAAAGGTACCCTGTCCTTGACAACGAACAATCTTTCAACATTCAGACCTTCATAACCCACATCATGATCCCATCCATGAGTTTCTAGAACAGGTCTAACAAGCCACTGGTTTGATGAATCAAGATAACGATATCGGTGAGTGGGGTTATCAGAATCAAAAGATGCAGGCAGGGCCAAATCTGGCATCGGAACAGGAACAGAAGCTGCACCACCACCTTCTTCTTCCACATTTTCACTGTAATCACTAGGTAGATCTTTAGCTGCTTCTGCCATTTTCTTCATGAATTTCCGTCGCTTTTTTTCTTCTTTCAATTGTTTCTTCATCAAAAGCTTTTCCCTATACTCTAACTCGTCAAAATATGCTTTCTTATGAGCTTTAGACAGCTTTTCCACCTGGGCCTTTGTTAAAGGTTTAAATGGCGGCAAGTCATCATGTTCATTCTCATCATCAGATTCCGATGCCTCATCAAGGTCATCATCAAGACTGTCCTCATCACCAAACTGCTCCTGCGGCAACTTTAACTGTGGTCTTGACTGAAGAAGGGTTGACAAAAGAAAAGGTAATGGAGGTGCTCGTCGAGCTATATAAGGCTTCCCAGGTGGACTATCTTGTAACTTTAGAAGAGCATTTGCTTCAGCCAGAATTTTAGAGGCAAAAGATAAAAGTAACAAATGAGGCTTCCAAACCTGGCCATTTGGCAATACTCTCTGGCCAGCCCTGTTTATTCGGCAAGCAGAGTGGTTCTCTACCAAGGATACAGGATTCATGAGACGCATGTCACCAGCTGCTTGGCGAATGGCTTGCTGCACAACATGAGAACGCTGAGTAACAAACATGTCATAACTGGAAGCAGTGCCATTGGGGCCTTCAGGGGGAGCAGATGCTGCATGAGTCAGAACCACAATAGCATTGAACCAAATGGATGGCCCAAAAATTTCTGTAATTGTGCGTAAGAGTGGCATGTCACTAAAATCCCTGCTTTGCATATCTAACCTATCAAGATATAACACAATATCAGGAGGAGTTTTCTTAATGAAGTTCTTCACAGAGAGGAGGATCTTCTCATTGCTTCGCTGGTCTGACCAGGAAGGTAGAAGTCCTGGCGTATCAATGACCCGTACCTTAATACCCTGCACTGTTCCCACAACATCCTGAACCTTCTTGGTTCCCATATTAAAAGCACTAGTATTAAACTTAACCTCATCAAAAATAGAATTGATGGTAGCACTTTTACCAACTCCAGTCTTTCCAAGGACCATTATTGTACAAGAGAAATCAAGTGGCTCCTGACCTGCAGCTTCAAGCTGCTCAGCCATTGCACTTGCACGGTCAAAGCTAAAAGCACCAACACGGCCCCCATTCCTTCCTCTTAGTTGCTCAGCTAGTCCTAATCTATATAAAACTTGAGCTACAACAACATTATGGGGAGTTTGCCCAAGCCTGTGAGCCAACCGTAAAAACTTCACCCTGATCATCTGAAGTTTCTCACGTGTCTCATCATACTCCTCAGCCTCCCCACTCGAGGAGTCTTCCATTTGCTGGGACTGAGTGTTAGACACAGTACCATTAGCACGAGGCTGCTGCACGAGCCGAGAGGCAGGTTCCAGCAATGGGGCTGCACGACCAAGGCCGGCTGGAAGAACAGGAGTGGGCCCAGCAGCAGCAGAATTTTCAGATGAAGGAAGAATAGGTCGAGGCCCTGCAGCAGCAGAATTTTTAAATGAAGGAAGAACAGGTCGAGGCCCAGCAACAGCAGAATTTTCAGATGAAGGAAGAACAGGTCGAGGCCCAGCAGAAGCAGCAGAATTTTCAGATGAAGGAAAAACAGGTCGAGGCCCAGCACCAGTTGAATTTTCCGATGAAGGAAGAAGAGGTCGAGGCCCAGCAGCAGAAGAATTTTCAGTTGAAGAAGAAATATCTGCTGAAGGTTGAACAGGTTGCTCTCCAGTCTCTTGTGTGGTTTCTGTCTCTTGAATAATCTTTTCTTGTGTCCTTTCAGGCTCTTCAACCACAAAAGAGTTGTCATCATCTCTCTGATTTTCATCTGAAATCTGAGATTGATCATCCTTATTACTTCCTTCCTTTGGATCAGCTGCACTAGCCTCCTGAATAGGCAATGTCTCCTTAGTTGAGGGATTATCCAAAAAGGATGAGTTTTCATGTTCGCCATCACCATTTTCATAACTAGTTAGTTCAGCATTCTGAATGCCAGGGGTACTCATTTCTTCACCAATTATATCCTCATGGCTTATATCAGTGCCCAGAGTAACATCCTTCACATCCCTAGTTACTTCATCCTGTTGTTCTAAAGTAATGTGAGCTGAATTGCCATGTACTTCTTCACATGTATCATCTTGAATCTCACCAGAGGAATCAGCTGAAGCATTTAAGTTTACCTCTATATTGTCATCTCCAAGTTCAGGATCTGCGTCGCACTCCTTCAAATCCCCAGCATCAGTACCTTCAGCTGGAATCACCTCACTGGATTCAGATTTGATAACCTCAGTGGCGACACCGTCAACATCGTCCTCCTTGTCTGTGCTTACATCATCCAATGTTCTAACACCATTTTGTCTAGGAGTCATGAATTCAGAATCATCAACTTCTTCAGCTTTCTCACTCATCAAACCAGAGTTTTCATCCTCCACAACACCATTCTCCTTAACTACCACCTCTACATCAGAATTTAACCCAGAATCTTCCTTCCCACCACCCCCATCACTGCGCTCCAAATTATCATCCACCACACCATTAGAACCATCACAAAAACCTCCATCCCCAGACACTCCAGAAGCAACACCATCCAGATGAACACTATGAGTTCCCGGCCCATCCCTTTCCAAATCCTGATAAGCAATTGCATCGGTTTCCCCCAGCTTCCCATTCTCAGAATCAGCCTCCTCAGAGGAATCATGCTCCTGAACGACATCTGGACCTTTTTCATCCACCAAAGCCGAAGTCAATGCACCAGCAGTGTTGGCATCATCCTGTTTATCAACCACAGCCTCCTCCGAAAGGAGTTCGGATCCTTGATCATGAGCCTGCTCCCGTGGCTCCATTGCCTCCTGAAAATCCCCCTCTACATCTAAACTCTTCAAACTATCAGACCCCACCACACTCTCCTCAGAAACCCCCTCACCAACTCTCTTGCTCTCTCCCTCGCCATTGGCACCAAAACCACCAGCCTCATAATCCATAACAAATCCTCGACGTCACTCAGAAACCCTAGATTCATGAAAAATAAGGGAATCAGAAAGGCACATAACCGACATAACCGGTACGAAAATATAGAGGCGGCGGCGGAAGCAACGAACCAAGCACGGAAACGTTAACATTTCTAATTCAAGTTACAAATTACAGGTTTCCACAACAATAATAACGAATTAAAGGAAGTAAAACGTTAGAATAAAAGGAAGAATGATGAGAATGGAGAGTGATGGAAAAACGGATTGAATGGGGAAATGAGAAGCAGGTTCACAGAGCGGATTGGATTAGGGTTTAGCATAAAATAAAGCAAACAGAGGAAAGAAGAAGGAACAGAGAAGGAGAAACGCTAACCTGCGTGTGAGGGGTGGATTGGAGAGAGGGCGAGAGAAAGAGAAAGAGAGAGAGTGAGTTTTTGATGAGTTGGGGTGAGTGAAACGGAGAGAAGAAAGTGTTTGAGTATTTCATAAAATGAGATGAGAGAGAGTTGTTTGCAATAGCAACAGCAGTAGTAGTAAAGAGGTGGAGTGAAATGTAGAGATAAGGATAGATGAACGGTGGGAGATTGGAGTGAGGAATATGGATCGGAGGGTGGAGAAGGGCGCATAGGAATCGTCGTCAAATACGCAAATCACGGTGACGTGGATGAAAAGAGGAATAGGGGTTTCCTGTTATAGATTTGATTTGATCATGTGGCTCGCGTTTCACGTGGCTGATCTCGGACCTTTACCATCCCTCGATGTCGACGCTCCCGACTTTGATTATGCACACTCAACATCCCAACACACTATTATTATTATTATTTAATCATTTCAATTAATCTCTTATTTTTAACTACTATTGCTGTCTTTTTTTTTACTCAGTTCAAACTATTTTATGTACTAATACTTATTAAATATATGTTCTCACCAATAATTAAAGTACGCATTGTTTGCAATTAATATTTAAAATAACTTTTGGTTAAATTTAATTATTTTCTTGCCAATAAATTTCGTCAGGTTTTGGAGGTGACTTTCAAATCAATCTTTCAACTTCGTCGTTTTAAGATGTTTGAAGACCACAATGATAAGAGTTAGATAAAACTCCGACAATAAAATCATTGAGAGCATTAAAAAATATGAGTGCAGTGTCTATTACATGGAATAATGATTACATTTTGTTTAGATTGTAAAGTTCTTGATAACACTTGAAGATCTTCTTCAGGTTAGTAACTACATAATAATCTGTTAATATATTTCTTTTATTTTAGAGGTGGTGATATAAAGACTCTAATTATTTAGTTTTGTTGAGTTTGTATTAAGAAATAATATAATTTTAACCAATTGAGTTTATACTTTAAATACTTATGTTGTTTTCTGTTTTTCATTACTTTAGCTCCTAACATTAACGAATTTGCTATCAGTAAAAATTGATCTTTTTTAAGATCATTGGATCTGCCCTATTTTGGGTTAAATAGAGTCTATTGAACCCAAGTTAACTAAGTTGAGAAAATATGTTTTAAGTAATCGGGTCATTACTTATTTTTATTGGTAAAAATGTATAATCATATTACTTGTTAATTTTTTCACTAATATATATTGTGATTTAGATTAAATAATTTGTATATAACAAAAGTAAATGATATAATTATTAATTATATTGTTGGAGATCCCACATCGACTAGAGATTAGAGTCTTTCATTGTATATAAGTGGGTGCAAACTTCAGCCATATGAGCTGGTTTTATGGGGTTGAATTAGGCTTAAAGTCCACTCTTTTATAACATACATGGAGTTGAAGTAAACTAGTTGATGGATCAATATTAACACTTTTAAGAAATGGTTGCATCATAACTGATAGAATAATTCATTTTTAAAAAATGTTTTCTTAATTTGATTTTACATGCATATACATTTGAAAACCTCTTTGTAAATCGTGTTTTTTTAATGTATTGTTTGAAAGGTATAAAAGAAAAGTAGTGGATACCAAATGAAAAAATATATATATGGACAAATTAGATTAGTTGGATTAAACGGGATAAAGTAAAAAAAAGTTAATTATTTTGTTGCTGATATTTTTTTTTGTAAATTTTAATTATTTATTAATTGTAACAATCAATTTAACGGTCTATTAAAAATGGTTAAAATGTAATTCTTAATTATTTATTATTGTTGATATATTATAATTGTAACAATCAATTTAATGATCTATTAAATGGTTAAAATATGATAAAATCTGAATATTTTATTGTTTAAATTATATAAATTTATAAAAAAAAAAAGTCAATTATCACAATTTATTTTGTTAAAAACTTTTATTTTAAAATAATTTTGTTTTATTTATAAAATTTACTATTTTTCATGCTTTCACCTAAAATCAATATTCAAATTCATTCCTTTAAATTTCAATTCGAACAATCAACACTCATGAGTGTGTTCACTTAAAATGATTCATAACACAATTTAAATACATTCAATAACTTCTTCAACATCACAATTAACATATACATTTCCAAATTATCAAAGTCTATTGTATCTATACATTTAAAATCAATCTCAATGAAAACATTATAATTTACTCAACAACAAATTTTGCAAGAAAATCTGAAACATGTGACTACATCACAATCACATCAAAATTATTGAGAATTTTATGTAATCGAGAGACGACAAACAAAAACTATAATGAAAATATCTTGTGTAATTTTTCTTTTCCCTTATCTACCTTACATTTTATTTTATTACAGTTTGTATTAACTCCACAAAGAGAACTATTGTGAGAATATATTCGAAAAATATTTAACCAAGAAAATCAGTTAGTTTACAAATTTGTGTTTATTACACTTTATTAAACACTAAAATCTATGTCTAATTGTTTTTTGACATGCAAAATTATCGTTTGAATAATCATCTTGAGTATCTACAAAAATACTGTAAAATTAATTAAAAACACAATTTAATCATATAAAATAATATTTAATCCATATAAAACTCAACCTACTAAAATTTTGTTTCACCATTGTTGTACTTTTATCAAATTATCAACAAATATTGAATCTCACGTGATATGTTCATTTATCGATATGTTCATTTATCGATATGTTCATTTATCAACATAAACAAGTATGTTCGAAATTTACACTAGTTAACAATAAAATCGAATTACAACATATAAATGAGGGATAGTTCTCACCTTCCAACTTAATTTTGTAAAAATTGGATTAAATAATTATAGTATTTTCGAAAAACTAAAACATAAATACAATTTGTATCCACATTTGTTTTCATATTCCCTTACATAAATGGTAGAAATGCATCCTCCCAAAACGCAAATGTGTTTATCTAGCTTGAAAATTTATTTCGTAAAAGTTAGTTATATAAAACCAATGTTGTTATTTTTTTTCGTTGGTGTTCTTATTTATATGTTACACATCCCCAAATAGCACACCTAATTAATTATTTGACTATAAAATATTACTTGTATTATTAGATATATCATTTTTTAATTTTTGTTTACAATTTTATATTAAATCCCTGACATGAAAATAAGTCACATGTTGGTTTTCTTTTAGTAATGGAATTGTTTTTTTTACACACCGAATCTCAATTTTGTTATATTTTGACACACTATTTTAGTCTTTTAACATTACTTAAAAAATTATAAAAATAATTACTCCATTTTCTAGTCAGTGTTGTGTGGTGTATCTTTTGCACACAACAGAGTTTATGTTATATTACAACAAATTTTCATCTATAAGATTTAAATATAAAATCTTAAGTAACAAGGCTCTATTCAATACTTTTCTTATTACTTTCATCATTTTCTCTGTCATTAATAATTGTCATATCTTAATATAATACTTGATTGATTATAGTTTAAATTAATAAAATAATTATATAATTGAATATTTTTATGAAAAAATGGTTTCAAAATTAATTTT
>Ga0123341_1003692_pt1 | contig 13219 bp, 5 predicted proteins | sample Turbeapinknodule_FD_89959 | JGI IMG/M metagenome (GOLD analysis project Ga0123341, IMG submission 89959) | Root nodule microbial communities of legume samples collected from Mexico - Turtle bean Mexico pink nodule | ecosystem: Host-associated > Plants > Roots > Nodule | place: Mexico: Nepantla... | reverse complement strand
GTCCATAACAGGTATCGTTCGTATAAATTATAATAAATTAACAAAGTCTTTTTTAATCCAAAAAGCTAGGTTATTGTAAAACCAAGGATTTACTATAAATATAACAGCTACGATAAAAGTTTAAAGTTAATTATTTATAATTTACTACGAGTAAATAATAAAATATATTAGAAAAAAATTAAACTGGACAATAAAATAAGATTTAGATATGTACTTATAAATTAAAATATCCACAATATCACTCATGGTTTTCTAGTGCTTTAACTTTTAATATTTTAATTTTAATTTTGAAAATTTTAAAGGGTTTTATGAAGATTATTTTTTTAATTTACTAGAAATATTTTTTTTTATGGTTATCTAAAAGATTGACTACGGCTACTTGGTTTCATAATTTCATTCCTCATTCATCATTTTTACATCTAATATAATATTACACGGAGTAATATGAAAGTTGGTAAAGACATTGAACAATTAGAGTAATTATTTATGCATATCAGTCAAAGTTAGAATTTGATCTTGTGATCTTTTTGGTCAATTATCTTTTAATAAGGTAAAGATTGAAAATTGAAATAATAATTTTATTTAAATTTCTCATATAAATGTACAATTTTTGACGTGAAAGCATAAATTATTTATAAAAAGTGAATAGATAGTCATAATTTGTTGTCCCTAGGACTCTTGTTGTTGGTTTGAATTGGTATGCTATGTGACACACTCCTAACAAACAAGCCTAACTTCTCCATAGTCAAACTTAATCCCTCCAAATTAAGTTGCGTTTTCTTAGGCTATATACCCTACACTCACCCTCAAACCTCTTATTCTTAAATCCATATGCTTATTTATTTTTGGCTAAACTATGTGTATTTAATATAATTAAATAACTATTTTTTTTTAAATATCACCATATTTTCCTATATATATACGGAATTTGTTACTTTTTCTTTCACTCTCAATCATGTAATTTTGACAAACAAAATAAATGAGCGAGTTACAACTATATACACGGTTGGAGATCTCAAGATATAAAGACATTTATATTATATAAGTGAGTGCAAACTCAACTTACGATTTTTAAAGTTAAATTAGACTTGAAATTTACTTATCAATATAATATCAGAGTTATTTAGAATTCATTATTTAGAATCTATCTTAATGAGAGTTTGTTAGTTTTATTGAAACACAGTCGCATCACCATAAATATATAATCCTCATGTAGAGTTAAATAGTCTCGAAAAAATGTATTTCATAATGTATAAGTGAGTGCAAATCTCACAAAAAAAACTAAAGTTTATACAATAATTTTTTTATAAATTAAAATCAACTTGTATCCAAGTTAAAAAATAAAATTTTAGAGTATGAAAGAGTTTTTAAATAAAGTGATTTTTCTTAGTGAAGAAAATTATATAATTTTTCTTTTCATTATTTTTTCTCCTGGAATTTACGAGGAAGAAGTGTGTTCAACTAAATATTTTTTAATGCTGATTTTTATCTATTTTTCCCTTCGTTGTTCCACTTGTTTGAGCCATGACAACAACAGTACAGACCAATCATTTTCTACTTTGTGTTTCCGAAGGGCAAAAAGGACAGTTATGCAGATTATTCATAAGCTATGACAATAAATGATTAATCAAAGAGATACATGAGAGAAGCACTTAATTTGAAGTTATTAAACGGAAATAACTAATCAAGACAAAGGCTGTGCTGGGTGGGAAAGTTTGGCTATATTTTGGGTTTTAATTAAAGTAAAGAACATTATTAAACCCACCTAGTGCCACTCCTTGACAACATCCAGCTCAGTTTATTATGAGCTCAAAAACTTCTTACTCAAATAAAAAAGATCACTTTGTTTCTTTCTCTTTTGTCCTGAACAGCTATTATGAACACGAATCCTCTTTAATTTTTAATAGAATATGGTCTTATTGGTCTAAGGTCCTTTTCTCCCAGAACAGTATAATCACATTGGCTTGTATCAAAGGCTTTTTGTGTGTGCAGAAATTAGTATATAGTTTAGAATCATTGAGTTGTCCATGTTTCTGGTTAATGTCTTAGTCTCTAAAAATTATAATTTAGTTTAGAATGATTACGTGTTTGTGTTTTGAGTCAGTCTCCTTCTTGTGTAGGATTTGTTGGAATCTGTATGTGTCCATGTTTGGGGTCAATCTCCACAAACTCTAGATGTTTTTTCCTCTTGAAACGTGCACGATGCAACGAGTTTTAGTTTCACTTTCAGGCTCTTCATGTTAATTCCACACCAACAAGACAAATATGTGGCCCCTCTTTCTCTCAAAGCAACACATGCCTGGCTCTCCCATATATGCTGAATTGGAAGGTACTACTACTACTAAGTTCTTGTTACATAACTCTTTACTCTTGTCTGTTACTGACTAAGTTGGATAGTACATGCATCAATTCCAAAGGGCCCCACTTGAATGGTACAGGTCAATGTGCCGAGAAGCACTGATCTTTACAGTTGATGGCTAGACTCTTCCTTCCCTTCTTGGTCTTTCTGCAGAACTGTAGAACGAGATAAAGAAATTGCTGGCACTACAAAAAAACTTGAACTGTAAAGCATATATGTGTAGTAGTAGGAGTTGTTGTTGAGGATAATCACTAGAGGAGCTTAAAAACATGGCATGTTATTCTCAATTTATGGATAAAATCCGTTGAACATTAAATGTTAGAACAATCTAAAGCAACTGACTAATTGGTGAAATGTGAAATCTCAGGATGTGGACGTGTTAGAAAAGATGAAGTATTATTAATTGTCCTTGAATTTGATAGAAGTGTCTGGTTTGGGTAAGGATCTGCATAATTAGCAGCTTAAATTAATGAGAAATCACATGTTTAAGTTTTTTGTATTTTTTCACACTGCTGTCACTTAACATTATTGTGGATCGACTTCAATAATAGTCCACGGCAGGACCACAGAATGCCCAAGGATAATGTACTTATAAACAAAAGCAGCCAATGTGTAATAATTGAAAGATTTACCCCAATGTTTATTAGCTGTCAGGAATTAATTAGAGCCTGCCCAAATCTTAATGGAAGCTTTTTCAAGACCCCAACTCTTGATTTCCTCTTCTTAGGACAATCAACTCATTTGCACATACAAAAAATAACAATCTCAACCAGCTGTGACCAACTTATTTCTAGGGTAACTTGGTCATTTCATTAATATCTCTTCAATCTTTAACCCCAGTTGTCACATGCTCAGAAACTACTCTCATGTGCCCACATGCTTGGGACTCCTCCATGTTAAGTCCCTGCATGCAGGTGGAGTCAAAATAACAATCCTATCTTTCTTTGACCAAGCACTTTAATTGTAATATATATGTCATCAGGATCCTTAAGCTTATTTGTCAAGCCTTAATATAACTTCAAATAATTTCATCTCCTTCTGTCTTTTCTGTATCATCTTCTGTACTGCACTGCCCAAACCATTACTAAATAATCTGAAAGAAAAAGGCCTGCATATGTTTGCTTCAAAATGTTTACCATTCATTCATGTAATCACATGGAGTTGTCATTTTACTTTTTGAGATAATCAGCTTTTTTTTCACAATCGACTTTATTGTTATTTCTTTCAGCCTCCAATCTTCAGATAAATTTTGAATTTTAGTCTGAACTGTTTTTTTTTCCTTCCATTTTAGCAGTTAAGGGAATCCAATGTTTGAAACAACTTTTATGCCAAACTAGTTTCTTGTGAAATTTCAAGCATTTGAATAATAGACTTCTTGTTCCAACTTCTAAGTTCTAACCCCACCAATATCTTCTTGCTTGATCTATATTTGAACTTTCAAGTGACATTGACCACACCAAATCTATTTAGGAGTGTGCAAGTCGTGCATTATTTTATTTAAGCAGATTAAAGAAAACAGTAGCAGTAATTTCATGCCAAAAAAATTGTGATACTTGACAACATAACATGACATAACACCCTCCATAAATTTGAAAAATATCTACTCCTTTCCTCTACCAAAGGAATGGGAAAGTAAAATGGTAAAAAGTAATTATTAAACCAGTCACAGAGACACATATTCAAAAAAATATTAAAGCATGCAGACACGGGGGTTAGGCTTGCATGCAAAGAATTGCTGATGAAAAGCTTTTGTCTTTTACTTCCCAAGGCGTCCATGTGCTGTCCCTATATTCTAAACAGAACCTTAAATCACTTGTTTCGGGTTTACCAGACCATTTGATTATTATAATCTCACCGTCCTGACAGTTAAAAGAAGAGGGATTAAAAATAAAAAGCAACATTAAAGCACTCTTCTCCCCCTTTAAAAATCACAATTCTCATGCATATGCTAGAGTAGAGCCTAAGCACACACACCTCAGTTGCCAACAAGTCCACACACAATCTCTCATCTCTCCGTACCCTCCAAAAAAAAACTATGGTTTCCCTTGAACCTATTGAGGGCAACCCCAGATCTAGTGATGCACCTTCAAGTCCTAGAATATCTTTCTCAGCAGAGTTCTTAGATGAGAACAACTTCATCTCCATCAGTCCAAACGCTGTGTATGAGAAAGATCAAGAGAAGGAACGTGAGAGAACAAGGAATGCTGCTGAGTTTGAGTTCCTTTCAAACAACATGAGCAACAACAACACAGTGGTAACTGCAGATGAGCTTTTCTTTGAAGGAAAACTCCTACCCTTTTGGCAGATGCAGCACCTAGAGAAGCTCAGCAAGATCAGTCTGAAGCCCAAAGAGGGAGAGGAAGAAGAGGAAGAGGAATTAGAAGAGGAGGCAGTGGTGAGCAACAACAAAGAAGAGAGTAGTAGTAATAGCAGTAGAGTAAATTGGTTTGTAGACGATGACCCATCTCCAAGGCCACCAAAGTGCACTGTTCTATGGAAAGAGTTGTTGAGGTTGAAGAAGCAACGTGCTTCTTCTTTGTCACCCTCTTCTTCTTCCTCGTCTTCCTCCTCTTCTGCAAGCTCACTGGGTGATGTAGCTGCAAAAGAAGGGAAAGAAGGGTCAAGGAATAACAACAACAAAGAGCAGCAAGTGAAGAGGGTAAAGAAAGGTTTGGAGAGAACAAGGTCAGCTACTATTAGAATTAGACCAATGATTAACGTGCCAATTTGCACACAGGTGAAGAGCAGTGCCTTGCCTCCTCTTTTCCCACTTAAGAAAGGAAAATTAGAGAGGTAAAGTAAAGATGTTGCATGCCACCACGCCTATGTTTATTTATTTAGTTTGATCCTTTGGAATAAGTTTGTTTTTGTTTTTGGTTATGGTTTTGGTTATTTCTTATATTTGTTCCAACAAATCATGTTGCCATGGTAGATTAGGTGTTAATTTGGGTGGATCTGAGAAATTACAATGTAAATTCTGACTTGTATAATCATTGGATTGTGCATTATTTTGGCTTTGGTTGCAATGGCATGGTAGAGGTGAGTAGTTATTTTTTGGTTGTTTTGTATGGGTAGTTTTGATTATGAAGAGCAATGAGACAGTGAGATGCAGGGTTCCTCAACTTGCAAGTCCCACATGGGCACCTGTCAGCCACATACATCTCATCGATCGATCAACCCAAGCAATTATTATGCTGTGGTAAAATAATACATTTTCTTAAATAAATTATAAAACAAAATAAGAGGGAGAGAAATATCAGTCTACGCTTCTAAAAAAATCACCAATATTTGAATTCCTAGAGTGAAAAGTGTCACAAATTATATTTCATACTTAGATTAAACAATTATCTTTTCAATATGTAAGTCTGAAACATTTTTGAGTGATTGAATAGTTCACTACTCTTAATTCTCAATAGTTACAGAATAATCTTACATCACGATTTAAGTTGTTTTTCATAAATTCAATTTATATATTATGGAAATTTACTTATTATAATATGTATATATATTAAAAATTATTGGTTATAACGCTTAGTTTTAAAAATAAACATTTGTTTAATACAACACACGTGTTAGTTAAATACTTAATTTTAAATGAATGTATGTAATAAACATATTGCTTTAAAAAAAATCACCAATTGAAATTAAATTAAGTGCTACTGAATTTGTAAGATATCAAATGAAAGCCGAGCATAACTTATAAAGTCCCCCCCACCAGGCCATGTATAAAGAATAGAGGTTGAATGGTTAAAACAAAAACTTATCCTCCTACCAAATATAAAAGAAATAAAAAAAAAGGGCACAATATATGATTGAATGATATAAGTGTAAAACTTATTTATCATTATTCTTGATTTAGGCATTTAATTTGCAAAATTGGTATTATTTTTGCAAAACAAAATTCTCACCAACTTAAAAATTTAGAATGTGTACAATTTTTAACATATCTATATGATTTTGATACAGAAGAAGTCAGAAGTTTTTGAGCAGATTTGAGTTAGGGCAAAAAATTCGCTAAGTGCAGAAAATTGGCATGACAGAGAGCATTCCAAAATTTCATTTCAAAGCGTTGAACAAACATATTGTAGAGAAATGTGCATTTTGAGCTTAGAATATGGTAAACAAGTCATAGACACACTCAACACATGGGAAGCCCTCAAAGTGAAGAAAAACAGTCTGTTGAGTAAGCTACATAAAAGCTCAACACAAAAGATACTTTCAAATGAAGAAATGCAATCCACAAAGCAGAAGATCCAAGGGTTTGAGTGCGGAAAATCAACTAAAGACAAAGTAACTAATACTATAAATAGAAGAAAAAGATTAATGGCAAAGGGAGGAGAACTTAAGCTAGTTTAGAAATGTAATATTCTGCTGTTGTTTATCATTGTATCACTCTACTCATCTATATATCCAAGTATATTTTGTTTTTAATTGATTTGATTTTGTGCTTAGTGTTTGGAGTAGAGGAATCACTGTACTTGATTTTAGAGATTAAATGTTATTGTTTTTTTTTTTCTGAAACAAACTAAATCAAACAAAGATTTCATTTGTTGGGAACATGGTGAGTTGTTGTATTTGACTATTAATATTGGTCTAATCTTAATCCAGGAGTGAAATTACTTTAATCAAAGAATTGATTTATTGAGATTGGATTAAGGAATTAATTTTGTTTAGCCTAGTAGAACAAGAGAACTTGTATATTGCATGTATGAAAAAAAAATTGCATATTAGTTTTCAAGTCTCATTCAATATGAATACTTTATCCTTGAGAATTATAATTATTTATTCAATCATCTTTTCAACTCTAGCTTTGTGAACTTTTTTCTTTTATTTTCAGTCCATTATGCAGTTTAAGAATTTTATGTTTATGCAATTCTATATAAAGGAAATCATAACTGCTAATATAGTTACTAATCCTTGAGGATGAGAACCTCCTTTCAACTATATTACATTTAACTTGGCCCACTTGCCGAGTGAATCCATAAATGAACAATTGCTTCAATGTCAGGTAAAAATACAAAACACGGTGATTACTCTAATATAAGAACATGATACAAGTTACAAAAGTATGAAAATAGACAAGTTATGGAAAAACAAGAAAAAAAAACCCAAAATTTTCAATAAACTAATGAATAATTACTATACAAGGATTTGTATAATACAATTTGAAATAACATTCCATTTTGAAAGGAAGCGAGAGTCAAACGATCAACCAATCTGAAAGTACACTCCAAGTCAATACAAGAAATCCGTATGTCCTCCAGCAAGGAAAGGCTGAGATGAAGTTTGATCTTGGGTTGATGAGTTGAAAAAGAAGAATTTTCACCACAGAATAAAAATACTCAAGCAGTAAAAGAATAAAAATTTCTTGAAAAAGGGATAGTCTTCATCTTTACAAGTGGAAGGAAATAAAATCGCTCAAGATGGCGGAGGGGATAAGAAATTATTTCCAGAAGTTCTGTTGATAATAAATAAGCTCAAGTCAGTAAAAGAGCATCTGTGATTGATGCTGACAATAAGAAGAGATAGGTCTCTATTTACCTGACATCCAGTCCTGGTTTTCCAATGAGACTTTCTGGAATTCGACCACTCAAATTGTTGTTTTGTAAAAATCTGCAACAAACAGATGGGGGAGGGGGGACAATCATCAGGTAACATAAAACAAATATGGAAAGGAAGACAAGTACATGACATGTAATGGAATTCAAGAGTAACTCATTTCAGCAGTCGATCATGAGAAATAAAAAGTTTCCAACAAGAAAAAAGCAAAACGTTGTAATTTGATGAGGTGCATGGATCAGGGATGGTAAAATTGGAGTGGCACAATGTACACAGAAAATAATTGTAGTGAAACAAATCTGTTAAATTCTCCAGGACATGAGTTGTAAATATAATTTTTAATTGCAATGATAGCTAAAGCTACATAAAAGACGTATTCAGGCATAATTGCAGTTATACCAAGTAATAAAGATCAACAAACTCAAATTCTCTATTCTACAAATAAGTGAAAGTTCATATGGATAAATTTCTTAGATTGATCGGAATCAAAACATTCAAGGATTGAACAATCAAGTCTCTTATTTCTTCAACAGACGTCAAATTCACTTTGTTTTTTCCTCGGCACACTCATTTATCAGGCCAAAGAACTTATTTAGCTTTGAACAAATGTCTGTTCTGATTCTTACTAATCTAATAATCAAGCATAACAAAATAATGAGTGGAGATTACTCATATAACTAAATTCATAATGATCATAATCAATATAGTTTTATAGGTTGACTAATTTTCTAGACATAATGAAGGTATCAAAACGTAATCGGAAAAAAAGAGGAGGCTTGTAGGGAAAATTTTCACGTATTCAAATAGCAAAGAACACAATTTGCTTGTAACCTCTAGTATATCTAGAATAGGATACAACTTACACTTCTTGCAAGCTGCTGATGTTCCCTAAGGATGAGGGAACCTCTCCACTGAATTGATTGTCTTCCAAGTGCCTTAAAATAAAATAACAATATGCAAATACTGAGTCCATGAATACATTGAAGTTTTCTTAGATTTCAAACACTTCGATATGTACATGATTTGCTTTAGGATAAAAATAACTTGCAAAAATATGTTTGTTTGCATTGAATGAAAAATGATAGACTAGCTACAGCCAGTGATGAGGTAAACCATATGCTAAAAGATAAACGATCATGTCACACTTAAAAATACACACACGCCAAGTAAAAACTTACAGTGTCTTTAACAGCTTTAGTGAACTGAGGTCAGGAATCTGCCCCGTTAAACTGTTATTCCCAAGCCAGCTGCAAGAAAGGTAATGATTTACTGATCAGAAAATTTGAAATACTAAATTTCATAAAGTGATATACGTAAACTTAAGAACCTACATGTTGGTCAGGGCTGTCATATTGGCAATAGAGGGTGTTAAAGATCCGGAAAGATCCATACTTGTCAAGTTTCTGAACGAAAAAGGAAATCATAAGTAAGCTATTCATTCACACAGCACAACAGAACTGAAAGGACAGGATGCCATGTGCTAGCTATAACAACTCAAGTCTGGTCTTACAATGTCACTACACGGATACGTGGTCCTTCAGAACATGTGATGCCAGTCCATGAGTACTGCTGAGGCATACAAGGATCACCATTCCAATCCAGTGGTGGATTTCGAAGGCTCTCTTTTACTTTTTCCAACGCAATAACTGTCAAAAGAAAGTTACCCTTTTAAAAACCTTGCATGTCTACAATTAATGTTCAAGCGCACTACAGCTATGTGGAAATGTTGATTTAAAATAAACAATAACCAGTCAACCAGGAGCAGGTCCTGTTGTTTTCTTGGGCTGCCAATGGCATGCTACCCTCAATCCCCAACCCCAGAAAAAAGTTTGAGAATTTTTCTTTGATATGTGAGAAGGAAAACAAAACTCGGGTTAAAGTAGTGGTAATTGTCGAGTAGTAATGGGCATTCATTTTCATTACACTTCTCACTATAAACAAATTTGTCCAATTTCAAACTCTTTCTTACCAAGCTGGGGCAAGCATGGCAATAAAAAATACTATTACAGTAACTGTATACTGACCTAACGATGCTTATCTTCAATTATTTTTCTTACCAAGCTGGGGCAAGCATGACAATAAAAAATACTATTACAGTGACAGTATACTGACCTATACGATGCTTATCTTCAATTATTCCAATCATTCATAAAAAATTCGTAGCTCTATCATTCTTTAACTCATCTCTTCAAAAAATTTCTCTCCCCCTTCTCTCTTAAAAAAAGTGCAAAACACCACTCCTCTAATCGTTTTGCTCTAGAACTTTAGTCAACTGTATCTAGATATGAGGCCGTTTCTCATATAAAGTCATTTTAAAATTTGCAATTTTGATTAGTGACATAAAAGACCTTAGGATATATTGCTAGACAGTGGCTCTGGAGGAATACATTTTCTATCCTGTGCTTAGAAACTTATATTTTCTTGTTGGCGAAGATATAATGTCAAGCGTAAGATTAAAAACTATACCATCTCGAGTTGAAGTTCTTCCTGTAAGTGGCAGCAGATAAAAAACTTCACCAGCGTTGATTAAGGGGCCCCGGGTTGAACTTGCAACAGGGGTCAAAGTTATTGTAGTAGGACCAGAAAGAGGCCACTGGCTGGCAAATACAGCAATGCCTGATGGGATCACAATCAAATTATGGTAATAAGTAATACCATTTACGCTTATGTTAAAAATTCTTGATCCAACAGTGTTGTCAGCAAAGTATAGAGCGATGTAGTATTTAGAGCTTGGAAGTGGCTCTGTAGGCCATCTCAGTTCCAAGGACTCCAATTGTTCGGATCCTATGTGCGTCTCAAATATTTTTTTAGGTGGAAGATTCCAAAAACCAAAAACAGAAACATTGTCAGTGTTTGCTTCGGCAGAACTACTCTGCCCAAAAGGCCCCCATATACGGTCAAACTGATCATCAGGATACCTGAACAACAACAAAAAACAAACAATTCTGCATCAGAGACCAGGGAAACAACAAATAAAAAGAACACGAAGGTAATGGTTTCACAGTAAAAAGCAAACTCGTAAAGTCCAATATGAGTCGATATGATATCTGATAAATTTAAAGGTTTTGGTACAATTAGTCTTGGATGAAAGAGTCGTCATCATGAACTAACTGTAACAAAATTCCTAAATTTATCAGATATCATAAATTTCTTTCAATTATCAAGTTAAAAAACGGGTCGATTTTTCAGGGTATAAAAAAATTCTCTTAATTATCATCTTCATTTGTAACTGGATAACATTATAATAAACAGTTTCACTTTCCTTACATTCTAGTTCTAATTAAATTCATAAGAAAAAAACCAATTTCTGTTCGGAATTTAATCCATAAGCTTCCTTAGCTGCCTTGTAAGCTGCAACCCTCTTTTAAAGGTTACTTTCTTTTCTCACGACAGAGAAAAGAGAAAAGGAAAAAGAAACTACTAAATGAACAAAACTACAAAAGGCATTGAGTTCGAACAGTGAGGGCATGAAAAGGACAAACAAACCGAATGGGTGGTCCGGAGTAGCCAAAACTGTTCCGCGCAAACAATGCAAGACCAAAGCTGGTGAAGTCCGTGGTATTGTAGAGAGAATCCTCGAGAATCAAGAATTCCAAAGCAGAGATAAACGGGTCAGAATCGGTGTAAGTATTGGAACCGATGCAGAAGTTCATGATCTTCCCCTGGGCCAAGAAAACCCCTTCGTAGAAGGTGGAGTTTCCGTTGGCGTAATCTCGAGTGGTGTTGACCACGCTCCAGAGGGTCCCGTCGAGGATCTGGTCAAAGACGGGGGGCAAAGGGTGATCGACGCCGTTGACTCCGCCGTAGAAGTAGGTGGTACGCACCAAGTACTTTGCGCCGCGGTACACGGGAACATAGTAGCAGTGCTTCTTGACTTGGCGAGGGAAGGAGCGAAGGGTTTGCAGAGTGGGGACGAGAACGGGGGAGTTGAGGGTTATGGGCGAGCCCGAAGAGACGAAGTCCGAATCGGGGAACCATGTGAGGTCATCGAATTGGGCCGGCGATTGGGCCCCGCAGTTTATGAGTAGCCCTCTGGGGGGCGTTTGGGAGAGGGTGATGGAGAAGAAGAGGAGGAAGAGAAAGAGAAAGAGAAAGAGGGACATGGTGGTGGAAGTGGTTGGAATGAGAAAAATGAATGAATAAATGAGGTTGTTAGTTAAGGTTGTGGTGAATGTGATTGTGATGTGGTGATGGAGTTTGAAAGGGTCTTGGAGTTGGAGTGGTAGGAAAGAAAACAGAGAAGGTTGGAGAAGAAAAGAATATGAATATGGAATGGTTATTGGTTATTGGTTATTGGTTATTGGTTGGAACGGGTAATGATAACGCGGGAAACAAAGTTTACCGGTCAGACACCACTATACTAGTTGTTTTGTTGGAGTAGATTAGATTAGATAGAGACAAAAACATTGGTACAATGCCGTTTTCTTCCTTTGACTCTTTCTCTTTCACTCTCCCAAAATATATTTTTAGTTTCTTTTCATATTATTTTTAATATAAGTCAGAAGATGTCAAAAATGATCTTCGCAATGCAATTAAGTCGCAGAGACAAGGAATCTCTTTAGTGGATCGATTAAAAAGGTACATTCCATTCAAGTAATTAAGAAAAAAAAACATAATAAAAATAGTGTACGTGAAGCGAGTTGCAAGAAAAAAAAAAAGTGATATATTGAAAATTACACCAATTTACAACTTCATTTCTTTTCTAAAACTTCTATTAATTTATAAAATGACGAAAATAATATTTTTTCATATCATCAATCTCAATTTATATAATGGAGTAGTTGTTGTTCTCAAAGTATCATTAGGGAAGAAGAAAACACTATCACGAGAATGGCTTTAATAGTGATGGTGACATGATACAATGAAAGAAAGATATTTTAGTCGTTTTGCTCTTAATACGAAGGCACGAGTATTAACTACGAGGGTGCAAAAAGAAAACATCTTGAACGGGTTTTTTTCCCATTCTTTACTCTTTTGCCGAAAGAATCACACAAACACGTCATGCTCGTGATTTTACGAGTTTTTTTCTTTATCCTTTTTACTATTTCCTTCCTTTCCCCATCGATATCTCGTTTGCCATTTTGAATGATTCAGTTTTCACTAACACATTTTTACTAATATTTTCCATTTTTTTCTGTTATAAACATTAACTTTTACAAAGAATGGATTATATCTGAGACTAAAAATATTAAGAACCTTTTTCAAAGTCAAATTACAAAAAAGATAAAAAAAATAGTAAATTATACCCAAAGTCCTACAATTTTTAAGGAGATACATATTTAATATGAAAAGAAGTATATG
>Ga0123341_1003689_pt1 | contig 13222 bp, 10 predicted proteins | sample Turbeapinknodule_FD_89959 | JGI IMG/M metagenome (GOLD analysis project Ga0123341, IMG submission 89959) | Root nodule microbial communities of legume samples collected from Mexico - Turtle bean Mexico pink nodule | ecosystem: Host-associated > Plants > Roots > Nodule | place: Mexico: Nepantla... | reverse complement strand
GGACAAACAAATTGTAACTTCAAAAGGGAACCAAGTTGTGGGGATGAAGAAGACACTTGTTTTCTACAGAGGAAAGCCACCTCATGGATCTAGAACTGACTGGATCATGCATGAATATCGCCTCCTTAACGCACCCACTTCCTCTCTGTCTCAGGTCAGGATTCAGAGCTACCAAATTAACTTCAAATTAACCCCACGCATGCATTAATTACTCATACAGTGTTTTTGGTTTGTTTGTGTGTGCGCGTGCAGAGCCCTGTGGTTGAAGTTCCCATGGAAAACTGGGTTCTATGTCGCATATTTTTGAAGAGGAGAAGTGGTAGAAATGGGGAGGAGAAGGAGATGGGGAGTTTGAGAGGGAGAGTGGATAACCGGAAGGTGAGGAAGTTGAAGATGGTTTTCTATGACTTTTTGGCGCAGAACAAGACTTATTCCTCATCTTCTGGCGCCAGTGGTATTACCCAAGAATCAGATGAGCATGAAGAGAGTAGTAGCTCCAATACCTTCCCTTATTTTAGAAGAAAACCTTGACACCCTTCACTTCATTCTAGTACTACTACTTGCATCTCAGATCAACCTAAGCTTTGCTTCTTTCTTTTATTGTCTTTCCCTGTAATTATCTTCTCATTTTCAACCGGCACTAAGAGTAGTCTAAGTCTGGAGAGTATGCTACTAAAACTAGTGTGTAATCCAGTTCTTCTTTTAGTTCAATCTCTGATGATGCCCTTCATCATCATGCAAATGCAAAGCTTCGTTCAGCTAGCTAAAAGCTACTAATTTTGAGTCCCAGAGGAGATGCTTTCACAGAGCAAAAGAGAAAACACAGTTTTCTTCACAAATTTTTTTAAAAAATTTATAAAAAAGTATTGCACTGAATGATAAAAATATGTAATGCAAGATATATACAATTTATTTATACAGGTAAAGATTTGGTTTTTCTAAAAATCAGAAAAGATTAAGTAATACATGTATGTGTATGTGATAATGTTTATACTAAACGTTTGTTGTTTTATTATTAATTAAAAGTATTTATTTTATCTACTGAAAGAGGAATTGAATTCTAGAGGCAATGTTATCATGATCATTGAATTTATTTTTTAGTGTTTGATTAAAGAAATTATGCAAAGGTAAATAACCATAAGATATTCAATTATATTTAAATAAGAAAATTACAAAAATTGCTGGTCTAAAAATATACAAGTTCTTTTCTAATTTTTAATAAAAAATTGTAGCAAAAAAGAGTTTTCCTCTATTTTTAAATGTCTTAAAACAATTTTGAAAAGTACTAAATAAAAACAAAGAAATAATATAAAAAAATATTATATTAATTTTTCTTTTATAACTAAAACATTGTGTTATTTACTAACATATTAAATTTTTAGAAGCATTCTATTTTCTAAGTTACATCTTACTTTAGATATTTTGTTCAATTACTTCTTATAAGTAATATTTGAAGTTTTTTTCATGTACAAGTCTCTTTGAATTCTTATCACACTCTTACCTATTGATGAAAAAAAGTATTAGACTTTCCAATATCCATAAATAGATTCCTTAAATATAAGAGTGGTTGAAGATGTAGGTTTTTAAAAGGGACACCGAAGATATTTAGTATCAATAAGCATTAAATAAATTCATAAAAAAAATTAAGACACTATTTTGAACTCAAAACCTTAAAAAAAAAAAAAGATGAATCTCACAAGTCACTTGAGATCTTCTTAGTTGACTCTGAAAGTGTATCTTTCGCTCAAGGTTTCAGTGTTATTTTTTAAAGGTTAGAAGGTTCTACCCTTTTTCACGTGAATCAAGTTCTTCTCCTTTTAGCATTAGTGAGTTTAAATCTTCTTTCTATGAATTCACCGAGAGCTATAGTTATCATGTTCTTTGGAAATCTATCCAAAATCTTCATATTGTATTGAGCTTTTGAGTATTCTACTATAATGTTTTGAAGCTCATTGATGATAGTTTGAGATCTTTCAAACAATTCATCAATAGTTTCAGTTTTTTTCATCTTAAACATTTCTTACTGTGTTTGAAGAGTGGTTGTTTTTCTCAACTAAACATGGTTTATGCCGTCATGGATGTTATGGCATAATTGTGTTGCTTCGTGCCTATGATATTTATTATATTCAAATTTAGATAAAATACAATTTATAAGAACTTATTTAAAGACAAGAAAGAATAAAATAGACCAATAATAAATTATTAGAACATTTACTTCGATTTATTTGTTATACAATGTATCAAATGGTTTAAATCCTCTGAAACATCAAATGAAACATTTATCTATTTAGAAGAATTTATCGTCTAATAAGATGAACGCAACTGTTTGGATTTTAAAATAATATTAATTTTTATTTGTTAACAATGTAGTTTTATAAAGTAATTGTTATTAATAAATGGGAATGAATACATATGAATCATAAAAAAAACAAAAAAAAACAATATATATATATATATATATATAACTGTGAAGTTAATTTTTGAACAATAGTCAAGCCAAATCCTTCTTAAATTACTGTTTCCAAGATTTAACTTCTATCGTTAGACATAAAATTGTATAAATTCACATTATAATTCCACATCAACCAATCACAGTAAAGACAAATTTATTTGGATCATATCATATGTAATATAGGATCCCTTTATTTAGTAATTTTATCATTTAATCATATATCTAGTTACCGAAAAGTTTTAGCTATCAAACATTTTAAAAAAAACCTAATTTATGGTTTATTCAATCTTGAAACGACTGTTGAAAATTTTGATATTGTTAGCATGTTTTGATTCAAGTAAATAATATAATATATTATTTATTGGAAATCTCACCTAAACTACGAATAAAACAAGTTCACAATATATGATATAAGTATATTATATAAGCTGATACAAATTTTATCCTATATTAAGAAATAAAAAAAATAAAAAATATGTTGAAAATCTCAAATAAACTAAAAATAAAATCAGTTCAGAATATATAAGTGAATACAAATTTTATAAGATTTATAAAAGCTCATTCATTTTAAAAAAGTAAACATAGTTGTAAGTTCGATTTTGAAATTCGAAAGTATGTCTAACTGTACTTCAGAAAATTTAATCTGTCTAATTAGAAAAGATAATGCTATTATCACACTCTTTTATAAAGAATGCAATGCACTATTCACGAGTCCCAATAAATATAGCTAATATACTAAAAAGGTTGCTAGAAGAAAAAAAAAAGGTTAAAAGTGTCTTTGCAAACATTCTTGAATTCATTAAACTAGAGAAATGTGTAAAAGTTGAGCCGTAGAAGCTAAAAGATGAATTAAAAATAAGGGGAGAAAATTGCAGTTAAATGCAGGAAATAAAAAAAGAGTTAATTGGCGGGCGGAGTTTCTTGTTGTGATGGTGGTTTAGAAATTAGAATGATCTAATAAGGGTGTTAGAGTTCTTCACGTCACCTTTTCTATTTAAGTTTCATTTTCATGAAGAAAATAAAGGGTGAGAAAGAGTGTTGTGTGAATTGCTGACTTAGACCAAAGCAAAACTTTTGTCAATCACGTGGGCAGCCTATCATGGTAGACCACACATGACCTGACCCATTCACTCCAATCCAACCTCTAAACTTCATAGTAGCCTCACCTGATTAGGTCAATCAGGTTCAGAAGGTTTCCTATTAATTATTATTTCTCCTTCCAAAATTGCCTTGCACAAAGGGGAACATGTGCATCTATCAATTTTGACCAGCTCCACAAACCACCTATCTTTTAATGTTGTTTATCTAGAGGTATTTCCAAGGTTTGCTTAGTACAACTGCAACAAACAAGACGTGTATATTTCTTACTTCTCCTAATGGAATAAATCTAACTACATGGACCCCAATTCCCAAAAGGGATCCAAAGTCCTCTTCTCCTAAACCCATACTACAACTTAGAAAAACTATGGATGGAAAAAATGGATTAAAAAAATGTGGGTGACTCATGTTCAAATAGAGTTCAGATAGATTTCTTTTAAATGTGAACCAAATTCAACAGCAGTACTCACTTAACCGACAGAATAAAGAAATTCGAACTGGACTAAAATTGGATTGACCCCAAATTAATTTACAATAACCCTTAATTATTTTTTTTCTAAGTTACTATCTTTATAATATTATTTTTTAATTTTAGTTAATATTTGATGAAACAAGTGAATGTTTTATTTGTTCTCCTATGATAAGATGGATTGAGTCAATTTACTTTGATTCTACTACTGGAAATATATAAAAGATATTGGAACTTGGAAGAACAAAACATGTTTAAATGATTCAATCCACCAACTCACCTGTTACAAAATTTCTATCATACAAAGTATGATTGAGTTTGACTCATTTTTATTTCATTCATAATGAGTGAACGTCTGTGAATTGAGTTGGCTTGCTTCGACAACTCTGTCAAGGATATTTCTTCCTGAACACCTACATTCTTTGTAATATCAAAATTATCAAGGATAATTTTGGATGATTCCAGAATGAGTTTTGTAACCAAAGTGTGTTTCCGAAATAAGAAATCTAGAAGACAAAAGACCATTCTGGAATATCTTCAGAATACATTTTTTAATTTGCAGATAAATTTGGAATCCATAAAATATGTTCGGAAAAGAATAATCTGGAAATCATTTTTAAATGGGGTAAATGGTCTTTTCCAATAATGACAGGGTGCAGGAAGTCATTTGTTGGGGGGCAGGGAGAAACACTCCTCTGTCAAAAGCCAATTCAGTTTCAGCCCTACTGCAGGTTCACGGCCCATAAATTAAGAAGCCCCACAACACTACGGCCCAAAACACAATTCTCACTCCTTAACCACAATTACCTAGATCGACAATTTTCTTTTAAAACTTCTTAAAAATATAAGAAACGATCTCCATCCAGAATGTACAAACACATGCAGTTCAAAATCAAATCTCATCATCATGATAAATCAAGTTTAGCTATGGAACAGGGCTTTACGAAATGAGAGTTTATTCATAAGTTTGAGCAAGAGCTTTATTCATAAGTAAAAAAGGTAAAGCTGTCTAAACATCCCTAATAATCATATAGAAAAGCAAAAAGATCTAGAAACCAAAATAATAATAATAATAACAATAACAGTGAAGAGGTGTAACAAGCATATGGCAGGCACGAGATAAGTAGATTGATAAGAGAGAGAATGGAAGCATAGAATATATTACTGTAAAAGTAGAGACGGAGAAGGATGTTTGGGGTTACAAATGGGGAAAATGGAGTGGGTAGTTGATGCATCTGCAAAATTGAGTGAAGAGAAACAGGTGCTTCAAGGGTTGTTGGCGGCGGCAGGAGCGGGAACAGATGGTTGAGAACATGCCTTGAGCACAGCTTCATTCTTGAAATGGAATTAAGAAGAAGAGAAGAGAGTGATTGTGGAGAAGAAGAAGAAGAAGAAGAAGAAACCCTAAAAATGAGGAATAGAAAGATACCTGCCAAACGCGGAGAAGACGCTTCTTAGCATTGGCTTTGCGGGTGGTGGTGAGTTTGATTCTCTTCCAAAGGAGTCCTCCAGAGTCATGCTTCTTCACTATCTCCATCACCCGCGTCCCCCAAAATGCACCGCCCATATATCAGATTCTCTTCTCACGATTCCAAATCCTTCTTTCTGCTGCCCAACCACCACCTTCTTCCCTTTTTTCCATTTCCACTTTGGGCTCAATTCTCATTTACCTTTGGGCTTTCTCATTTACCCATTTGACAATTTCTTTCTGCACCATATCACTTTTAACCTGCACCCTATCATTTTTGAAAATTCTCAAAATTACCCTTATTTTTGGATTTGAAAATCTGAAATAATAAATATAATTTAAAACTAAAAAAAACATTTTGGATAAAATAATCAGGAACACAAAATTGAAAGTGAATTCTCGATAAGAATTTCTAGAATTTAAAAAGTGTTCTGGAAATTTAAATCCAGAATATTTTCAGAAAAAAAAAAGTTTTGGTTATCCACACCTTTTTTTTTATCTAAGATTAATTTTATCATTTTTGAAGGGCAATTTTGTCGTTTCAATAATAGATTGGGTGTATGTTAGAATTGATATGGTGCAGGGAGAGATTGCCTACCCATTTCCTATGCAGCTTTCTATTTCTATTTTCACTTGGATTTTTCTTCCTGCACCCCCAACAAATTTATCCATGCACCTTATCAATTTCGAAAAAATATTTTAGAGATGTTTGAAAACCTTTTTGTACTGCGAAAGTTAATATTTTACTTGGTGTGGATTTACTAGATCCTATAGGAATTAACATTAACATTATGAGACAAATATGCCCGGCTATGCTTACAGAAGAAACAATAGAAACGATTTATAAAAATTACATAATATAAAGACACAAATCCTAATTAAACACAAATTCTCATTTTTAAAATTGGTTGACAGTATACTCCTTTATATAGTCTTTACTTAATAAAATTGAAAAGGAATTTTTGAAAATAATAATTGAGACTTAAATAATTGAATATATTTTTAAAAAAGTATATTGATTTAATAAGAAAAATATATTAAAAGAATTTTGTTTTAATTATTAATTTGAAGTTTACAAGTGTTGTTTATGGAGTGGGTGTGGGGCGTGAGAGGAACAGCCGCCTGGTGCTTGCCTTACCTACCTACCTCGCTCGACCCATTCACTTTTATAATTTAGGTCTTTCTTTCGTTTATGTTTTTTAGTTAACACAATGATATTTAAAAACATTATTTCATTATTTTCTCACATCTCAATTGGATAAGAAAACTGAAAAAGTTTAATTTGAACAATATAATAGTGGATTTTTACGTATAACATCTTTATCTGTATCATTTTTTTACTTTGAGAATTTTCCTTATTTTAAATTATTTTTCCAATATTCAAATAAAAATTAGTTTGAATAATAAATAAAAAAGAAAAGAATAACGACAAATAAATAATTATATAGCAGTGAAAAGCGAAAAAGCGTGGGTTTTTGGTTTGGTTCATACTTGTTTGTGTGGGTATCGTTAGGCTAGTGACGATCGGATCTAGCTACAGCTACAGCTACAGGTGCGGTTTCTCCTTCTTCTTCTTCTTCTTCTTCTTCTTCTGCATCTTCTTCCAGATCTTTCTTTCAATCACCACAGGCGTATCTTACTTAGTCCTAGGGTCTTTGTTTCCGCCATAGATGTTGTTTGTTCGTATCTGCTTCTCCTGCATGTTGTCAAGAGATTTGTTAATTTCTGTTGATATGAAAAAGATGAAATTCGTCGATGGATTACGGTTTTTCTGATTTGCTAGTTTTTGTTTGCTTGATTGAAGATAAAAGAAGCAAGATGTGGGGTGTAATAAGGCAAAAGGTACGACTTTTGTCTGATTCCAATTGCAATTGCATTTCACTCTACTTCATTCGATGAACAGAACAGAACGCACATTTTTTTTTGCAGACTCAGAGCATTCGCCCAGCCTTCTCCGCTATCAGACATTTTTCTTCTGCCGCCAAGGAGGTTCGTATTATCTAATCTCTTATCAAATATCAACCAAACTCGCCGTTTCTCTGATTCACGTCTTTCGCTGCAGATCACTGTTCGAGAGGCTCTCAACACCGCACTCGATGAGGAAATGTCAGCTGATCCTAAAGTCTTCTTGATGGGTGAAGAGGTCATCCATTTGTATTCTATTCTATTCTTTCTTCCCTTTTTACAATTTTTTTTTTCGCCCTTGCCCTCTTCTATTAAGTTTGTGCCTTCATTTTGCTTCTGTTTAAATGCAGGTTGGGGAATATCAGGGTGCATACAAGGTTAGTTTACTTGTCTTGCCAACCTCTGGATTTAACAACTCGATACTATTATGTAATACTTCTTAACTTTCTTTCTTCTTTCATTTAGATATCCAAGGGGCTGCTCGACAAGTATGGCCCTGATAGGGTTCTCGATACTCCAATCACTGAGGTCATTTTCTTATTGTAACAGATTTCTTATTGAACATGAAAGTTGACCTTTTCAGCTTCTCGCTTTAACATTGTACTCTAATATCCGTGTTCAAATTATGTTTTTGATACCATGGTTGGTTCTGCATCATAAAAAATAAGATTAACAGACTGACTTTTATGAATTGAACTTAACTGCTTATTCCTAGCAAAAAAGGAGCAGGGTTTATACATAGTTAGTTGCATATGTTGGATTGACATAATTTTTTGTGAAATATTATACAGGCTGGTTTTGCTGGTATTGGAGTTGGTGCTGCTTACTACGGTCTAAGACCTGTTGTGGAGTTTATGACTTTTAACTTCTCCATGCAGGTAGGAATATATCTTTATTGCATAATTTCTTTGTTAAACTGAGTTTGGAGTTAAGTGTTACATTTCTTACTGATGCAGCACTTAATTTGTATAAGTATATACATACACACACACACACACACGGTTATGTAAACCTGGCTGCACATGAAGATAATTAGATGGCATTGTGTGAGTTTTCTCTTTAGTAATTGGAATACCAGAGTTGAGATTTTCTATACATGATGATTGATTCCACAAGGAAAAATGTTGACTTCCTTGTGAGGCTCAGGATATAGGTGTGGCTGCTCAACCCAAAAAATGCTTTGCACGAGAGCAAAATGACTGCTATACTGATTTTTTTATGAATACAAGATAAATGATATAATTAATTTCTTGTAGACATACAAGTACTCAAAAAATAAAAAATACTCTGTAAAAAGCATAGTCATCATTCATAAATAAAAAAGTCATAATGATATAGTTCTGATATACGTTCATCCCTAATAACAATTTTCTTAGGCATAATTTTTAATAATTAATAAGTTAATGACAACAAAGGATCATAAGGATAAAAAGAGTACAGTGCTAAACCTTGACAAGTTTGAGCCTCTATGTGTTGGAGGGATGACATCATGTGGGTTATGAAGTGCAAACTAGAACTAGTCAACACAAAAAGTAGATAGCATCCAAGCAAAAAGGAGGTGGCCAAGTGTGCGCTGAGGTGACAAGAAGGGGAGTTACTATGAACAACACCAGAAACAACAGCAAAAAATGGATAATGGTGAAGCTCAAACTAGAGAGTGGGTGGGGATGGGGAAAACAATGCATGCTTGTAAATGGCATACTGCTAGAGGAGGAGCCTCATAGATATGGCAACATAAATAAGTGGGGCACATGACAAATCACCAATAGTGGTCAAGATTTTACATGTTTTGGGCTTGTGAGTGAGTGCTGCTCTATCAAAACCTGAAGTGATGCTCCTTGCATTGCAGGGATGGCAAACTTAATGCTTTTGAAATTCTGTGTTTGACTACCCTGTTAAAGATATAAAGCTAAGGATTTGTTGTTGGTCTAAGCTGCTGATCTCTGCATTCAAACAAGGGATTCAGTTTATTGTTAAGAGTGCCAATCATATTTGACTTTAAAAATCAAGCAATTCTGAAGTGTTTTAAATGATAGTTTGAACATCACATCAATGCCATACAAATCAATTTAGTTTATTAGATGCCAGGCCTTTTTGCTGCAATTTGGTTACTTGACAATGCTATCCTCTGCATGAAGTAGGGCCTTGTGTTTGTAATCTTAATGTTGACCACTCGTAGCTTGAATATTGAATACTAATAAATTCTGAAGAATATTGTGTCAACATGTGTAATTATGCTTACTTTTTTGCTTCATTTGTCTGGTATACGGCTGCGTCATCTTTGGTTTTTTAGGTTGCTGATTAATTATTTAATTTTTATCCACTCACTGTATTTTAACTTCTGTTGCAGGCAATAGACCATATTATTAATTCTGCCGCAAAATCCAATTACATGTCTGCTGGGCAAATATCCGTACCTATTGTCTTTAGAGGACCCAATGGTGCTGCCGCTGGGGTTGGTGCCCAGCATTCTCAAGTATGGTTCTCAAAGCTGCTTTCTTTTATGTACAAACTTTTTTTATTATTTACTTAAATTCTGCATTGAATTTACTCTGCTTTAGAGCTGTGGAGAACTGATAAATACTTTAGGTTTCATCTGTGTATCTACAACTTTGCTTTTATGCAGTGTTATGCATCTTGGTATGCTTCATGCCCTGGGTTGAAAGTCCTGACACCATATTCATCTGAAGATGCACGTGGTTTGCTTAAAGCTGCTATAAGGGACCCTGATCCTGTTGTTTTCCTTGAAAATGAGTTGCTGTAAGTTGTGTTGCTTGATTGCCCGTCTCTCCCCCACCCTCCCGAAAAACGAGTCCCCATACTTTTAACATCAGTTATTATCCCAAACAATATTTAATTTGTAAATTATGTCCCCCAGATATGGTGAGTCATTCCCTGTTTCGGCTGAAGTTCTTGATTCCAGTTTTTGCCTTCCCATAGGAAAAGCAAAGGTAGTTAATTATGTGTAGTATACGAATCCTTGTTTTTGAGCCATATTTAGTTATTATATTTACTACACAATAATGCATTCTTATTGAATCCTTGTTTGCTTCATGCATTTTACCACTAACAGATTGAGAGGGAAGGAAAAGATGTGACTATTACAGCTTATTCAAAAATGGTTGGCTTTGCTCTCAAGGTTTGTTTACCGTCAGATCCTTTTGTAGTATAGATATGTATATTATGTTGTTCACATGTTTGTTCAATTGTTCATTTGCCATGAAGTACCAGAGAGACATAGTTTTGTCTTACATTTATATATAATAATAAGACAGGAATTAATGATAATAGTTTTTTCTAGATGATTTGTGTCTTATGTGGCATTTTATAATTTACTTTAAGAAAATTAAAAATCTCTAATCCCTTCTGTATTACCAAAGTAGACAACATTCTTAAATATCTCTTCTTGGTGTTTAGGCTGCCGAGATACTGGCTAAAGAAGGAATCAGTGCTGAGGTAAGACTTGCAAGAGTTTATGAACTTTCTCCTCTTTCTGCAAAACTTCATTTGGGTTATGATAATGGTTAGTGACGTTTTTAACCTCATAGGTTATTAATTTGCGTTCAATCCGACCGCTGGATCGCTCCACAATCAATACTTCTGTCAGGAAAACCAACAGGCTGGTGACAGTTGAAGAAGGGTTTCCTCAGCATGGTGTTGGGGCTGAAATCTGGTTTATCTCTTTACATTAGCTTTCTGTGTATTTTTCTGGTTAACTCTTGGCAATCATCTGAGTGTATACTTCTCTTGAGCAGCACATCTGTCATTGAGGAGAGTTTTGGTTATCTTGACGCACCGGTTGAGAGAATTGCTGGGGCTGATGTTCCTATGCCATACGCAGCTAATCTGGAGAGAATGGCTGTCCCACAGGTAATGATTAAAGAATATTAATTGTTTCTTCTGAATTTGTCAACTTGTTTTAGAAGATTTGTTTTCTTTATTTTGATCCAGAAATGTATTTCTATTTTGAATGGGAGTAATGATAGTCTGGACATGATGGTTTGGTGTGACACGAGTTTTGATGCTAATATGTCTATAGATAATTTAAATCTGATCGCTTTTTGGTATATGTGGGGGGACAGATTGAAGATATTGTTCGAGCTGCGAAGAGAGCATGCCACAGATCGGTGCCATTGGCTGCAGCTGCTTGAAAGTTGTGGAAAACTTCGTGTCCTCTATTAATCCTTGATGTACCAAAAACAATTTTTCCCCCAATTTCCACCATAAAACAGCAGGAAGAAATTTCAACCAAAGAATGCTGGTTTTAACTCGTGGGTTATACCAGGCTTTGGTTTAAAAATTCTGTTGTATAGTCCTAATTTTCAGGACTCACAGATGCCATACATTTTTCCCCCTTCTCAGCCAGCATATATATGGAGGATGTTAATACTTAATAACTTGGAAAACAATGACACAGGGCGGGAAGTCTTCTGTGTTTTTGGTTTCTGTTTGGCAATAACTAAGTACTCAATTTTTTGAATACATTATCGAGTTTCTTTTTCTTTCCAGTGGACCACTTCTTGTAAGATCTAGCTTACTGTTTTGATTCATTTCCGTTTACTGTTTTAGTTACATTGGCATGATAGAGATATTTGATTTGATGTGAGGTTCGTGTCCTTGAGGAGAACAAGGCTGTGGTTACCTGGTTGTGTTGTGGATGGTGTTTGGTCTGTAAGTCTCCGTGAACCCCCAAACTTATATACATACCTTTTTTCTCTGTCGTTCTTTCGGTTCAGCAATACCCACGAAATCATATCGGGTGCAATCGAAGAAATTTCTCCATTTGCCTTTTCCTCTTTACTTTGCGAACTTTACCTTTTCCAGTTATCTCTGTACCCATTTCGTAAATGAGTTGAACTTTTATCCTTGGAAACTTCTTCACCGTGAATCATGTGTTGAAGATTGCTTTTGAAATAGTTGTTTTAGTCAACTTCATTTAGTATCATGTCAATGTATCAACAAGGGAAGATAGTTTAACAAAAGTGATATCGTAAACCTAATTGTATGCTCTAAAATATTGAGACCAATTGTACCATTTGATGGCACAAGAACACATTAAGGTGTTTAGATAATAAACACATGTATATGCAGATAATGTAAACTCAGTATTTTGTTATCATAAAAAGTCCACTGGGATTAGATTGTTTAGACAAGCTACAAATGTTAATGTTAGACCGTTTAAGGTCTCAACACTAGAAAGACGTAGATATGTTCTTCAATTTTTATGTCAAGCTTATGTAACCTCGTGTGAAAATGTAATTTTCTTACAATATCCAACTCTCACCATGTGGGCTTCATTTGCATTGTAGATAAATGACACATCAACCCCTAGAAGGAATAAAGTACAACAATCCAAATACTCTTCACTGTGGGTAAACAAACTAACTAAATACATCGGGTTCTATGACATTAATGCACCCACCTTTAACACTAACATTTTTTTATAATCCATATCACATATGAAGTATCATTCATAGACGACTCCCAAGTTTTTCTAATTAAATGACCAAATTTATCATGACATACATGAAACTTTTTAACAACCTATGATTAAAGAGGACAATTTTTTGTAATTAAACTAGTCATAGGTTTTGGTGTAAAAATCTTGGTTTGAAACATTGGAAATAAAGGTTGAAGGGATTGCAATTTTAGATAAGTTACCATGATGACATTAATCACTGTAGTTCCTCAACCAAATTAAAATCTAAAGTAGTTCTAGACCGTGTAAAAAAAAAAAAATATAGATAAAGTCAATTAATCTAAGTTATCTCCCAACAAAATCCAATCATGAATCCTATTAAATAGTGTTTAAAATTGTAAACAATAAAAT
>Ga0123341_1003688_pt1 | contig 13226 bp, 5 predicted proteins | sample Turbeapinknodule_FD_89959 | JGI IMG/M metagenome (GOLD analysis project Ga0123341, IMG submission 89959) | Root nodule microbial communities of legume samples collected from Mexico - Turtle bean Mexico pink nodule | ecosystem: Host-associated > Plants > Roots > Nodule | place: Mexico: Nepantla... | reverse complement strand
GGTATCAGAGCCATTTCGAGCCTATCCTAGCGAGTATTTGTTGGGTTTATCAGTCCACCCGCTATCGGGCCATTACCGGACCACCCATAACATATATCTCCACGCACGAGTTGGTAGCCTCGGTGTGAGGGGGTGTGTTGGAAATCCCACATCGACTAGAGATAAGGACATTTCATAATATATAAATAGGTGCAAACCTCACCTCCATGAGTCGGTTTTATGGAGATGAGTTAGGCTTAAAGCCCACTTCTTAACAGCACGTTGAAGGTTAAACTTATCACAAGAATATTATAATAAAGTCTTAAAATATATGCAGAGATGCCTGGTTATTAGTCTACTTTTGTATTTTGCAAATTAAGCTTGAAGAGAGGTAACTAGAATTAAAAGAAGTAGCCTCACTTCTATTATCCTTTTATTTTTGTTTTGAAAAAGTTTAAAACATAAGACGAGTTAAATTAAAAACCGTTTTATATAGGAAAAAAATGAACTGAATTTCTTAATTAACCACATCTAATCTACAATAGTTCCACTAATAGTTTTTAAAGCCATTTTAACACATCTCTCCTTAAATGGAGCCATTTAATTAATTTTGAACTAAAAAAATAGTTGAGCTTCTTAGAAAAAAGTATTACGCTTTAAAATAATGTGTTGTATATTATTATTATTATTTTAAAAGGAATATGTATACACAGTGAAATTATATTAATAACATTAATATTCAATAGTATATGTCAATTTCTATACCAACATCAGTATTTGTTAGTATAATATATTATAATATTGATTTCATAATGTTTATATCAATTAATTTGCTTTTCAAATAGAGAGAAATAAACCATCAAAGATTGCAGATTATTTTAATATCAAAATGGTAATCACAAATTGACAACCTTTGACGTAGTATTTGGTTAAAGGATGTGGAGGTCAGAGAAAAGAATGAAAAACGTCTTCCCTCCTTATTTGCCTGCATTTTTTTCCTCACTTCTTCCTTCCATTGGAATCTCTTATTATTTTTCTTTCAATAAAAAACAACAAAAAGAGAAACATATATGTAAGAATCAAATTAACTTTTATGGTGATAAACTATAGACATGATCAAAGCATTGACCATTAACTCGAGAGTATATAGAAGATGAGTTCAGGACAATGCATCCCTTGGATTTACTTACTTTACATCATTTGTTTTTGACATCAAACACTGGATTCAATGGTTTTCAGTGACACATAAAGGAAGCGAACCCTGTCACTTCTAACAATCTACAATTTTGTTCATTATTTAAGGTAACCTGAAAGCCACAAAGATACACGAACTCAGATCAGTAGCCTCTAACAACTATGGATAACATAGCAGTTCAATTCTTCTAAGAATATATAAATTTTAAAAAAATGACAAGAATATATGTGTTTAAAGCTTCCAAAACCAAGAAAATATATAAGAAAATAAATCAGTAAAGAAGATATTTTGCTTAAACCAGTACCACTGCAATAGGGCACTCATAAGCTTGAATTAATGTATAGAAAAAGTAACTAACCCCAACTTGAGAGATGTGTCACTTCCACCATCTTCAGGAAGATTAGATGAATTGCTAATAATGGATTCCGATGATTGCCTATGTAAGGGGATAAGGCTCGGTACCTAAATTTCACAACCATTAATTATTTCCAATATTTCCCTCTTGAGAGATTGTATATAAATATTAAACAAGCACAACTTTGAAAAGCTTTATCACCTTTTTCAATCTTTGGTTTTCCTCCATTAGTTCCACTCCCTGTATGGGCAACATAATCAAACATTGTAGCAGAGTTGCAACGAATGCAGGCTCTATCTTCTTTCACCCCATTAAATACAAAAAATCAAATTCATTCATTTGGGTCTCAGATAAATTTTCAGAGCCACTTGTCAATTGGCCTTAGAACCACCCTTTTGACGAGTTTAGTTGGATTATTGATACCAATGCTTAATGTTACATCTATAAAGGATTTCTTTACATCTTCTACTTCAAGTTATCTTAATGTTTTGAAGATGGATGATAATCACTATACTGTAGAGGTGTACAATCAAGAAACCTACCTCCAAAACCTGCTTTGTTTTTCTGACAAAATAAACCAAGCCTAACTGGTCAAGAACATGTTGATAAGAATAGAGTTAATCAATCCATAAACCTAGTCTCCTTAAGTAACCCAAGTGTCAAGCATGCACCAAATGTTTATTTATATTTGATTTCTACCAGTGTACTTTATTCAGTACTTTTGGAGGAGGATATTGGAAACTCACCAAGGGTTCTTTGATTTTGGCATGTGGATTGAGTTATTTTGAGTTATACTGGACTAAGCTTCAGATTATATTGACTCCACAGAGTTGGTGTGTTTTGATTTTTATATAAATATGAAGATTTTTGGTGGTGCATTTTACTTTGTATAATGGTCATTCAAGGAAAATATTTTCTTTATGATTTGAAGAGTAAAACCTAGGTGTTTGGTGGTGTCTTTAGTATCAGTTCAGGCTTTTGCAGAAAAAGAAATGGGAAATAAGTAGAAAAATCGCTTAGAATGATAGTGAATGAAGTTTATCATTTGATCAAATACAGGAAGTCATATTTATAATAAATCATACTTATATTTTTTAACATTCTTTTTTAATACATTTTCTTTAATTATTTTATACTAGCAGCCTTACTTTGGAAATTATAACAACAACAATCGCTATACATTAAAATAACTCTTTAAATTATTTAGAAATATTACATTGCATATCAGTATAAATGATATACTGTAAAGGCTAAAAATGAAGAAGTTATTATGTTAAAAGTTAAAAAAAAATCTTAAAAAGAGTTAATATAATTTACTCTAATGTTTATCTTCCTATTAATCTCTTAACATTTTATATTAAAACTATAGGAATAAATCTATTTGTTTCTCATATAAGAATAGCTTATTATAAACATAAATTCACTTTTTTATACCATTTCAAGCATTAATCTTGACTGGTTCTCCTTCAAGTTTTCTAGTTAGCCATAATCAAGATTATTTCACATTGAATTGACTCTGAAAAAAAAAGACTACTTTAAATAAAGTACAATTTATAAGCATTAATCAAAGAATTGAGATTATAATTAATTTTAATTTGTTATGTTATTTAATTTTATTATATTTTTTAATTATTATCTTTGTCAGTCATTAATTACATACAAGGACACTTTATCTTCTAAAGTACATCCCAATATAGAAAGGTCAAATCCTACTACATCTCCTTGATCATATACAATGATTCGAAATCTTGCAGAACTTTAGCTACATCGAAATTTGCTATTGAGAATATCTTAATACTTCATTTTATTTTTCTCTCATTTTACCAGGGGTGCTCAGGTTACTAATATAACCATAACCATGAATGAGAATTATATTTTATAACCATACCACCTTTTATTCATAACAAATTTGGATGTTTTAAACCAGGTTTGATTAAAAAAACCTTATATAACAAAATATAGCCTAAAATTGGTTTTCAAATTATGCTTTAAAACATTTTAGTTGAAGTTGATGGAAAGGACTGATAAAGGACTTTTTAGTTAGACATTTAGTTAAATTCACTTACTTTTTTATTTTGAAAGTATTGTAACTCAAACAATACACAATATATATTGGTAAAAAATAACTAATAACTGATAAAGGACTTTAAGCGTTCATATCAATTAGAAAATACATATCTAACTAGCTATATCCCACCGTTTAAAGAAGTAACCAAAAATTTAACTTAAAAATACAGTGATCAAACTTTATTACCAATTTTAATTAACCAGTCATTATAAACCAGCTAAATATGGTTCTGATCCCTTATTAATTTATCATTTTCTTTTGGTACTTGATTTTGCTATCTCTCATTTCCATATATATTTGGGTGAAAGTTTAGTACGTGTTCCTATTTTCTAGAGTGAAAAGAAAGCTGAAGCATGATCCAGCAAGAAGTTGGATACAAATTGGCACATTGAAGAGCAGGAAAAAAGCCAAAAGCTGCTAAATAAGAAAGGCAAAAGACACGCATAATGCGAGGTTTTGCCCTTAATGCAAATCTTTGACTCACTTCACTAACAATCCCCTAATGTTAAAGGAAGTTCAACAGAAGAACCTGGTCTAAAGGATTTTACTGATTGCCGTTATCTCAATCATTAGATGCATAGAACATGTAGATTTTCATTAATTTAATACGTTAATTAGATATATACATTATAGTAATAATAACGACAGAGTATATGAGATTTGAAATGTATCAGAGATTTTGTTAAGGTTTTACCTTTCTTTTAAGGGCGCTGATCTCTTGCATAACTTTTTCATCCTAAAACACAATATTGTCCTATATGTCAGAAGCACATATGCATACGTTTCCCCACAATCATAACTAATCAAAAGAAGAAGGTTGCAACATTGCTAGCATATACCTTTAGTTTTGAAACATTGCTCAAACCTCTTTTAAGATGTTCCTCTATTTTCTGCAGTTCTTGTAGTGTCAATCCTTGCAGATCTTCCCCATTCAACTGCCTGTGTTGGAAAACCACGTCTGTGAGTACTATGTTTATATGGTACATGCAACATATGAAACATTGCATGCATATATATACCTCAGTTCATGACTCTTATCTTCTACTTTCTTGCGCAGGATGTCGTTGGAGTCATTCTCAATCTGTGCATAAATTTAAAAATAACCTTTAACTTTTGTTATTATGCAGATAATGTCTAAGACAGTGAATTATACTTTTTTTTCTTGCAGTCACGAGATAATTAACTCTATTTGCAGTTTTCCGTATATATCTCAAGTACTCTACCTGTCAAGTCTGAAAAGAAACACATTCATGCAAGAACCAGAAAATTCACAAGTATATTTCTCCCTCAGATGTTAATTCTTACCAAAAAAGGGACAAAATGTTGGTATGAAACTTCTATTAGCAGAAGTTTCAATATAACTGCTAATAAAGGATTGTCTGTGTTTTTGAAAAAAGTCCATTGCCATCTATTATATCTTCCCACCTCAGGCTCATTCTTAAGCTTGTCAAAACTTTCAAGCTACCTCTAGGTCACCCTCTACCTTGAAATTAGATTGTGCTGAGTTACAAATGGTGAGTACCTCTTGTACTCACAATCAACTGATTAAACCTTTTTAGCTGCTCAAAAACAACAATGTTAAAGTTTTCTTTGGACTTATGAGTTAGCTTCTAATGTGGAACTACGCAGTCGTTCTTTTTTATCAACAAGAAAGAATAAATAAATAGAAATCACTTTAGGAGTGATCCAACCCTTATACATACTACAAAAGATATACATAACACATTCAAATAACCTAACCCATAATTAAACTAACACCTTACAATATACCCGGAACCCCAGGAAAAGCCTCTAAACCAGAAAGTACAAAACAAACACCAAACAAAAGAAAAACACGGGAAAAAAATCCAAAAACAGATCGCCTCAAAAACCAACATCTCACATAAACACCATCCAAAGAACACCCATACAACCAAACAGAATCCACCCCGACAACAACCCACCAACCAAAAGGTTAACCAACAAACTAAATCAAATACAAACATACCAGGAGATCAAGATACAAGTCTGAAAACGAGAAACAAGCTGATTGAACTTTGAAAGTGACCTAAGACCAAATCTTCAGTTAGGCCAAAGAGAAGATTTCAGAGTGCTCCACCACACCGCATTTGAAAATTACCTAATTCATATGGCACCAAATCTCCCTTACCACCGCAATCCACACACTCCCCAAAACTAAATTAACAGATTCAGAAGCATTACAAATGTTGAACTATAGGAAATGTGAGTAAGAATCTTGGGGGACAACCGACTTCAACCCTAACCATGCAAAACAAAGATTCCAAACAAACCAAGAAAATCTACATAAAAAAAACAAGTGATTAGTAGACTTCTCTTTTAATCCACAAAAACAGGAAAAAGTGCTATCAACCACAACTCCGCATCTAGTCAAATTAACTTTGGAAGCAATCTTATTTTCTAGCACTTTCCAAGCAAAAACTGGGTCGAGGGTAAAACTTTAATCCTCTAAAAAATTTAAACAAACACAAGCTTTCCCTTTCACTCTCACACTGTGAGAGTGACCTCACACCTTAAAAGACCATAAGAAGAATTAACCAAAAACTCAAGAGACACACCAACTTGCCAAATTCAGTTGTATTCGAAAGACTAAACGGGTTGAACCTTGCACAACCTCAAGAAGTTGGCATACTTGAAGCTTCTCCCACTCAAATAGGCCCTTCTCCAAATCAAATTCCACGCTTAAACATTGTTAATCCAATCCCTACATAGATTCAACAAAATATCTTTATCTACACAAAGGGAGTAAAGCCTCGAAAATTTACTCTTCAGCCAAACATTCCCCACCCACCTGTCTTCCCAGAAAGATATAACCTTCCCGTTATCAGTTTCCCACTTAAAGCAGTCTTCAAAACTCCTACCCCACACTTCCAACTTCCAAATCTCCTTCAAGTCCCTCTACTAGAGAGAACCACCGTTATTCAACCTCTGTTCTTTCAAAGATCTCTAGCCACCATATTTAGACTCTAAAACCTCCTTCCATTTTTTTTTTTATCAGCCTAAAACCTCCTTCCATAATTCACCCTTAGTCGACCCCAAATGCGAAATCCATTTTCCCAGCAATGTCGTGTTAAAGACCTTAATATCAATAATACCAAGACCTCCAACATCGCGAGACTCGCATACTTTTTCCCGTGAAGCCCATGCAATCTTTCTCCAATCAAACTTCCAATCCCAAAGAAAATCCCTCTGAATTTTCACAATCTTCTTTAGCACAACTGAAGGCACTGAAGGCATTCTGAATAAGGATAAAAAAAACAGCGGAATATCCAAAAGAATGGACTTGATCAAGCAAATCCTATTGGTCAAAGAGATATATCTACCTTTCCATATCCCCAATCTGGTCTTGATTCTAGCAATCACGTCCCAAAACACCGCCTTTTTATGACACTCCCTACTTTCATCCCCAAATATTTAAAAGGGGTTTTCATCACATCAGAGTTCAGAATAATTGCAAAACAACAAATCCTAAAAGCATCCATCCCCACCCCACTGATACTACTCTTTAAGATATTTACCTTAAGCCCAAACGCTAGCTCAATACAATTCAAAATAGCCTTAATATTGAACACACTTTTGGTTGTTGCTTTGCAAAAAAATAACGTGTCATCAGCATACTGAAGCATATTCACCTTAATATTCTTGCTCTCGATCTCCACACTCTCTACCAAATCTTTCTCCATTGCACTCCTTGAAATATCTGCTAAGCCCTCAGCTACTATAAGAAACAGAAACGAAGCTAGAGGATCACTCTGTCTCATACCTTTCAAAGGGATAAATTCCATAGTCGAGTTACCATTTACAAGAATAGACACTGAGACTGACTCCAAGCAAGCTTTAACCTGACCTATCCATTTTTCACATAAATCTAACTTTGTTAACATATAATAGATAAACTTCCACATCACAGAGTCGTAATCCTTCTCATAATCCACCTTGAAAATGACACAAGTTTTCTTCTTTCTCTTTACCTCCTCTAAAACCTTGTTGGCCAAAAGAACACTATCAAGTAAACCCCTTCCTTCAAGGAACGCAGATTGTCTTGAATATATGACTTTACTAATCACCTTCTTTAACCTTAACGATAACAGTTTCGAAATAATTTTGTACAAGCAGTCAACCAAAGAGATGAGTCTGAAATCACAAAGTTGTTGTGGATTCTCGATCTTAGGGACCAAGTAAATAAACAAGGCATTCGACCCCTTGACAATTTACTAGAACCTGCAAAATCATTCACTGCCGATACGATGTCGTCCTTTAAAAAATCCCAACAAAACTTAATGAAACCGAAATTAAAGCCATCCGAGGACTTTTCGAACTGTCGCAACTCCAAACAACAAACTTAACTTCCTCTTCAGAAAAAGAACTTACCAACATCTCATTGTCTATATCAGATATAGAATTAAAAGACACATTACCCAACCTGACCTGAGGCCCAACCACTCCATCAACTACCTATTATGTTCTGCTAACAAAGACCTCCTCTCTTCCCTATCTTCCTTGTCTAATCGTCAATATCATCGTGTGCATCTAATTCTTGAATTTTCTTTTGAATAACTTTCCCTAACTGATTGACATTCCTAAATACATCTTTATTCCATATTTTTAAATCCGATTTTAACATTTTCAACTTTTCCTTAGAACCAACATCCCTCCGGCTTGAACCACATAGCTAGACCATTTACACCTAACGAAATCCCTGAATTTGCTATCACTTTGCTAAATATCCAAACTTCTAAATTGTTTTGACCCCCAATCCATACAAGAGTCTTTTAGCACTAGAGCACAATGGTCAAAAACAAATCTACTAAACACAAATTGTTTACTGTTCGACCACTTTTTCAAAGTTTCTTGTTGACTAATTCACCTACTTGATTTAAAGATAATAAAAATTATACTTGTTCAAATTTAATTTTAACTAACTTAAAAATTTAGGTATTTTCAATTAATTCTTCATTACAAAACTTTCAATAAAAGTTTAAAATATCTTTTATTTTTTATTAAGTACCGTATGTTGATTTTATTGACAACAAATTGTCTTGATCGTTACTTCTGTCTTTTCATCTTTAACTCGTAAGTTAACTTCTGACTTTGCTTTCAAGTCTCATTCAACTAGTCAATCAACTTAGAGTTAGAAGAGATTCAAGAAGGAAGAAGAGAGTTGATTGGTGATTGAAGAAGACACTAGTGCAAAAACACTTATTTACGACAGCTAATATACGTCGTTTCACTACTAAATGTTGTCTATCAAAACGTGATGGCATTTTTGAAATTAAAACGAGTAGATAGACAACAGTTGTAAGAGGAACCAATGTCTATTCAAATCACAGAGAGAATAGACAGCAGTTCCATTTACAACCACTGTCTGTACCCTCGTTATTACCCTAATTCGAAGTCCCGTGTCACTTATGTTTTCGTTCTCTACGTTTTCTTCTTCGCGCTTTCTCATCAACTCTTTTGAACGTTCTCTTCACTCATTGTCTTTGTAAGTTTTTCCTACCCTCATTTCTTATTCTTCCTTCATTCTTCCTATTGGTCCATTGCTCATTCTTCCACTGGTTCATTGTTTAAGGTTCTTGTTCATTGCTTCACCATAGCGCTCCGCTTTCCCTCCACCATTGTCATCGCTTACTTTGTAAGTTCTTCCTACCTTCATTGCTTATTCTTCCGCTTTCGTTCTCATCTTATTTTTCCTCCATTCCTCCATTCTTCCATTGCTTCATTGTTCATTCTTTCATTGGTTCATTGTTTAAGGTTCTTGTTCATTGCTCCACCACCATGCTCTGCTTTCCCTCCACTATCACCGCTACCATCACCTTGAGGTTGGTGTTGTTTTTATTTTTATTTTTTAAATATTTTTTTGTCTAAATGTAACTTATAGACGGTGGTTCTAGGATAATCGTTTATACCTCAATAGAATAGACTATGTGCTGATAGACAGCGGTTTCAAAATCGCTGTCTAATTTCTAAAAGAACCGTTGTCTTTGACCTTTTCTGCACTAGTGCAAGAAGACAAAAGTAATCGTCACATCATTTCGTTGACAAAAAAAATCAAATCGTAGAGTACTTAGACAAAAATAATTTTTTTTTGAAGTGTTTCAATAGAATAAAAATTTGTAATAAGGATTCAATTGAAAATACTCAAAACTATGATGTACTTAAAAATTAATTAGAACTAAATGTTTTGCTTAACTGAACTACCTTGTTAAATTAGTAATTAACATCCTTTTAGTATGGTAAAGTTGGTCATGTGTGTATTTATTTTCAATTTATGTATGCATGTAATTATATATGCATTCGATTAAAAACTTATGATGTTTTTAGGTAGGTTGGATGGTTTCTGGTGTCTTTGGGGTGCTAACTTTTGTAGTGGCTTTGAGTGGTATGGTGTTTTGGTTGATGCTGTTGTGTAGGTAGTTGGTGGTATATGTGGGGATTGTTGTATATGGAGAAAGGCGTGTTTGTTCATGTGTTCTGTATAAGGGTTGGAACACTTTTTAAGTGGGTCACATTTATTTATTTTTTCTTGTTGATAAAAAAATGTAGTTGAAAACTATGCTTAAGTCTGGACTTTTGCAAGATAAATAAAATATTTAATTCTCTTGGTTTCTAGCAGGTGAAATAGAATTTTGGTAGGTTAATGATAATTTTGGGAAATTATTTGCTTACAGAAATTAATTAAAGTGAAACTTCTTATTTTTAAACATAATTACTCTATTTGATTTTAGTAATTAATTTGTTTTCTTTCTTTCCATAGCTTCAATTTTAATATTTTTGGAGTCAGTCATTTAAGTGTTAAATTATTTGTTTTTTCTATAAAATCTTTAGTTTTGCTGTCAATATAGATTGCCAAGATACTTTATGTACTTTGACTTTGAGATGAGATACTTTTCTTTATTTCATTATTTAGTGATGATGATTTAGGGTGAGCAAAATGTATAAATTTAATTTACCTTTAGAAGTGATATGAGAAAATTAATGTATAATAGATTAAATAAATTTAACTAGATTAGATCAAGATTTGAATAAATTAAACTAAATTTAACTAGTATTATTGTTTGAACTGTGTGAATTGTTTGAATTATTACCCATGGTATATCTTTCAATCTAATAAGTTATAGTCCAATTTAATTCAAACATTCTTATTTATCAGGAGAAATCCAGTTTTAAAAAACTAAATTAATTTATAACAATTTAGTATAGTTTTTTAAAATATTTTTTTTTATAGAATTTAGTTCAGTTAAATTATAAAATGGCAAACACAATCATTTACCTTAATCTCAATTGCAAGAATTTGTACTTTATTTTTGACATAGCATACAAGTTATTCTTAAATGATCCAAAAGTAGACAATCTATGATTCCAGATTCAAAATTTAGTAAACTGCATAGAGGGCAATCATTTTGAAGAGAAGACTATTATTATGGAGAGGATCTTAGAGTTGCTTTAAAATGTTTGAGAAAACAGTAAATAAAATTATATGATCTGAGGATACTTATACAAAGTTGTCAGCAAAAATAAAGTTGTATGATTTGAAGATAACTAATGGATAGATCGATAAAACCTTAGAAGTTTGCCAACACTTTTAAAAAATATGTTGCTGATAATTTAATAATGTATTTATGGGTTAAACATGGTTAAAAACGTATTATGTTATTGGTATGAGCTATGAAAACATATACCAGTGATAATGTTTATATATTATTTTAAAATGAATATGCATGATTAAATAGTTGTCCTATATGTAATGTTTCACAGTAAAGAAGGAATTAAGTCTACAAAGGTGTTACAGTATTTTCTCAGGATGTTACCCGATTTGATCACATTAACTGTGTTGTTGATACATTCTCCAGAATGTCATAATCAAACACATTCCCCTGAATGTTGTCATCATCAGACATGAGCAGAATACCATATGGAAGCATACCAAGATAAAACCCTAATTTAATGTCTTTTCACTCGTCCAACACCTCAAGAACAATGTTCCTTTGGAGACAAGAATAATGAAAAGAATAAAAAGCACGTTCCATTAAGTATTGTCCATGCATGCACGCCACAAGACTCACAACTTTCCAAGTGACACACCAAATCTCAGTGAAGTTCGGTCATGGATGATGATCGATTAATAAATCACTCAATTCTATGAGAAAGTGAGTCACACAAGGCATGATGTAAATTACTTGATATGACATACAAATGAAAAAGATTTAAGATGGCAAATTTTGACACTTTCAAGATTCTTTATAGTGGAGGAAAATTGATTACAAGTATCCTGATACATGGTGATTAATAACTTACTTGCCATCACCATACTGAAACACAAGTTTGAAATATTTTCTATTAGTTTTTTTGCACAATCAATCGAGAAACAATCCAAATCACTCGACTTCTTTAGATGAAATTTTGAATTACACTAGGGAGACAAGCAAAGAAACATTTTGTTATTAATTTGATTAGGTACAAAAGAATAGAAAGGGCTGAACCAGATAGTCCAACAACAAAGCAATACTTGTTTGTTATATTGGAATTAATGTTTGTCAAATTGTGCTAATTATCCAATATAATTGTAAGTGAGGAATCCTTTCAAAAGCAACATTTAGGAAGATGAGTTCACATGCATACACTTTGCATTTTTTTATTCATTTTCACTCAATTTTTTCTTTCTATCTCTCCTCCCATTTATATACTATATTTTTTTTTTCTCTTATTCCTTTATTTTTTTTGTCTCTCTTCAATCTACCTTATGACGGAGTATAAGATCAACCTTTTCATATGATGGACACATATTTATTAGACATTATGTGTATTTAAAAAGTTATAAAAACATAATAAAAAATATAACTGTATAATCAAATTAAAAACACATTAAACATTGGTGAAGTAAAAAAAAAATATATAACTTACCGTGATTATAAATTACTTCCTATTATTTACGAATAGAAATTGAATTGTGAATCTAATTCCAAAATAATTCATAAAGTGAGCAATTTTCATTTGGATATGGAGAAACAATGTTTTGTATATTACGGATATGGAGAAACAATGAAGTACACGAGTCAAATAAATATATAGAAGTTTGGTAGGTTTAGATATTCTTGGATGTATCAATAAAGTGTTGAAGAGTATTGATCTTGGATACGAGTATGAAGCAAATTAAAGTAAAGACACTTCATAGCTTTTTCTTGAGAAAGATATATGCAGCACTTTCTCAAGAAATAAAAAAAATTCAGTGACATGCTGGTTGGCTCTTAAAAGTGGTGATATTTGTACTTAAAGAAATGTAGGTCCCTACAAAGAGTTCAGAACTTTCCAGGAACAAAGAGCAAAAGGATATATCGAGCATCAAGAAAAAGGATTTTTGGCAACATAAACCCGGAAGATTAGAGGACAATTTTAAAAAAAAAAATGTGTATGAGAAAACTCAATACTCGTGGTATAATATTGGTATATAATATTAAGTTATCTTTATATATTTGATTTCCTTTTGTACTTAATTAGTATGCATCCATTTTTTTATAACAATTACCATCTATTCCTTTTACTTTTTGGGTAACAATATGCATTTCTCAGCATAAAAAAATTACTTAATAATAACTAATTTAAAAAAAAAT
>Ga0123341_1003687_pt1 | contig 13226 bp, 13 predicted proteins | sample Turbeapinknodule_FD_89959 | JGI IMG/M metagenome (GOLD analysis project Ga0123341, IMG submission 89959) | Root nodule microbial communities of legume samples collected from Mexico - Turtle bean Mexico pink nodule | ecosystem: Host-associated > Plants > Roots > Nodule | place: Mexico: Nepantla... | reverse complement strand
CTACGAAACAACCGATTGTTTTTTCTGGTACTACAGCTTTTGCTTGCTGTTTTGGCTAACTGAATTGCTGAATCAATTGGTTCCTGAGATAAATTCATTCTAGTTTTGAAAAGTTTGCGAAAATCCTCTTTAAACAATTTACCCCCCCTCTAGTTTAAAGCCATCTTTTCTAACACTGGTTAGTTACACGATGGTATTTGTATAGGAGTTGAGACACCCCTGAAGTATCCCCTTTTAATTTATTATTATTCTTTGCCGACAAAAAAAAACTAATTAGATACCAATTTAGAAACTATTTATCAATAATAGAAACTAATTTAGAAAAAAAAAAGTTTTTAAAATAGTATCTAATTTAGTCAATATTGTAACTAATTATTTTTTTTCTAAAATTGATTTCTATTCAATCATTTATAGTGACGATTCCAAGTGGGTCAGTGGTCCATGGTTCACAATAAATCATGTTAGAAAAATAATACACACCTTATATGCATTGAAGACCTTTAAAACCTTGATGATGAGTTTTCGATGATGAATAATCTCTAACTATGTCATATTTACCAAAATAAATTAAAATTGCCTCATTGCATTATTGACAAAAGATGCCAATTTCCTAATTGCAATATAAATTTAACTCCATTTCCTTAAAATAATTGCATTACATTGATGCTTAGTACGTACATGGTTAAGATTGCAATAAAACTTGGGTGGTAAGCTGTAAACCAAGACACAGTGAGTTCATCTATCCAAACGGCAACATTGATAACTAGGTTGAGATCAATCTTGCAGTCCACATAGGACATTATAAAGAAATATTTTGTCTCTCTCAATTAACTAAAATTTAATCTGAATATATCGCTTTAAAATACAATATGCCACACAAAGGAGTGGCCGGCCATCACGTAATCAACGAGGAAAATGTCTCTAGTGACAAATGACAGAAAATAATAATGTTACTAGGTAAGACCATAACATTAAATGCTTCAAAAACAAGCAAAAATAAAAAATTTGCTAATTCTTTTAAAGAACTTTGATCATATAATCTTTGTCCATTCATATATACGCCTCAAGGAAGCACACAAGAGTACCCTAGCCAACTACTTCTCTATCTCATATGCATTCTTTTGACAATACCATGGATAACATTGAACCCGGAGGCAGTATTTCTCTCTTGCATTTTCCAGAACCCATTTTGGAATGCATTCTAAAGCTTCTTTCACCAAAGGAACTCGTTGGAATGACTGAAGTGTGTACTTGTTTGAGGGATAGATGTCGAAGTGATCCTTTGTGGGAAGTCCATATAAAGCAAAAATGGGGTGGAGTCATTGGTGATGTTGCTTTCAAGGAGTGGCAATGGCATATCACAACAACTAAGGAGAAACAAATTAACCAATTGGATGAACAAATCAATCAGAAGGGATCATTGGGATCTTTCAATGGTACTTGGCCTATGTTATACCTTAGATCATATGTAGAAGATTGTAGCCATCTTAATAGCTCATTGTCAAATAGCTTTATGATGTCCTTGTATTTCTCTCTAGAGAATGGCAAGTTTTGGTTTCCAGCTCAAGTCTACAGGGTAAACCCTTTCTGGCTAGCTTATTGGTTATACTTTTCACTAAGAAAATTTTATCATGAGATCACTATGTTTCTCTTTCTCAGGGAGTCTTTGTTCGTGACGCCTTAGTTAGATATGATTCCAAATCCGATAACTTTCAAGCAAGGTAAAGGGAGATCACAAATGAGGAGGGAAAGTACTATTTAGTGTGGTTATTTTTCTAATCCGAGATTAAGAAATGAAAATTAGCAACATTAAATATCTGAATTAATTGAAGGTAATGCATAATTGTAGACAACAAAGTGGTGGTTGGCACATAATGGGCAACAACATCCAATGGGATAACCTGAGAGCTCCTCCAGTTGATTCTCCTGCATGTGTAAGATACGTCTGTGATTGTTTGCAAGAGCTGAAACCAGGTGATCATATTGAGATCCAACGGAGATTTAGAAGAGAAATTCCTTATGGTAGGTTTCTTGTCACTTTGTTTTCGTATAGTTGTAACATAAATTTGGATGTAGGACGTTTAGGTTAACATTAATGTATAACCTTTTGGGTTGCATGTTTACATTTTGTATTGTGATTTCATATTGACTTTTACCTGAATTAAAAATTATAGATATTATTTAAGATATGACCAATGGTTTGGTCAGTTGATGAAACAAAACAATTGGTGGTTATGTTTAGTTTGCTCAACTTATTTTTGATTTCCCTTTTCTTTAAACTGTGAAATAGGAGCAAACAAAAATTTGAAGAATATGTACATTTTTTTAAATATCAAGAAAACTCTGAAAAGAAAGATTAACAAAACATTAATGTTAACTATTGTTACTTTATTTCAAATTTCAAGATATAAGAATAAATAAAATGGCTGAATTCTATACTGAAGCTATTTGGGTGAAGGTATATATAAAATGATTTATTTCTTTACAATAGCTTATAAACTTCAAAATAAAATGGACCAAACGTTAGCTTTGATTCGATCCATTGCAATTACTTTCCTCTTTCATATATTCTTCAACTCTTATTTAATTTCTAAGTTTTCTTATACAAGCTTTGTCAATTACCATAAAGTAATGCCTAATCAATTGATTGCAGATTGGTGCTATGCTGTTATTGGTCATCTGGAATCCTGTAATGAAAATGAGAACTTCTGCAGCTGTCACCACTCTGGTAAGAAATCTTTTTTTTCTCCACAAATAGTAAGCTAGCATGAACAAACTTCCTCTCACATTGTATTGTACCACTCTCACTTTCCACATAAATAAAAAAAATGGAATAATTGTACTCTTCTTAGTCAGCACCAACACTGACTCCTGTCTTTATTCTCTGAAGAAGAATCATATATATACATATTATTAGTGCAGAAGAAGTTGCTATCTCACTCGTTTGCGTGTATCTAATTTCCTTTACTGACAGACACATTGATCTTGGAGTTCAAGCAATACTCTGAAGGATCAAGTATGAGACGAATAAAGCTACACAGAAATGGGGAACAATATGAAGAAGCAAGTAGATGCTATGGAGGAATTAGAAAGCTTCAGAGTGAGGAGGAGATCCAAAGATGGGAGAACCATTTCCCACTGCGTCAAACTCCTGTATATATAACTTTGCAAGCAGGCTTTAATAACATGTTTGGTTAATTCTTTTCTTCCAAATCATTGTTTTCTTAAGAATTTTGTTTCCAACTTCTTCCTTTTTACATATTCTCTCTCCAGATTTTTTTTCAAATGCTATAGAATTTGACTCTTCTGTCACATTTATAATAAATTTCAAACTAGGTTAACATTTTAGATTGTTTTGAATTAAGAGTGATTAAAATAACATTGTATTATAAATGAATGATATATTATAAAAAAAATATTAATGTTTATTGATTTAATTTTTTATTATTATATAATTTATGCATATATATCAAATTAATATTTATTATGAATTTTAGTTACATGATCATAAATACTTATTCTATACCATGCAGAGGTGAAAAATACTAGTAAAAAGTATACAAAATATAAATAGATTTTAATATGATGACGAAAAAATGAATAAAATTGAAATTTAGCATAACAAATAAACTCCTTTTGTACAGATAGTTTGGAGTGACATGCCACGATCACGAAGGTTGGTCTCTAACTCTGTTTCTAAGTTTTGAATCAGGTCAATCTAAATTCTCCTTCTTTACTATTTACTCAAATTTCATAAATATGCTGATGGGTTGGCATGGTTAGATCTGTGCAATATATTAGTTTCTAATGAAATGAATAGCAAAAAACTTATAGGATTAATTTGACTTGAACTGAATGATAGAAAAAAAATAAATGTTAGGCCATGGGAGACAAAAATATTATTTTCAATAGACATACTTTTTTATCTAGATAAATAAATGATTTTCATGTCTATGCTAATTTCTTTTTTCTTGCCACTGTGTTTTGTACATTTCAGCTGCTCCTCCAACAAAAATCTGTTGTACTCAGACTTCCGATTTACAAGAAGAAATCTTCATTACTCTCTAATTAGAACTAGCCATAAAATGTGTAATGTCATTATTGAGATTAACTCATTTCGTTCTAATAGTAATAAATTGATTTCAAAATGTAATATTTGATTTAATTGTGTTTTTCCTTCATTTGAATTTTCCTCACTATTTTGCATAATAAAATAGTGCATAATGTTTTATTATGTGGATATTATTTTTGGTTGATTTCAATTATATTTTATTATAATTTTTTCGGACTTAAAAATGGATGTATGGTTGTTCGATTTGAAGTTTTATGCTACTTATGATTTTTTTAAATTGAGGTCGATTTGTGGAAATTTTGTAAATGAATCTGTGTCCATTAAATTTTCTTTATATTAGCTTAAACTTTATAACTCGACTTATGAATCCACGTTTAAGTTTATGTTTACTTCAGGTCTCAAAGCACTTAAATAGCCTAAATGTTATCTAAAATTACACATATAAATCATTTGTTTAATCAAGAATTTTCATTCATCTCCTTTGCTTTTTTTTTTTTCCTTTTGTCTTTTCATTTTATTCTTCTCTTCTTTTTTGTGACATGTGTTGTTGTTTCTTTTTCTTCATCCATACAGAACTAAATATTAATGATCAATTCATGGAATCAAGATCAAATAAATCAAATTGAATTTTGCACAGATTGGTGAACACTCCTAGTTTGTTCTTCTCTTCTCTAATCTTGCTTTTGATCTTTCTAATTGCAAATTGCATTTCAGATTTTAGAATTTAATTAGGAATAGATTGAATATTTGATTCGATAATTAAATACATATTAGATTGAATGATAATTTCATTTAATTTGTATAATCATTTTAGTTGATTAATTGTTCAAACTTGAATATGAGTTGTAGGTACAGTTGGCTCCAAAAGAAGGAGAGATTTGAATAGAGTTTTCACTTGTACAAAATCTCATAACGACAATCTCAAACAAAGATGGTTGTCCTAAAACCATTGTTAAAGAAGAGGCATTAACAAACTTGTAATTAATTTTTGTTTTTAACGACGATTGCCCTTTCAACCGTCGTTATAAGTCAATTGGGTTTCAAATAATGACGGTTGTCCTATGAACCGTCGTTATATGTATTAACTCCCGCGTGCCAGTTCCTCTCATTTTCACTTTGCGTGTTTTCGTTTTTCTTTCTTCACTTTGCGCACCCACTTCTCCATCTTCACTATCCACTGCCGCTCTTTCTCCCACCTCACCTCCGTTCCACCGCCATCGCCACAAGTCCTTCACTAGCGCCCAACGACCGTCGCACCACCTCCTCCCCATGCAAAAAAAGAAAGTTGCTCTAAAAATCCATTGTTTATTATAAATTTTATTCTTTTAAGTATTATTTAGGTATTTTTCAGGTATTTTGAGGTTTTAGTTCTCATACTTACACTTGTTAGAAAATTATGAAATTTTGCATGATGTTTTCTAGTACGAATTAGAGATTTATCAAACCATTATGATTATATTACATTCATAAATTTATTACTCATACATTACATTACATAATGGCATGTGTGTGTTCTAACATGAAATCTTATTATTTCAATGCTTATTCTGGATATAAGATGTTGAGTTGAGTAGGAGGAGAGGTAAAATAAAAAAAAAACTCACTTGGATGCACCTTAAGGTAACCATGTCTAACACTATAAAATGATAAAACTTTTTCATATTTATAAAACTTTTTGTAGACTTTCATATTTAAATTATGATATTACATGCATTATTATTCTAGAAATTTGATATTTTATGCAGGATTAAAGTATATATAATAATAAAAATATTTTTTACAAAAAAATATACTCTTATAATGACAGTTCCATCTGGAATCGTCTTTAAAAGGCAATCAGAAGCACTTATAACAACAATTCCCCACTAGATCCATCGTTATAAGTGTTTTTTTTTTAATTTTTCCATTTATTTGGTATAATAACGATGGTTCTATAACGACGGTATCGTCGTTATAAACAACTATTTTATAACAACACCCGCAATAACGATGGTTTGTGAACCATCTTTATATGACATTTTTAACTGTCGTTAATGACCTTTTCTGTACTAGTGCTTAAACTCTTTTCGTAGCAGATTAAGATAGATTTTCAATAGACTGTTTAATGAGAACATATTAGATTGTCTAGCATAATTGTCTAGGCAGACCGTCTAACCGTATAATAATTTCATAATTTTATTCTAACCAAAAAACCAAAATAATATAAATTTTTAAAAATACTAATCATAATAAATAAAAAATAAAAAATTAACAACATTAAAAAAAATTCAAAAAAATTTAAAACACCACCAACGTTGTGCGTGAAGGCAATAGTGATCGTGAAGAGTGGCGCGGTACCGGTAGCAATGAACGACAATAGTAGTGACAAAGGAAATATGTCACAGCTAAAACCCAAACAGCAGACAATGAAACAGTGCTGACCTTTGAGGAATGCAAGAGAACAAACAAGTAAGAAACGAAAAACGTATATAAACCAATGGTGAAGAAGAAAGAGAGATCGAAACGAACTTACAATGCACAAAGAAGAAAATGAAGATTCGCAGAAGACGAGAGGAAGCACGAACAAAAACAGAGAGAAAACGAAGCGCCAAGAAGAAAGCAAATATGAAAACGTAAGTGTGGTGCGCTTCAAAGTTAGGGTAAAAAATGTTTTAAGAATGTGGCTATTAGGTAAATCCGTATTCTTAAACAAAGCGTTTTGATTTAAGAATGCGACTATTAGGTAAAGCCGCATTCTTAAATCAAAGCGCTTTATTTAAGAATGCAACTATTACAAATAATCGCATTCTTAAATAAAGTTAATTTAAAATAATGCCACCGTGTTTTGAATGATAGTGTGTGACCATAAAAACACATTAAATAATGAGTCATTGTTTTTATATTTTGTACTATTGCAACTCAAACCAACAGGGGCAACTAAAAGAGAAACACCCCAAAACCAACCTACTCAAACTAACAAAAGCTCTTGATAAAAAACAAACAAGTTACCAGATCAAGACCAATAAAAAAAAAAAAAACCAAGCAGAATCAAATTTAGATGTAATCCAGGGCCAAACCTTTAGTTGAATCAAAGAAAAAATTTCAGAATAATCAATCACTCCTCCTTTAAAAATATGTTTGTTCATATGCCTCCAAATCTCACTAATAACTGCAACCCAAATACTTCCCCAAACGACATTTACATAGGCTGAGACATTGTATAATTTAAAATGCAAGAAATGGAAATAGAGTCAATATGATCTATTGACATTACAGATGACTCACATGTAAAATTATTAAGCATGTTTCCTAAATATCGATTTCTTGCATATTTATAAAAATACCTTAGAATCAAGCTCAAACACTACAAGAAAATTGCGAATTATATACGGATTATTACATACGGATCAAAATCCGTATGTAAAGTCAACATTACATACGGTTTTTACATACGGATTCTATTCCATATGTAAATAGATATTACATACGGATTTTTTCCGTATGTAAACCAAAGGTAATTACATACGGATTTTTTCCGTATGTAAACCAAAGGTAATTACATACAGATTATACCCGTATGTAATTTTGGCGCCATGAAGCAGGAATTAAATTTCGTATGTAAACAGGTATTACATACGAATTTTTTCGTATGTAAATGACAGATAGTTACATACGAACTATATCCGTATGTAACTTTGGCACCATGAAGCAAAAAGTAAAATAAAATCTGCATTGGATGGGTTCTATCTGGTCTAGTGCTTAATGCTTCTTTGGTTACTGAAAGGACTTGGCTTCGAGTCCTGCCTAATGCAGTTTGTTTCCAATATTAATAAGGGACTTGGATTCGAGTCCTATCCACTGCAGATTGCTTCCAACATTAATAATAATAAAAATAGGAATAAAAAATAATTAAAAAAGATAAAAATAATAATGAAAAAATTAAAAATAAATTTTATTACATTACATATGGATTCTAAATCTGTATGTAACGCGTTGGACCATTCTTGCTCAAGAAAGAATGAGCTCGCTTGAGCGAGATTCCCTGTTGCTGAGTTGGGCTTTTTGACACTTTTATGCGTTCTAGGACCTTTTAGGTTTATCTTTTTAGCTTATATCATTCCTCTTTAGCCCAATCATCTTTATTCTACCCTAGAAACCTAAAATTAACAGCAAATTTGGTTATAAAAGGCTCTTCAATAAAGATCATAAAATATGTAAAAATGTATAAATTCATAAATTAAGGATTATTTTATATGTAATTTAGCAATTAATATTCATAAGTGCCTATATTTTAATATGAAATATTACTGAAATTAGGCATTTATCAACTACCCCAAGCCAAGCATAACTCTAGGTCCAAACAAGCCAAACAATTCTACAGTAAAAAAATAGATGCCTTGTTGTCTCCTCTTCCTCCCTAGACATACAATAGGAAATAAAATCAACTATAACCCTTCGACTAACCAAGTTAGCCTTAGAGGCAATCGTATTTCCCAACACCCTCCTAGTTGTAAAGTGAGTTGAAGGCAAAGCCTTGATCTTCCAAAAAAATAATTAAACAAATATGAACATTCTTCTTCACAGGGACCCCTTAAAATATTGTAAGCCGAACTAACCGAGTACCCAGTGGACACGTCGTCCTTCCAAACCAAACAATCTTCCTTACCCAAGACGAGACGCAAGCCTTGTAGCTCCTAAAAGAGCCAAAGTTCTTGAGACTTTTCCCAATCAAACAAGCCCCTTCTCCAAACAAGGTCCTACCTCCAAGAACCATTACCCATTCCCCAAAGGAGTCCACCATGGTGTCCTTGCTAATACTCATAAAAAAACAATCTCGGGAACCTACTCTTCAACTCTTCATTGTCCGCCCAAACATCATCATAGAACAAGACTTTCTTCCTGTTTCTGACATCCCACTCAACACACTAATAAAAATTCCTTCCCCACTCTTCATCCTCCAAATTCCATCTCTCCACCAAAGAGAATCCTTATTATAAAACCTACCCTCTTTCAAGCGTCTCCAACCTCCGTAATTAGAATAAAAATCTCCCTCCACAATCCACCCTTGTCTGAGCACAAGCGCCAAATTCGTTTCCCCAACATAGCCACATTGAATAACCTTAAATACAAAATACCATGGCCACCAGCTTCCTGAGGTTCACAAACCTTCTTCCAAGAAACCCAAGCAATCTTCCTCCCTTCCGAACCCTAACCCCATAGAAAATTTCGCTATAACTTCTCAATTTCCTTCAACACCAAAGAAGGCACCTTATACAAAGAAACCTAGAATAACGGTATAGACGAGAGAACAAACTTAATCAAGCAGATCCTTCCTGCCAAAGACAAAAATCTACCTTTCCACCTGCCCAACTGCTTTTAATTCTTTCTAACACTCCAACCCAAAACGCACCTCTCTTATGGCACCCTCCCACAAGAATCCACAGGTACTTAAAAAGAGTCTTCATCACGTCCCAATTGAGAATTGCAGCAAAGCAACAAATCACTGACTTGTCAACTCCCACCCCACCAATTCTACTCTTCAAGAAATTAACCTTAAAGTCAGAGGCTAAATCAAAGTAGTTCATAATTACTTCACTGGTAAACACACTTTTAGTATTGTTTGCACACAAGAAAAGAGTGTCATCTGCAAATTGAAGCATATTTACCTTTACCTTCTTATCCCCGATCTCCAGGCTCTCGACTAGATTCAACTTGACTATTATCCTTATAACACCTGCCAGGCCTTCTGTCACAATTAGAAACAAGAAAGGCGCTAAAGGATCACCTTGACGTAGACCCTTTTCTGGATGGAATTCCTTAGTTAGGATCCCATTTACTAGCACTGAGACTGACAGGGATTCCAAGCATGTTTTAATCCATTTCTCACAGAACCCCAACCTTCCAAGCATGTAGAACATGAAATCCAACAAACAGAATCGTAAGTCTTCTCATAATCAACTTTGAAAAAAATACAACTTTTCTTCTTCCTTTTTTATCTCTTCTAAAGCCTCCTTAGCCACCAGAACACTGCTCAATAAGTCCCTGACTTCAAGGAAAGTTGATTGTCTAGGATATATAACTTTGTTTATCACCTTTTTCAACCTTAAAGATAGAACCTTCGAAACAATTTTATATAAACACCCGACTAATGAAATAGGTCTAAAGTCATTCAATTGCTAGGGGTTGTCAATCTTGGGAATCAAACAAATGAACGACACATTAGACCCCTTGGGCCATCTACCTCTAACAGCAAACTCGTTCACTGTCGGTAAAATATCCTCTTTTAAGAACTCCCAACTAAACTTAATAAAATCGAAGTTAAAACCATCTAGACCAGGACTCTTTGAACATTTACAACTCCAAACGACATTCTTAATTTCCTCCTAGAAGAACATTCCAATCAGCATACAATTGTCTTCACCTGAGATTGAATTGAAGTTGACATTACCCAATCTCACAGGAACCCCTTCATTTTTGTCAAACCTATATTTGAAAATTTCTTTAACCTTGTCTTTAATCACCTTCTTATTATCACACCACTGACCATTCACAAAAACCCCATTTAACCTATTCCTAGCACTCCTCCAATTTCCAACAGAATGGGAGAATTTAGTATTAAGGTCTCCCTGGTTCAACCACTTATGACACGCTTTCTGTTGCATTACAACTTCTTGTTTGAAAAAGTTCTTATTTTGTTCTGCAAGCAAAAACCTCCTATCCTCCCTACTTTGATCGTCTAACTCACTTTAATTGGCTCGTGCATCCAACTCTTGAATTTGCTTTCGCAACTCTTCTTTGACTTGATTGACACACCTAAAAGAATTTTTGTTCCATATCTTTAAATTTTCCTTTAGCATTTTCAATTTTTCTTTGAAAAAAAGTCCCTCCACCCTGCACCTCATAACTGACCCAATTATTCCTCACGAAATCTTTAAACCTACCATCACTTTGCGAGACATCTAAACAATTTTGGGACTAAATCCACAGTCGAATCTTTTAATATTATAGAACGATGATCAGAAACAGATTTGCTGAGGACAAATTGTTTACTCTCTGACCAAATATCCAACCACTCCTTGGACACCAACACCCTATCAATTTTACTCTTTACAAACCCATTCGGTTTGTACCGAGTAAATTTTCTACCCGCCACCGATATGTCCACCAATTATGTTCTCTCAATAAAGTTATTAAACCCTAATATTTCTCTTCTATAATCTGAAGTTGAACACAAGTTTTCTCTCTCTTCTTGCACGAATAGAATTGAAATCCCCTACCACGCACCACACCCTATTACTATGACTTCTTCTTATCTCACTATTATCTTCCCAAGTTAACTTCTTTTCCTTCAAAGAACCAGAGCTATATATATTCTCAATAATAACTTGAACCCCAACACCAACCCTCCACTCCCCTTCAATTACTGAATAATTCTTCTCATTGAGAAAACGTGAAAGAAAAAAGTGGTTGCTTCTCCACAATGTAATAACCCCTCCTGCATTATTACAGACACCGTTTTTAAGATTTGTAGTTGAATAATAAAAATATCATCCTCTCCTCTCCATTGAAAGAGAAGCCTAATTCCTTACCCATTTTCCAGCTTCTAACAACTTCAAATTTGTCATATCTCAACCAAAAAAACCTATTACAAATTCTGTTATATACATTAAAAGGAGGATGAGTGCCTAGCTAAATCGAAGAGGGGTCCTCAAAAGGAGGTGTTTAACCATCTCTGGAAGGTGAAGACGTTCCCCAATGTTATGCTTACAGCATGGAGGGTGCTGTTGGGCAGAATTCCAACGAGTCTCTGCTTGAGTAGGAGAGGGGTTGTGTTGAACTCTACTATGTGTGCTTTGTGTGAGTCTGAGGAGGAGTCATGCCAACACCTTTTTCTGGAATGTAAACATGCATGGCGAGTATGGACTTTGTGCTTTAAGTGGATTGGTATCTTGTTCGTCCAACATAATGACATCGTGACCCATTTTGAGAGCTTCTATCTAGTGCATGGTAGCCGTAAATAAAACTTATTTTGGAAAGGGGTGTGGAAATCTATCGTTCGGTGCATGTGGGAGCATAGAAATTCAGTGGTTTTTAATGAGGGAGTAGTGGATGAGGAGGAGGTGTTACATAAGGCCCAACTCAAATCATAGTTGTGGTTAAAGCATAAGGGTCACAATTTCTCCTACTCGTATTCTGACTGGATGCTGAATCCTTGGCTTTGTATTAGTAGCTTTAAATAATAGAGCATGGTTGAAGCTTGGATCTGTGTGTGTTTACCCTTTGATTTGTTACGAGCAAGATATAGTAAGGCAGAGGGGGCAGGTTGTTATGGTGGTTTCTTCTGGGTGCGGCTGGGTTCTGCATTTTGGCCTGTTGTGAAATGTTGGATGCAAGCCCGGGTTGGTAGTGCTTGGTTGGGCAGTAGAGGTTGACGGGGATGGTGAATCCCAGTGAGTTTGTGTGTTTTCCCTTGAGCAGCCGCTAATGGTTATACTCTTTGTCTTTGTTGGCTCCGTTTGCTGAATGTGCACGTGAGCCACTTGGAGTTGCTGAGATCCTCAAGGCGTGGGTGTATGTGGAAGGGTTCTTCTGGAACCTCTTTGGTTGGGAATGGTGGAGGTAGGGAATAATTATTGATATTTTTCTCGGCAAGTGTACCGAATCAACTGTAATATATTACTCTTTAAAGTACGAATGTCGAACCCACAGAGAACAATTCTAATTAAGATAATCTGTTATAAAACTCATTAAGTATAAAAAATAATTTTGAGATTTTGTTCATAACCAAATTAAAGATTTCACAAATAACTTGAATAGTTAGGGTTTGGTTCAACCAAAACCAAAACTAACTTATCAAATATAGAGAAAGATACTTGGGATTGAATTGCGTTTATCTCAATCATCTGTAACACTATATAATACCCAAAACTACTTATTCTTGATGCTTAATTTAAAGTCATTCACCTTGATTCCTCACAGATGAAGTTCATAAGATAATTTCTCAAACACTGATTCCTCAGATATTTAACAAATTATCCAGCTTTAGGAACAAAATTATAATGCAATCAATAACCTGGAATCTATTCCTAGCATTACAAGTTATCAAGTATTTTCGTCTATTTCAGATCCTTAAAGGTACTTTCCAGTTAAATTTAAGGATCAAAATCAAGACTCT
>Ga0123341_1003685_pt1 | contig 13231 bp, 13 predicted proteins | sample Turbeapinknodule_FD_89959 | JGI IMG/M metagenome (GOLD analysis project Ga0123341, IMG submission 89959) | Root nodule microbial communities of legume samples collected from Mexico - Turtle bean Mexico pink nodule | ecosystem: Host-associated > Plants > Roots > Nodule | place: Mexico: Nepantla... | reverse complement strand
CCACCCCCCCCCCCCCCCCCCCCCTCCCCCCACTGCTTCTCTCTTATTTCATTCTCTTCGTTGTGAGAACATCCATATCGAATGAGATTCTTTCGTTCACGCTTCTATGCTATTTCGTTGCAACTCTTGTTACCACTCTTGCACTAGTACAAAAGTTTAAAACAACGACCCATTATTTAATGCGTTTTTACGGTCAAAAGTTATCTTTCAAAACGCAGTGGCATTTTTAAAATTAACTTGATTTAAGAAGGGGGCTATTTGTGTTTTGGATTGTACAATATTGCATATTGCACAATTCAGAATACAAATTTGTATTTAAGATTGTAGAATTTGGAAGGGATAATTTTAGATATTTTGAGAATATGAGACTGCAAGAATAAATTATGGGGGTGTGGAAAGAAATTTATAAACTTTTAAAATACGCGAGTTATGCGGGTCAGTCCATTTTGCCCAACTTGGCCTGCACAAGTTATAAGTTATGCAGAGCGGGCCTAAACAAGTTAGTGAGTTGAAATAGTCAACCCGTCCAACATTTTTTCTCAACGGATCGTGAGCTAGTCCACCTTGTTTTGTCATTCCTATAGTCGTCTCACCTCTTTGTATTTTACTTTGGTTCATATATGAAATTAGTGAGTGTTTAGAAACTTGTGAGAGTGATCTTGAGTTTTTGTTTTGTTATCTTAGGACTCAAGTGTGATGATTCACCATTGGAGCTTATCATGAAAATGAAGACTCCAGTATCTTTGAATGATACTCTCTTTCTTTCATTCATTTAAGTCTTCTCCACTTTTTCCTTTTAATTTTTACGTTCTTATGTTCTTCTCCTTTTTATCTAATTTTTGTCATTAATATTTGTGTTCCTGAATTGGTTTTGTATTCTTTGAATGGTTTCACCTTAACTCTTTCTTAGATGCTAACCTTCATATTTATATAATTATGAGAATTAAGTTCTTGTTCAGTATAAGACATATGTTAGTAGGTTGTTTCTAGTTACTTAATTCAACTCAATTTTCTAAGAGGAACGATATCATTTGTTGATAAGAGCTTTTGTTAATTCAGAGGAGAATGAAATTGACTTGAAATTGAAAGATAGCTTAAATTAGTATTTCTAATCGCAAATTCGTCACAAACATTTTTTTCATGGGTAACAAAAATAATTATTAATCCTTTATTTTATTGTTTTCTTGTATTCTAATTCCAAGTGTTGGATCTGTTGATAGTCCATAGAAAATTAGGTTCATAAGCACTTGAATAATTATTGATCAATGATGATGTTAATTCTAAAGTGTGTTTTTTTATCGAATAATATTGTTCATTAATTATGACTACCAGTAGTTTTGTTTACTTCTTGCCTTGAGTAATATGTTAGCATGTGTTTTCTTTTTTTAATAGTTTATTCTTCTACTTAAGTAATTTTAGTATGTTTGGATTGAATACTACTTTGAGATTGATTGATTTTAAAAGTTAAAGTTAAGTAATCAAGTCTAGTTGTTAAACATTTTTTAATCTTCTCTCTAATTTTGGAACCAAAGAATTAGAAAAATAAATTTTACATTGACATTGTAAAAATCTTGTATGCAAAGCAAAAGAATTCTGAAAATTAAAGTGCAAAAGTAAATATGGTAAAATTTATATGCAACATTAATTGGTGACTCATTTTATTTGGTAAATTAACTCGCTCATTGGTAGTTGTCTTAATCTCGTTTCAAGTGTTATCTCTAATTATTTTTAATCCTACATTATTTAACTAACATTTAGTCTTTTAAAAGTGCTTTTTCTTTGTTATCATCAAGTTTAGTAATATTTCTACCTTTATTTGGAGCCTATTCTTGTTTGATACATTTTTAATTTCTTTAAAGTTCTTAATAGTAATGTCTTCTTTCCTTTCTTGAATCTCTTAAGTTTCTTTCTTGGTTATATTGTTTCTGTTTCCTTCTAGAAATTAGGTCAAATTGTTTTTCTAAAGGGCTAGGAACAAGCTAAAATGATAACTACACCCCCTATTATGCCAAAGGCACCTTATTCTAGCCTATCTTTTCTTTTTGGACCCCTAAAGTGAGCCCAAATTATTTACAAACATATTATATTTTTTAAAAAGACCAAAAGGAAGAACTTCTAATATTTGGGTTTATAGCTTCTTCTTCTTTTATTGATTCTTTCTCGAGGCTTGGTGGGGTCTGGCTTTGTATCTTGAAATGACTGACCTTTTTGGGTAGTGCTTGTTGTGTCCTTAGTTATCTGTCGGTATGTATCATCATGTTCCTTTATATTAATTGTCTGAGTGCACACATTCCACATCAAATGAGGTGACGGGTGAGGGTAGCTCAAGTCAAGCGGTTGACCCACGTTTCTTGGATATCCGTAGTTGTTTTAGGGATTCGTTCGCTTTGGATGGGTTTTTGTCTAAAGTTTCCATTTTAAAACTGGACTCCCCCTCGGATGTGGAGGCAGTCGATAGTTGTGAGCACATCGAACGGGTCTTTCACCGTCGGGAAAATGGTCCTCAAGATAAGACCAATTTTGAAGGAGACTCACTTACTCACTACTCACACAAAAATTGTGCAGAATTTCTTTACTATAATTTCAACTTGTAAAATACACTAGGTAGGCCTCCTATTTATAGGTGAATGAGCCTTGGAGAACAAGCTAAAGGGGTAGGATGGGAAAAGGGAAAAAATGGGTAGCCTTAGGGTTTGACTAAGTCAATCCCGCATCCTAGGCTTGTCCTTTTAGAAACTAGGTCAAAATACCTTCAAATGGGCTAGGAACAAGCTAAAATGCTACCCACACCCCCTATTATGCTAAAGGTACCTTATTCTAGCCTATATTTGATATTTGGACCCCCAAAATAAGCCCAATTATTTACAACATATTTTAAACATTTAAGAAGACTAGCACGAAGAACTTTAGGTGCTCTGGTTTATAGCTTCTTCTTCTGTTGATGCTTTCTCGAGAGTTGGTGGGGCCCGACCTTATATACTGAGATGAATGACCCTTTTGGCAAGTTCTTGTTGTGTCCTTATTCATCTGTCGGTTTGTATCACCTTAGGATCCTCAATATTTCTCCAACACAACTTCATTCGAATTCAGATAAGAGTTTCCGAGTAGGGAGCCTCCTTGGGAGGTTATCAAATAAAGTGTAAACCTCCATCTCCTCAACGTTAGAGGTTGGGTGAGGCCACTGTTTTGAATCGAGTGAGAGTCTTTGATGTGAGTTGATTTTAGGATTTTTCATTTAGGTGACACTTTAGTTCTAGGATTGAGATTGTTTAGCAATTATGAGTGAAAACCTAAGGAAAATCCCCAATGGACATTAACTTAACCAAGTGGTTAACTAGATGTGAAAGTTCATTTCACAAAGGCAAAAGGAAAAAGACAATTATAAAGTGAAGATGATGACAAGAATATGGTGCAAAATTTAAGCATGGAAAGTAATAACAAAGACAATGACCGAATGAACAAAAGGAAACCAAAAGCTAAACAAAACAGATTAGAAATTGCACTCAAAATTAAAATCAATGAACCAAAATAATGAAGAAAAGTACTACATAGAAGTGATGACAATTTAGGATGCACATGACTTGACAAAACATTTATGGATTCAAAAATCAAAATAACTTAAACACAAACAATATGAACTGATTAAAGTTGCACGAAGGACTCAAATCTAGAAAAAATAAAACAGCCACACCAAAACTCAAAGGAATCCTACACAAAATTGAAATTAGAAGCTCAAGAACAATTTGAACACATTGCACCGATTGGATTTATCCAAACAACATCTAAACCAAAATTAAAACGCAAAAACAACAAGACATTCAAAGATATAAGATGAATAACACGAAATTATGAAGAACAACACAAAATTAAAATGAAAACAAGAAAGAACACTTTGCAATTGAAGAACCTAGGCTCATGATACCACTTGATGTAGTATGCCTTCATCATCTGATTTTCAATTTCTTTGGAGGAGTGGCAGAAGCATCAATGAAAGAAGATGAACAAGGAGCTCACGTAGAGCTTGTGGATTCCTTGAAGGTGCATGCTAGGTGTGGAGAGTGAGTGGTGAGGCCATCTCACTTGGAATAGGTGAAACTTGAAGACTAAATGTCTATCCTAGAGAGGTAGGAGACAATGAGTGAAATTGGCACAATTTTTGCAGCAATTCACTCTATATTAATCTTGAGAAATTCATGAACCAAGCACCTCCTTTTATAGCAATGGAGGGCTGGAATTTGAAAAGCCAAATACAAGTGAAATGAAAGCTAAATGCAAATGGAATTTTCATTTTGAATTGGCGCCTATTTTTGAACGTAGCACATGGAGCATGTGATGGAAAGCTTTTAGCACATGTAAAACATGTGGAACATGTGCACTCTTCTCCATGGCTTAGTCATAACCGGCCTTGGTTAAATTAGGTGTTTTAAGGAACCCTGATTTAACCTAGGTTGGTTTTTAGGTGCCAAATTTCATCTAAGGAAAAATAAAAAATAAAATTCCTAATCTAATTTTAACAAGATAATAAATTCTACTCTACACTAGAGTTATGACATCTTTGAACATATATTGGGAGGTTTCTCTGCCGTCAGTAGCCATATCCCAGTCTTCCTAAATCTTCTTGGTCATAACTCTAGTGGTAGGCCCGAATCTTCTCTTTGTCGGGCTTGAATTTGAGTTTGTTCTTGGGCCTTTTCCATCATCCCCTCTCTCTTGAAGAGGATTTGTCCTCAAATCCAATGTTTTTGCCTCTTTATCTTTATTACCAACAAAAGGGGTTAAATCCATAATATTGAAAGTAGTAGGTATTTCATATTTTTCAGGCAGGTCTATTTGATATGCATTATTGTTGAATCTTTTGCGGACATGGGAAGGACCATCTTCTTGGGGACTAAGTTTGGATTTACTCTTAGTAGGGAATCCATCCTTTCTAAGGTGAAACCAAACCCAATCTCCTTCCTAAAAGATGGAATCAAAACCTCTTGTTTTCCTAGGAAGTCTTAGTATAAAATTCATGCTTATTTCTTCCCATGGAACACTTGCAAAAGGTAAAGGAGCATAGAGTTGATGAGACATTGCCTTAGATTTAGTTTTTAAACAAGAAATGCATCTATGATAATGTCTTTGAACATCTTTCCTCATGGGTGGCCAAAAGAATTTTCCTTTTAAAAGCTCTAGAGTTTTATCAACTCCAAGATGGTCCATGACTTCTCCTTCATGAGACTTTTTAGAAATGTTTTTATGCGTTCCTTTACAAAACAGGAGGCTCGATGGTTGTTCAGAAAGAAGTATCTTTTCAAGTTTGTTTTCAAATTTTTCTTCTTTCTGATTGACCTTGTGGGAAGGAACACTTTTTTCCCATGCTTCTTTTTCCCTAAAGGCTTTTTCTTGGTTTTCTATTTTTTTTTTCTTTTTCTCTTCCTCTCTCTTTTGCTTCATTTGTTCTTGATCCTTTACCACTTTGGATTGTGATAAGGGATAGAGTATAAACTTTTTTTTCTTTATGAGTGAAAGTAATCTCATTGGTAAACCCATTGTGCATAGTTTTCTTATCAAATTGGCAATGTCTACCCAACAAAATATGACAAGCTTCCATGGGAACTACATCACATATGTACATGGCCTCTACCATAACACTTAAAGCACTTTACATCTCTACTGCGGGTTTGTGGGGTTAACACATCTTTTTCTATATTTTTGGGAGTTTCCTTTGGTTTTTCCTTTGATAGGATTTCCTCCCTTTTATACTCCTTTTTGGGATAAGACTTAAAATATGAACCTTCCCTACGACTTGAAGTTTTTCTCAAATTTTGTTGTTCAACTTTGATACAAAGTTGAAATAAATCATTCAAGTCTCTATAGGTAAAAGTTCAACTCTATCTCTAATCTCAAGATTGAGTCCACTCAAAAACCTTGCTATGGTGGTGGCTCAGACTCCCTAATGAAGGCTCTCATCATATATAATTCCATTTTCTGCCTATATTCCTCTAAGCTCATAGTCTTTTGTTGGAGTCTTTGGAGCTTGTCCATTAACTCCCTATTATAATAGGAGGGAATATGTCGGCGTCTTAAGGCTCCCTTATGGTCATTCCAATACTCTATGGGAGGATCCTTATGAAGACGCCTATCTCTCTCAAGGGTCGTCCACCAAAACATAGCATTGCTTTGAAAACTTAGAGTGGCTAAGGGTACCTTTCTTTCCTCACTTACTTTATGGCAAGCAAACAATTGTTCTACCTTCATTTCCCAATCTAGGTAAGTTTCTACATTTTCTTTCCCATGGAAATAAGGTAGATCTACCCTAACCTCCTTAGTGTTTTCTTGTCTTTCTTTTCTAGCTCTCCTAGGGGTTGCTTGATAATAGTCATTAATTCTAAGGTTTTGTTCCCTAAAAGAATCATCTCCCCTAGAGCTAGATGCATGAGAACTTTTTTTTGATTTGTTGTATTCATCCCTTTCTTTAACCATTTTCAACTCTTCCTTCATCAAAGCAAAATGAGCATCCCTTTCTTTGAGTTGGGCCTCATGTTGCAATTGTCTATATGAAAGTCTTGTGATAGTTGTTTCGAAAGAGATTTAATAGACTCTCTATCATTTTCAATAGAGTGATGAGAATGAGAATACATGGTTAAAGTTGTGTGTTAAAATCAATTTACCAAAAGAAAGATAAGTGGAGTAATGTAGGTAGATTCCCAGGAAAGGGAGGTGAATCACTTGGATCACTTAAGTACCAAGCGTTTCCTGGCCAGATTCTATTCTTCAAGACTTTCACAAACCTTTCTCTAAGTAATTCACTTAGAGCACAATCAAGAATGAAAACACAATTTTTTTATGCAAGCAAACAATACAAAGCAATAAAAGCACTTAATAGAAAACAAAATTGCTATCTAGAAAATCTTGTAAACTAGGCGTTTCCTAAGGTGAGGCTTCTTAGCACTTTGAACCTTGAAGACACACTCACCGTCTAATGCGAAATTAATCCACTAATTATTCAAGGTTTTGCAAATTACAACTCAAAGAAAATACAAAGAAAATTGAATTGACAAAATTTAGAAATTTCTATTCTATGCAATCCTTCTTTTCTTTTTGGCACCTATTCTTTGTGTAAGTGTTTAAGCTCACTTGTTGTTGTCCTCTTGCTCAACCTCTCAAGGATATTCAACTTTGAGAATTCAAATCAGCACCTACTAAGTGATAAAGCTCTCACCAAAGATGTTAGCTCCAAACTTAACAATACACCTTTGAATTACTTATCCACTAAGAAATGAGGTCAACAAAAGTTAAAGCAACAAAATTCAATTTGAAATTGGAATACAGCAAAGGGAGGTGCTATATGACAACCTGAAAGAGTAATTGAACAAAAATTGACAAGCAAACAAAATAAGGCACTCAACAAAAGGATAGCACACAAATTGAACCTAATGAATGGCACCAGAATTGGATTAATAAAACCAAAACAGTACTACTGGAATTTTGAGGTATCAAATGCGTGACTTAAAATATTTATGCTGAGCTGGATCTTTCAAATTTGGATTTAAATTTTAAACCAAAGACAACTCAAGATCTTAACTAACTTTTGGCATTGGAATCATGCTAAAAGAGTGCATCAATTAATTATGATAATTTTTTCAAATCTGATGCCACTTCACCGTTTATTTTACGCCAGAATTTCACATTGTTTGAATTTGATTTATCATTTTTTTTTCTATTTCAAATTTTGCTTCACCTTTTTTTTCAATTTTTTTTAACACTTCAATCTGTTTAGATCCAGAATTTCACAATTTTTCTCCAACGAATTTTAATTTCAAAATAGAAACAACCAGCACATAATATAGAATCCTAATCTGGAATTAAAAAGAGTTTTAAGAAACTTCAAAAACACAATAGAATTGATGTATAGGAACTTGTGTGGATCTAGCACACAAGTATGAACTCAAATCTAAAAATTAAAATGCACCAAAGGCTAAACAAAACAGATTAGAAACTGCACTCAAAATTAAAATCAATGAACCAAAATTATCAAGAAAAGTACTACATATAAGTGATGACAATTTAGGATGCACATGACTTGACAAAACATCTATGGATTCAAAAATCAAATGACTCAAACACAAACAATATGAACTGATTAAAATTGCACGAAAGACTCAAATCTAGCAAAAATAAAACAACAACACCAAAATTAAAGGAATCCTACACAAAATTGAAATTAGAAGCTCAAGAATAATTTGAACACATTGCACCGATTAGATTTATCCAAACAACATCTAAATCAAAATTAAAACGCAAAAACAACAAGACATTCAAGGATACAAGATGAACAACACGGAATCATGAAGAACAACACAAAATTAAAATGAAAAGAAGAAGGAACACTTTGCAATTGAAGAACCTAGGCTTATGATACCACTTGATGTAATATGCCTTCACCCGATTTGCAATTTCTTTGGAGGAGTGGCGAAAACCTCAATGAAAGAAGATGAACAAGGAGCTCACGTAGAGCTTGTGGATTCCTTGAAGGTGCATGATAGGCGTGAAGAGTGAGTGGTGAGGCCATCTCACTTGGAATAGGTGAAAATTGAAGACTAAATGTCTATCCTAGAGAGGTAGGAGACAAGGAGTAAAATTGGCACAATTTTGGCAGCAATTTACTCTATATTAATCTTGAGAAATTCATGAACCAAGAACCTCCTTTTAAAGCAATGGAGGGCTGGAATTTGAAAAGCCAAATACAAGCGAAATGAAAGCTAAATGCAAATGGAATTTTCATTTTGAATTTGGCGCCTATTTTTGGACGTAGCACATGAAGCATGTGATGGAAAACTTTTAGCATTTGTAAAACATGTGGAACATGTGCACTTTTCTCCATGGCTTAGTCATAATCGACATTGGTTAAATTAGGTGTTTTAAGGAACCCTGATTTAACCTAGGTTGGTTTTTAGGTGCCAAATTTCATTTAAGGAAAAATAACAAATAAAATTCCTAATCTAATTTTAACAAGAAAATAAATTGTACTCTACACTAGAGTTATGGCATCTTTGAACATATATTGGGAGGTTTCTCTGCCATTAGTAGCCATATCCCAGTCTTCCTAAATATTCTTGGCCATAGCTCTAGTGGTAGGCCCGAATCTTCTCTTTGTAGGGCTTGCATTTGTGCTTGTCCTTGGGCCTCTTCCATCACTTTTTTTTTTCATTTTTATTTGGTCCTCATGAACCTTTTTTGGGAGAGAAGGGTTTTAAGGTTGTTGAAGATGGGAAGCTTTGATGTATCAAATCCTTATGGAACCTGAAGTTGTGTTTTGTTTTAGGTTTGGGTTTAGTTATGGGGTTTAGAATCTTTGTAAGATCAGTCTTGATTATCACACAAAGCTTGTTTCAATCTGTTTTAAAGAACTAAAGTGTTTTTCCATGCAAAGGGAAAACAACCGATTAAAGTTTTGAGACAATCGGTTGTTTGTCACTTAGCTGGCAAAAGAATTTTGAAACTGTTTTTTGAATCAGTTGCATAACTGCTGAAACCATTCAACTGGTTAAATCGCAGTTTCAACCGATTAAATGTGAGTTTTCATAACAAATTTTTGAAAATTTGTTTTAACTATTTCATTTGTTTAAATATACCTTAAACGGTAGTTTTTCAAAGGTTATAAATATAGCCTTCTTTCAAAAGTTTAAAAGGAATAAAAGAGAGAAGTTTTACACTCTGATTTGAGATCAAAAAGAAAGATTACCAACTGTTTGTGAAAAGGTGTTTTTCCAAGTTTAGCAAGATTGCTTTTGAGCTTTGCTGTGATTCAAGAACTGGTCAATAGGGTTTCTGGTGTACTGTAATTCCAGGTGTTTTCTATCCTTTCTTAGTTTCTTGTAATTTTTCAATTTACACTCTATAAAACTGTTTGTAAAATCCTGTAAAGTTAGTGTAATTCTAGCTTGAGGTGTTTGCTGTGTGCAAAGAGGGTGAGTAGGCTTTGTGGGATTCAAAGTCACCTCTTTGTGGTGTGTGTGTGTGTTTGTAATATGTGATTGGTTACATAGTGCAATACTCAGTGGTTTGACTGAGGACTGGATGTAGCTCAGGGATTGAGTGAACCAGTATAAACCTTGTGTGTAAATCTCTTTATCCCTCTTCTCCATAACTATTTGATATTTCCGCTATCATAAACAACCGGTTAAATCGTGCTTTTAACCGATTAAAATTATGATATCAGTTTCTATTTAACTATTTGATTGGCTTTCTGAATTGCTTATCTGAGTTGATTGTTAAAGATTCATTCTAAAGAAAGTATTTGCGAGAATCTTTTATAAACAATTCACCCCCCCCCTCTCTTGTTTTAGCCATCAATCTTAACAAAGGTAACCTTATGCCCTTGGAAGGTAAAAGTCATTTTGTTGGTTAGGCCATCATGGAGAACATGTCTATCATATTGTCAATGCCTTCCCAATAGAATATGGGTTGATTCCATGGGCACAACATCACATAAAACCTCATTTTTCTACTTTCCTATAGCAAAAGTTGTGAGGACTTGTTTATTAACCATGATTTCTCCTTCGACACTAACATTGTAATTTGTAGGGCTTTGTATAAGAGATAGTGGGTAAATCAAGCTTGTTCACTGCTCTTGGACTTGCCACATTAGCACAACTACCCCCATCAATTATCATGGAACAAACTTGTTGGTGATAAGGCAGCGGGTGTGGAAAATATTTTCTCTTTGGGTGTCATCCAAAGGTTTTGGAATAAGTCACTAGAGGTTACTAATAAGTCACTTTCACAAGGTATCTCATATTCATTATCACTAGAGGTTTTTGAAGGGGAAGGGGAGTGAGACCTAGAAGATTGATCACTATGTTCACTTACTACTTGACCCCCCTTAACCATCATGGTTCGTTTTGTTGGACAATCGACCGCTATGTGCCCAAAACCTAAACATTTAAAACACTATTTACTGGAGGTTTTGGTAGGGGACTTAGATGTAGGAGTGGAGGGTTTAGAATCTCTAGAGTTGTAAGTGGACTCCTTTTCAAAATTGGAGGGAAAGGCTTAGAAGAAAATTCGTTTTTATTTGTCCAAGATGAGTGGTAGTAGCCATCATTATAAGTATGTTTGGAAAATGTTTTCTTTGAAAGTTGTGATTCAACCTTGATGGCAAGGTGAACCAATTTTTCTAAAGATGAGTACTCATATAATTCTACCACATCCTGAATTTCCCTTCTTAGGCCACTTACAAACCTAGCCATTTTTTACTCCTCACTTTCATGCATGTCTATTTTTGTTAAAGTTGTTTCAAGTTCTTTAAAATAAGCATCCACACTTTGTGTTCCTTGTTAAAGACGTTGGAGCTTCAACAAGAGCTCTTTCCTATAGTGTGGAGGCACAAATCTAGCGCGCATGCATAATTTCAAATCCACGGCTGGCCTTTTGTTTAAACCAATGTCCATTACAGTTTTGTGCCACCATTGCATGGCATAATCCAAAAATTCTAAGGAGGCTAACTTAACCTTTTGGTCATCTTGAACCTCATGCACATTAAAGATTTGTTCTACCTTAGCCTCCCATCCTAGGTAAATATTAGGGTCACCTTCCCCACTAAAACTAGGTCTTTTACAAATAGTAAAGAAGGCTTTGGCACATTTTGGTGCCTATCATCAACATGATGCATTCTTCATTCGTCCTCTTCTCCATGGCTACCATAGTTTTGATAACTTCTTGATTCACGCCTAGGATTATATCTTCTTCCTTTTTGAGGTCTATCATAGGTCGTTTCTAGTCTTTGGAGTCTTTCCTCCATTTGCCTCATCTCTTCATCCTTTTATGCTATAGATCTTTTTGTCACCGCCAATTCTCCCATAAGGAAAGCCTTTTGGGGAGATTGGGGTTTAGAAGATTCTCCACTTGAAATATGAGCCATAAAAAACAAACAAAAACACAAGTGACAAACGATTAGAGAAAATAAGTTAGTAAGAAACAAATTCAAGGTTGCACCACTTGCATAAGGCTCACTCAAAACACTCAAAGAAAGAAATTTCTTCCCTTAGCCAAAGTCTTTCTTGTGGTCTAAAATCTCTCAAATGAAAAAGGTCAAAGCCTTCAACACTTGCTCAAAGTAAAATCACCACAAAACTTGAGGAAAAGAAATAAAAGGCAAACAATAAAAGCTTAAACAAGAAAAGCTAAACCAAATTGAAAAAAGAGAAATATGACAAAACTTGAAAAATGAAGACAAGCAAGAAAAGACACACAAAACGACTCTAAGATACTTACTAAACTTTTAACTAAGAAACTTTTTCTTTAGAACTTGTTAAAGCAAAAGGACAAAAAATTCCACAAAGTTGAAAACAATTTGCCAATCAAGTTGAATCCATTTTTGTAAAATAAAAATGATTGTCTTTGCAATTGAGACCTATAGATGCGTTTTCTTTGAAATTTCTTTGCTTTTTTTTTTATATACTAATGGTGACCTATGGAAAGAAATGACCATAGTTTGCATCATGCATATTTTTCAAGAACTTTCAATTTGCACTAGAATTAAAGGGCTGGAAAATAAAAAGCAAGAAAATAATGACAAGAATTTAAAGGCACTTGAATTTAAAGACAAGAAAGTAAAGACACTTGAATTTAAAGATAAGAATTAAAGGTGCTAGAATGTAAAGAAATTGTAAAATGCCAAATCAACTCGAGCAAATTAAGCATAAGAACCTAAGGTTTGATAATCACATGATGTGAGTTGATTTTAGGATTGTTCATTTAGGTGACACTTTAGTTTTAGGATTGAGATTGTTTAGCAATTATGAGTGAAAATCTAAGGAAAATCCCCACTGGACATTAACTTAACCAAGTAGTTAAGTAGATGTGATGGTTCATTTGACAAAGGTAAAAGGAAAAAGACAATTATAAAGTGAAGATGAGGACAAGAATATGGTGCGGAATTTAACCAAAAGAAGAACATATTTATGAACTGAATGGAATGATAATGGAAGGAAAAATTGAAAGAAAAGGAAGCTTATGAGAAATGGAGTTTGAGACGATGAGCACGCCACTTGGATGATGAAATGACTCCAAGATAAGTGTTGGAAGCTGTCACTTGAGAGCTCTCAAATTCTCACAAGATAAGTGATGGAAGAAGTGCCTTCATGTGTGACGAAACTTGAATGATGGTGGCAGAAGCATATGAAAGAGGCGTGCAAGGATCTCCTAAGAGGTGTGGTATCCTTGAAGGTGCATGAGATGTATGGTG
>Ga0123341_1003681_pt1 | contig 13236 bp, 6 predicted proteins | sample Turbeapinknodule_FD_89959 | JGI IMG/M metagenome (GOLD analysis project Ga0123341, IMG submission 89959) | Root nodule microbial communities of legume samples collected from Mexico - Turtle bean Mexico pink nodule | ecosystem: Host-associated > Plants > Roots > Nodule | place: Mexico: Nepantla... | reverse complement strand
TTGAAACTCCTCCTCTGAATTTCACTCCACAGTGCTTACACTTTAAGCTACCATCTTCTTCTTTAGAAACTTGATTCCAGTACTCCTCATCTTTAGGTCTACCCATTATTATTATATTTTCCTCTACCCACAAAATCAGATCCAATTCTTGCTCACCACCTCAATGACTGAGAGTTTAATCAGAGTGTCAAAGAAAATTCAACAACATGATATTTCAATTCACATTTCAAGCATGCTTTCAACGTTCAAAACACTCAAAACTCAGTTGTAAAATCCTAATTGGTCAAGCCACATGGTGATCCTGCACATGAATGTTTATACTGCAGTAGAGTGGTAGGTTGAAGTAACCATTCACAGAATCCATTAACTTTGATTTACAAGTAAGTGAGTATACAAGTATTATGAAATGCAAAATTAGATAAATAAGGAAAAATAGTTTTGCTTAGATCATGGATAAATAATGGAAGACAAAGCAATCATTTTCATTGCAAAATCAGAGAAAGAAGAGGGAATTACCGAATGGAATCCTTCTTGCAGGTGGTTGATTACTGAATGCAGCAACTTACTCTCTTTTAATATATGAAATTATGTTTGAAAATGTAGAGTGATTTGAGAGAGAAAGAGCAAAAATAGAGAGATGCATATGAAGTTGGGTATTGAAATGCACCCTATGGTATTATTATATAGGTCGTTAAAGGGTTGGAGAGAGATTTCGTGGAAATTTCCACTTGCAGAAAAGTGAAACACACTTGGGTTGGTGACAGCTCCAAACAAAAATAGTAAAATAGTGGAGGTATATATATTCCAATTTCAGTTTAAAACATTTATTAAGCGTTAAAGAGTGAGAGACCTCAAGTTAGACAGCAAATGAGGCAAACATGTTAACTCTTTATTTGCTGATAAAAAAAAATGTTAACTCTTTATTTTTTATGTTAACTCTTTATTTTTTGATAAATCAAAGTGTTGTTAGAGCATTCATGTGTGTGAAAAAACACCTGGAATATGTTTAATCAAATTGTCAAATAAAAGCAAGGTGGACAAGCGTGGACAATTAGGAACTGCTTTTATCCTGTTTTTAGCCAGAGAAACTGTTTCCAAATCAATTGTCCATTCCTGTATGTGAGGTATCTTTTCCATATTTTACCATCATCTTACTGCCACTCTCCTTCAAGATATTCCACAAAATAATCCTGATTCCCTATCCAAAAATAGAGAGTGGTTTATGAGTTTATCCACCATGACATTCCCCTCATCAAATATTTCCTTCAAACTTCTCTGTCCATTCAACAATTCCCTGTCAACAAGCTTAATAATCAATCATCTATTTTCAAATCATTAGTAGCAATGCACTATACAATAAACATTTGTGCACGTTCTTTTCAGTTAAATTATCATAGTTACATATTAGTACACTTAAAACTTCTTCCTGCATCTCCACCCCCATTTCCAATGTGCCAAGTTTATTCAGCGCATGTCTCCACCAATGGATATCATTTTTTTCCTTTCTATGATTGGAGCAATCACACCGATTCCAAGTATTCACTTATAACATATCTTGCAATATTTTCCACTTCAAGGAGAGTGTTGAAAGGTGTCCCACGGTGTCCGTGTTTAGCAAAATCAACTCCCAAACTTCACCAAAATATTCACAGAAAGGGCTCACACTTATCATATTAATTGGCTGGCAATACATCTGTTCAAACACATGTTTCAAACGACTTGTCATGATCAAGTTAATACCCTTTACTCCAAGAGGAATTCTCATCTTTTTTATTCGATCAATATATTTCCAAACATCATCCAAAATAAGTACTATTTTTTCTCTTTTTTTCTAAATCTGATGCCAAAATCATTGCTCATTGCTCTTTTTCTCTCATACAAACCATCATCAATTTTAACCGTTCTATATCATCAATTTTAACTAGTTATATTCAATTTTAACCATAGTCGTTTTATCATTAGTTATAAGTTATAATCAGATAGTCACTCTATTATCAATTATAACCAGTTATGATCTATCAGCGGTTAAAGAATAATATCAGAATGATGAAGAGGAATTGAAAAGTGACTTTTGAATTTATAGTTTGATCCTGTCACATGTGGATTGACTTCAAAGTTGAGGACGATTACATAGAAACAAAGCTGTATTGATTTATATTCTATAGAACACTTTCAGTGGTTCATAGAATAGCTCAAATCCAAATGCCAAATTTCAACTGTCCGAACCAAAGCTGTAATGATTATCAAGAAAGCAATCATCCCACCTACATTTTGTGAATTCTCTCCCAAATTGAGATGGTCATGCTTTGTGTCACTCTAGGGATCATCCTTGAAAAGCCTTATTAAAATTACCTAGATAAAGAAATGCCTAGCAAAACAATGAAAATGGAAAACAACTGAATCATCAAACCTTACTAACAATTTCCTTGTCTTTCTTGGTTTTCCGTGTCACCTTCTTCAATGTTCATACTCTTGTACCAGCGAGCACAGAAGAAGTAGAGCACAAAGTCAAGAGCAGTTAGTATTGCAATGAGGAAGAAAAACCTATCCAGGTGCCCCACATTCAAGTTATTGAGAATCCATCCTGGATTATCACCTCTTTCAGTGATTCCCGCGACCATGTACACCAGTGTGCTACTCACATAGTTTCCAAGGGAAATTGATGCCATGCAAAGTGAGCTCCCAAAGCTTTTTATGCCATCTGGGGCTTGCCCGTTAAAAAACTCCAACTGACCCACATACACTAAAACTTCTGAAGCACCAACTAGAACATACTGCGGAATTTGCCAAAATATAGTCAAAGAACTAGCCTTTTTCCCAGGTATAACGTGCTTGAGCCTTTCAATCTCTGTGACACCAGCTGCAATCATAGATAGCATTCCAATAATTAGGCCAACTCCCATTCTTTGAAGCTCAGTTAGTCCCCTAGGATTGCCAGTGAAACGTCGTGCCACAGGAACAATGATATAGCGATAAATTCCAGTGTTTAAAAGGACACTGCAGATATCAAACACTGACATGCTGGCTGCTGGCAAGTGAAAATTTCCAATCCTGTTGTCCATCACATCCCCTTGCTCCACAAAAAGAGAAGCCATTTGCGTAAACACCACCGAATAAATTATAGTACATAGCCAAACTGGTAACATTCTCAATACACACTTGGCTTCTTCAACTTGAGTTACGGTACAAAGCCGCCACTGATTATTCTTGAGATCATCTCCATCTTTCTCCGTTATCGTTGCTGCCTTGTCCATGAATCTGCTCAACATCAACCAACATGAGCTAAGGATGTTAGTTTGTTAGTTTCAATTCCACACAACCAAAAGTATTGAAAGAAAACAATCAAAATAGTTAGTTGTTTTACTCAATGACATTACCTCAAATCATTGCTGTGCATAATCTTTCTACTGCCTTTTATGGCAGATTCTGGACCATCAACCTCATAAAGTTGGTCTTCCGTGCTTGATTGAATCTTACACTTTCTAAAAGCAGCCACAAAAACCTGAGCTACCCTTATCACCGGATTCCCGTATGCCTTTACATATCTATATTTCTTATATCCTGCCAAGTATGAAACTAAAGCAATAATGGCTGAGGCCAAGGATACCAAGAAACCCATTGTCCACATCCCTGAATCCTCATAGTATACTAATATAGTATTGGAGAACAAAGATCCAACGTTGAGGGCAAAGTAAAAATAAGAGAAGAAAGCTTCTCTCGAGTCCTTATGTTTTTCGTTCTTCTCATCGAATTGATCTGCGCCAAAGGTTGCTAAGGTGGGTTGGTGCCCTCCGTATCCAAATGCCACTAGATAAATGGACAAGTAGAATACACCAACACCCACCGATGATGGTTCCCTGCATTTTGTCTCTTCATTGCCACAACCAGCTGGGTTGATCAAAAATCGCCAAGAAGTCAGGGACAACAGCCCCAAGCCCTGTTCATTCATGTTCAACGAGCATATTTAGAATTTTGTAGTATTATTAATTTGTTGGTAATGGCAAAACAAGTGTTGTATAGTAAGATGAATTCAAAAGAACGCAGTACCACAACAAAAATGATCTGAAAGATTGAGCAGGTTAAGTATCGACCCCAGTAAGAATCACTGAGAAAGGCTCCAACTAAGGAGAATATGTAAACGGTTCCGGTCCATTTGCTCACATTGTTGGCAGCCTCAGCACTGTCTTGGTGAAGGACTCGAGTCAGAAACAAAACCAAGTTCACTCCAACTCCAAAGAAAGCTAGTGTGGCCAATGCTTGATTCACTGCATTCAGTGCAATGTTAAAGTATTCAACTTACTTGTGTTTTGCCATTCATTTCTGATTTTTCTAAAGTAGAAAGTGGATTACAATTAACTCATCATTTTTCAGTACCTAGCAAGATAATTGTAGTTTTCCACCCTCCTTTACACTTCTTATCATTTGTGGGTGACTGTCCTCTGTAGCCATCATTTTCTCCACTCACCTGTTTTTATTTAGAAAGAAAGAAAACACTTTATAAATAACAAATTTAGCTCTAAACATCCAACAAAATAAATCTACCTACCTATCTATCTATATATGATATTATTGGTATGTGTATTCAGTTGTCACATGAAATATTTATGCAGAGAACCCCTTCCCTTTGCTTTTTATGAAAAAGAAACCTGATCGACTAAGAATAACTGACCTTGATTGGCTTGGCAGTGTGTGAATTGACGATTCCCGGTTCCATCTGCGTCATGAAAAACTCTGTTTAATTCTTCAATAAAGCTAAGATTTCTCTCAAACACCTTATCTTTCAATAAGTTCTTCAGTTTTAAGACTTTCAAGTATGAAAATCCACTATCCTTGGTGTAGTTTGTTTCTAGTAGTTTTTAGAATCCTAAAATAAGATTTATTAGTTCGCTTAGCTAATTTGTTTATCTCCATAATCTTCTTGTTTGTAGATACAGAATCATATCTGGATAAGAAACCAAGTAAATTATTAAGGATAACAGAATCATTTCTCTTCAATTATGAATAAGCATAACAAAACAGGTGCTATATATGCTACTCTTCTTTAGAGTCACAAAGAAGGAAAATACATACACAACACCACGATCTGCATATGGAAACAAACAAGTGTTAGTGTTGTTGGCTGCCTTATACATTAAACAAACCGAAACATACAAAAAAAAAAACTTCAATAAGAGAGTTTTACTTTAAAAAAAATTGAGTGCTAGAAATACTAACAATAACATAAAGTTGTATTGTGGTGTGATGAATAGTAATAAATAAGTAGAAAGTGTAACCTTTTGCGGAACTTGGTGACAGAAAGAATGAACTGTTTAGGAATAGTGTCAAATTCTGGTGAAGGGGAAGAGCAATAAGTAACAACTACAAAGGAAAATGTTCCCGGAGAGTATGGCAGATTCAAATTCTTTGTCATTTATGGTTCACAATCAAGGATGTCAGCACTTCCTTCTCTCAATCTAAACACTCATACACACAATGTTTATCAACACTGCAACTCTAGTGATCAAGAGATAGATGGAATTAACACTGCACTATGGTCAGTAATGCTGTATTTAAACTGTATAGTCCTAGCAAGTGTAAGGAACGCCAAGATGTTAAATATGGTATTTGTTATTGTAACTGAATTACTATAACTCAGGAACAAATGATATGGTGGATTTGTTGTTGTAACCGAATTACTAACATACACTTTTCCTTAAGATTTTTCTCATGGACTTGTTGATTTTGGAGTGAACATAACTTTATTTTGAAAAAAAAAATATGAATATACTTAAATTAAATGAATGTCTAAAATTGGATTTATAATTTCTAATATCACTTATATTATAACAACATTGTGCTAAAGGTAAGCAAAATGGTTATGCTATAAGTGATTTAAAAGAGTGAATAATTTAAACCACTTTGAATAAAATCGTGCTTTAAATAAAATTTATTTATCAGCATATTCCAGATGTTATAAATTTCCAGAAAAAGTTGTTAAGGGCATCAAATATCTACTACCCTTGAAATATTAATTAATTATGTCATTGAACAAAATCTTACTATTTTTGTTGTTGTTTTTTTTAATAGATTTGTTACAAGTTTGATTAAATTGTTCTCTTAATGTATTTTGTGGCGTTATTTGTGTCAGCGCAATAATAATAATAATATTGTCATCATACAATGTCAAAGACATAGACATGCATAAATGAATAAAAAAGAAAAGTAAATTCATACATTGCATTTCCATCTTCTATTTTATAATTGAAAAACAACACTTTGGTTTCGTGGGTCTGGAAACTACAACTTCTCATAATTTCAATGAGAAAAAGATGTAATTGTACAATGCTCTTCATCAAACCTCACATTGCAATATTTAGTTTTTAATTTAAAAATATTGTTATGTCTGTTATACTTTTGAGATATAAAATTAAAACGGTTACAAATATCTCTTCTATCATATATTTGAATTTTTGGGATTTTTATTATTGATTTTCTCTCTCTGCTCTTCCTCATTTTATCTTTCTTCTTCCTCAAATATCTTGAAACCCTATGACTATCATGTTTTCTATATCTCACATACATGCTCTTTCATTCCACACATTTGTTCATCTGTCCCAACATACACTTCTAAGCACAACTCACTCCTTATAACTCACTTTCTTATTTTTCTAATCACATAAGTATCTATAAGTGAGTTTTTTTTTTCTTAATTGTTTAATTGTTAATGTTCCTCACTTTTATTTGTTTTACTCTCATCTCATTTTCTTACACAGGTGAAAGAGTGCCCGTAGTTACAATAATATACTTTATATTGTGAGAAAGTAACTTGCATTTAAAAATTATTAATTTTCATTTTTATATTACTTTCATTTGAAACATTTTTATAATGTTTTATTTATTATGATTTCTAATTAGTTAATGATTTTGCTGATAAAAATAAATAAAAATTAGTTAATGATTTAAAATTAAATTTCATAAAAAAAATCTACTTTCTAAACTAATAACTTTTAAAAATTAATATATATTTATTGATAATACAAATATTTTTACACTGCCATGTAATAAAAAATTGTCAGGTATGATAAATTTAAATTTATCTAATAAAAAATTGTCATAAAAATCATTTCTATATTTTTTATAATTGAAAATGACATTATATAGACGACATTTTTCATGTGTATAAAAATGAAATTGGTATTATTTAACCAAAAAGTAGCATTAATTATTGTTGGAGATCCCACGTCGACTAGAGATTAGAGCCTTTCATTGTATATAAGTGGGTGCAAACCTCAACTTTATAAACTGGTTTTATGGAGTTGAGTTAGGCTTAAAGTCCACTTTCTTAATGTCTCTTTTGGAACAGAAGCCAATCCACTTTCTTAATAATTATATACATATATATTAATCATATAATACTTTAAACAATCATACTTCTAACAGAATAAATTAAATAATTACAATTTCAAAAGTTTAAAATCATATATATAACATATTTTTCATATTATTTTAATATTATGAATAAATATTGCAAATAAATATAATTACACCAACTGACACAAACTTCTTCCCATTTTAACCATGTAGAATAATTATAAGTGATCAAAATTAAAACTGAAAAAAATAAATATTATCCATGCATGATTATGATTAAACCTGCAAGTCACGTAATTAAAGACACTGATATATATAGATTTATAAAAAATACTGATTCCAAGTGGTAAACCATCACATTCGCCTACAACATATCTTGCAATACTTTCCACTTCAAGGGGAATGTTGAAGGTCAGTGTCTGTGTTTTAGCAAAAGCAACTCCCAAACTTCACCAAAATCATCAAAATATTCATAGAGAAAGGGCTCACACTTATCATATTAATTGGCTGATAATACATATGTTCTAACACATGTTTCAAACTACTTGTCATCATCAATTTAATACCCTTTACTCCAAGAGAAATTCCCACCTTTTTTTGATCAATATATTTTCAAACATCATCTAAAATAAGTACTATTTTTTCTCTTTTTTCTAACTCTGATCTCAAAATCAGTCTTCATTGCTCTTTTTCTCTCATACAAACCATCATCAATTTTAATTTGTTATAATTGTTCTATATCATCAATTTTAATCAGTTATAGTCGCTCTATCATTAAGTTTAATCATGTCGTTCTATTATTAGTTATAAGTTATAATCATATAGTCACTCTATCATCAGTTATAGCCACTTTGTCACCAGTTATACTCAATTATAGCCGCTCTATCATCAATTATAACAAATTATAGCCGTTGTCATTAGTTAGAACAATTATATTTGTTCTGTCATCAGTTATACTAAACAAGTTATAACCACTCTGTCATCAATCAGTTATAACAAGTTATAGTCACTATGTCATCAATCAGTTATAACGGTTTTATCCACTTTGTCATCAATTATAACTAGTTATAGTTACTCTGTCATCAGTTATAACCAGTTATAGTCGCTCTGTCATCAGTTATAACCAGTTATAGCCACTTTCTCATCAATTATCACTAGTTATAAACACTCAATCGCTAGTTATGGTCGCTCTATCACTAGTTATAACTATGGTCGCTCCATCACTAGTTATAACTCGTTATAGTTGATCTATCACTAGTTATAACCAGTTATAGCTGCTTTATCATCAGTTATAACATATAAAATAATTCTTAATTTATGAATTTATACATTTTTACAATTTTATTAAAGAACATTGATATATGCTAAAAGGAGAAAGTTGGAAGGTCCAGAAACGTACATAAGAGAGAAAAAAAAGTCAAACTCAGTAGCAAGAATGCGTCAGATTAATTGAGTTATTTCTCTATGTTTTTATCATTAAATTCATAAATGCGACGCAGTAAGTCACCTAACCATAGCAAAATAAGTTAAATATGGGAATTGCCTTATTTTCATATTCTTTTCATGGGCTTTTTATGTGAGGAGTGGACATAACCTCATTTTGAAAAAAAAATATGAATACATTATGCTTAAATTGTTGAAGGAAGGTCTAAAATTGGATTTATAATTTCTAATATCACTGTCCTGAGAAGCTGGCCGAGTACAAACTTAGAAACAACATTGTTCTAAAGGTAAACAATATGGTTATGCTAGAAGTGGTTTAAAAGAGTGAAGACAGTTAGGATTAATAATTTAAATTTACAACTTGAATGAAATCGTGTTTTAAATAAAATTTATTTATCAACATATTCTAGATGTTATAAATTTCCAGAAAAATTGTTAAGGGCATCAAATATCTACTGAAATATTAATTACTCGATTTTCATTCATAAGTGGCTTGACGGGTGAAAAAGTGTTTAATATAATGCATATTCTGCTCCTGTATCTCTAAATTTCTTCTCCATTTGAAAAGCCCTTAGATGTCCTTTTGTTACACTTTGATCTGCTGGTATGCTCAAAAGTATTGTTGAAAAATTTACCTCAATTTTACAAGGATAATCCTTTCATGTGTATTTTTTTTTATCATCATTGGAAATTATCTCATCTGGTTTAACATGAAAGGTGAATGAGGTAATCTAATAGACCTAACAAATTACTCCTCCAAATTTATAGGTGAACTTTGGAAGGTAGAGTCAAGAGTTATAACCATTCACTGAAAAATCAACGGTTTAAATTTAGTTACTTAAAATTTTACATGTATTTTGTCACAATGACTAAATCTTAACAGCTGAATTTCCAATCAAAGGTTTATAACTCTATGAACTTCACCATCTTAAAGTGCACCCTCAACTGGTCAAAACTCCACTGATTTCATTAGTACTTTTCCGTTTTACTACGTAGTTTCTTGACTTACTTTAGTTCACAGGGTATTTTTTTCCTTTATAATTCTTTTGGTAAGTTTTTTAATCCTTTATAATTTTTTATGAGTTTTGAAGTTTTGATCAATAAATTTTTTTACTTTTTGAAAAAAAGAAAGGCATACTAGAGATTGTGCATTTACATATAAAATGATTACCCATAATCAGTAACATATAATTTGTGTCTTGAAACTTTTCAATCTATTGTCGTTTTTCAAGGCATTTTAGGGATGCTGCTGCATTTGCACATCACTATGTCTTCGGTAGGAAAAGATGTTAAAAAAAAGAAAGATGTTTGTAATACAACATTAGCAATTCATGCCTACGCTCTTCTCTTCTTATTCAATATGCTTACTATTGCTTGGAATATGCAATCCTAACCTAACCCAAAATCATGCATTTTTGCTTCATTTATTAGAATTTTTCCAACCATGGTTATTCAAGTGCAGCATCGTCTTCGCTCAAAAATGCAGAAAACCACTATGTATTGAAAAACAAAAAACGCGTATGAAAAAGGAAAAAACTGATGCATAAAACCACAAAACAGAAGAGAAAGGAGAAAAAGAAAGATGATGAAATGTAAAATAATAATTTACATTACCAAAAAGTATAATGAATATAAAGACTAAGCGTATCATAATTGGGATCAACACAATGAATCATAAAGCAACGTTTTCTATTCTGGGTTGACATGAATTGGGACAATCAGTGATGTCCAATTTAAACCCAGATTTACAGACTAAAATTCCCTTACACACCATCTTTAATTGCGGTAATTTTCTTACACTTAAAGTGGTTAACTTAGGGAGTGTAATTTTGATACCATCATCATAACTCTCAGCAAATACCTGTTCCATTGAATGGCAGTCTGAGACAGATAGAAACTCCAGGTTTTGAAGTAGTGGCACTAAGCTTGGTGTCAGCAACGTCTTTATTCCACGGCAGCCACTGATATCAAAGCGTTTGAGACAAGAGAAGATTCCTCTCGGAGACGGAGGTGGCATAAAATTTGCAATATCTTCCTTGCAGATCGCAGTTAAACTTTCCAAAGCCCAAAGATCCAAAGATTGAAGGTTTTCGATATTAGCGCATAAGGAACAGGACAAACAGAATAAGCTCTTTAGGTTTGGGCATCCAGAAACGGAAATTTTCTTCAAATGCTTAGGACGATTTGACGACAGAGGAGCACAAAAGCATTCACATTGAGAATTGTCTTCTACAGATAATATTGCAAGGTCTCTCGGAAGGACATATGACAATTCTTTGCAATCTCCAATGCTTATAGTTCGAGAATCAAATTCGATAAGAGTTTCTTCGCGGCTAGAAGGATCCCAGTGCCAATTGTCATTCCAATCCTCATAATAGATAAAATAAGTTCGAGGTCCATAACCACTGTCCAGGGTTTCTCGCACAAAACGGTTGAGGATGAAGCTATCCCGGACCAAAAACGTTCCTGAAAAATATTCAAGCATAGTCATCCCCTCTACATCTTCTACACTTATACCTGGAGAACCCCCGAGATTCAGGTATTGAATATTGGTCAAACTAGGGAGAACACTTCCTGGTACCAACTTCAAGTTGGGATTCATGGATAGATCTAACCATTCCAAGTTCACTAGATTTTCCAAACCCTCCGGTGCTGCTTGGATGGAACAACCTGAAATCTGCAATCTTAACAATGACTGTAGCTCCCATAGTGGAGGTATATATTCCAAATCTGAACAGTCATTGAGTGTTAAAGAAGTGAGAGACCTCAAGTTAGACAGCGAATGAGGCAAACATGTTAACTCTGCATTTTGTGATAAATCAAGTATTGTTAGAGCATTCATGTGTGTGAAAAAACACCATGGAATATGTTTAATGGAATTGTCAAATAAAAGCAAGGTGGACAAGCGTGGACAATTAGGAGAAGTGCCCTTTGGAATTTCTTTTATCCTGTTGTTAGCCAGAGAAACTGCTTCCAAATCAATTGTCCATTCCCGTATGTGAGGTATCTTTTCCATATCTTTACTACATTTTACCATCATCTTACTGCCACTCTCCTTCAAGATATTCAAAGCCATTTTCCTCACCAAACCATGCATTGTTACGGTCAGATAATTAGCCGACAATAAAGAATGGTTTCTGAGTTTATCCAGCATGACATTCCCCTCATCAAATATTTCCTTCAAACTCCTCTTTCCATTCAACAATCCCATGTCAACAAGCTTCATAATCAAATCATCTTTTTCCAAATCATTAGGTAGCAATGCACTATACAAGAAACATTTTTGCACGTCCTTTTCAATTAAATTATCATAACTACGTCGTAATACACTTAAAACTTCTTCCTGCATCTCCACTCCCATTTCCAATGTCTCAAGTTTATTCAGCACGTATCTCCACCAATGAATGTCAGTTTTTCCTTTCATGATTCGAGCAATCACACTGATTCCAAGTGGTAAACCATCACATTCCCTTACAACATCTCTTGCAATATTTTCCACTTCAGGGGAAAGTGTTGAAGGTGTCCAACCTTGTCCATGTTTTAGCAAAAACAACTCCCAAGCTTCATCACAAAAATAGTGAGGGAAAGGGTTCACACTTATCATATTAATTGGCTGGCAATCCATCTGTTCAAACACATGTTTCAAACGACTTGTGATGATCAATTTAATACCCTTTACTCCAAGAGGAATTCCCACCTTTTTTAGATCAATATATGTCCAAACATCATCCAAAATAACTACTATTTTTTTTCTTTTTTCTAACTCTCTTGCCAAAATCTTTGTTCTTTTTCTCTCATCATCTCCATAAAGTTCTACCTTTATTTTTTCTGCAATGAGATTTTGTAATTTGAAAATGGTGAAACCATAGGAAACAGTAACCCATAAGACATCATTGAAAGTTTTGTTTCTTTTTATCTCACTCTGCATGTAAGTTGCTAGGAATGTTTTTCCCACTCCCCCAATTCCGTGTATGGCAACAATCGAAACTCTATCATCTTTCAAAAGTTTCCGAATCTTCCTAACATTTTTCCCAAATTCTCTGCCAACAAATTCATTTGACAACACCGAAGGCTTCTCTTTCTCGTGCTTTTCCACTTCTTTGGTCAACCATTTTATTTGCTTACGTTTTTCTGATATGTCAGCCAAATATATTTCTTCTTCTTGCACATAGGAAGACCCAAACTGATTCAGTGAGTTTTTTATATCAATAGCTCTTTGTTTCATGTCCTGCAGTCCATTCAACCAATCATCAACCTCTCTCTTGCGCTTCTTGCCATGTGACTGCAACTGTAATCGTATGTGAATGTCCTCTTCTTTACTTGTCAGATCGGATATAATCACATCTAACTTACTTTGCAAAGTAGTCAAAGTACCATTACCAGCTTCATGATCTGTTTCATTGTTTTGGTGAAACTTCATTTAGAGTAATGACATATTTAAAG
>Ga0123341_1003680_pt1 | contig 13237 bp, 14 predicted proteins | sample Turbeapinknodule_FD_89959 | JGI IMG/M metagenome (GOLD analysis project Ga0123341, IMG submission 89959) | Root nodule microbial communities of legume samples collected from Mexico - Turtle bean Mexico pink nodule | ecosystem: Host-associated > Plants > Roots > Nodule | place: Mexico: Nepantla... | reverse complement strand
TCAAATGGTTGAGCTGTTAAAACCAAAACAACCGATTGATTCGAGGAAACAACCGATTGTTTGTTTTGGTACCATAACAGAAAAATGGTTTTTGTTTTTGACTGAGCTTTAAATGTTTTAACTAATTACGCTCTTGTCTTTAATGCTTTGATCAATCTTTTAAATGCAATAAATAAGTTTGTTAAGATTTGATAACAAACAAAATCTTTGAATATATTCAGAAAAACATATTTGAGAAATAACAATTAACACAAGGTTTTGAGTTTTTCAAAGAGTTGAGATTGCTTAGAGATTGAGATTGATCAAAGTGTGTGAGATAGGATTTCTGCTTGTATTGATTTCAGATTTGCTTTTGTAACAAGTGTAATCCTTGTATTTGTTGAACAAGAATCTTTGTGTGTTTCCTGAGAAGTGTTGTGTGTTCTTGAGGGGATAAAGATTAACATTCTTAGTGTTGGTGTGTTGGCCAAGAGAAGTGTGTGTCTCGAGGGGATCAATGTCACTTTCTTGGTTGTGTTGTAAGTGATCTAGGTTTGATTGCTTAGTGGTGTTCCTCAGTGGTTTCTGAGAAGACTGAATGTAGCTCTGGGTTTAGAGTAAACCAGTATAAACATCTGTGTGCATTCTCTCTATCCTTAAACTCTTTAAATTCAGTTTTAATATTTGTAAACTGGTATAAACAACCGATTGTTTCTGCGAAACAACCGATTATTTTTCTGTTGCAGTTGCTTTTCGCTTTGTGATTTGGCAAACTGAATTTCTTTATCAGTTGATTCTCGAAGAAATTTCATTCTTGACTTAAAAGTTTTCGAAAACCCTCTTTAAACAATTCACCCCCTCTAGTTTAAAGCCATATATTCTAACATATACTTCTAGAAAGTCCATGTAATCAAGCAATTTCCTTAAAGAAGAGATTGACAATATTACAAGTATTATCTACTTTGTGGCATGGAATGAAATTGGGAAAAATGATGCACCACCACAAAGATAAAATCCATACCCTTAGATATCTTGGGAAGCCCTAAAATAAAATCCATTGAAATATCTACCCAAGGCATGCCAAGGATGGGCATAAAGGTATATAGACCATGGGGTTGAACCCTATACTTAGCTTTGCTACATGCTATGCATTTATCACAAAAATTATGTACAAATTTTTGCATGTTGGGCCAAAAGAATTGTTCATACAAGGTATCTAAGGTTTTTGCTACCCCAAACTATCCCTTCAATCCACCCTCATGTGTTTCCTTAACAAGAGATTGTCTCAAAGACCCTTGGGGCACACAAAGTATTTTTCCTTTAAAAGGAACACCTTCATGGATGAAAAAGTCTTTGTAAGCTCCTTTTGAGCACTCTTGCAAAATGTGAGAAAAATCAAGGTAATCTTTGTAAATTTCCTTGATGTGATCAAAACCCAGATATTGAGTGTTTAAGAAATTGAGCAAGGTATCTCGTCTAGAAAAAGCATCTGCAACCACATTTGACTTGCCTTGCTTATATTTTATCACATAAGGAAATTGCCCAATAAACTCTACCCACCCAGCATGTCTCTTATTAAGTTTACTTTGGCTTTTTAAATATTTTATAGATTCATGATCATTGTGTATCACAAACTCTTCGAGAAATAGATAGTGTTGCTAGTTTTGCAAAGCCCTAACAAGAGCATAAAGCTCTTTGTCATAAGTAGAGTAGTTGAGGTGTCTTCCTTTTAATTTCTCACTAAAATAAGCTATAGGGTGGTCCTTTTGAAGGAGGACAACCCTAATGCCTATATTAGAGGCATCACACTTTATCTCACAAATCTTCTATAGAAACTAGCTAACCCATGAAAACTTTTTACTTCACTAATATTTGTGGGTGTGGGCTAATTCCTAATTACGGCTACCTTTTGTTCATCTACAAGTACTCATTTAGAGCTTACTACAAACCCTAAGAATTCAACATGGTCTATGGAAAAGACACATTTTTCAGGATTAACATACAACAAATATTTTCTAAGGGTTTCTAGTACTTTCCTTACTTGCACTTTATGGTCTTTTATGTTCAAGTTGTATATGAGGATATCATCAAAGTAGACTACTACAAACTTTCCCATAAAAAGGTCTTAATACATGATTCATAAGTCGTATAAAGGTACTCAAAGCATTGTTTAAGCCAAAGGGTATGACTAACCACTCATACAATCCAAACTTGGTCTTGAAAGCGGTTTTCCATTCATCTCCAGGTTTAGTTCTAATTTGATTATACCTGCTTTTAAGATCAATTTTTGTAAATACTTTAAACCCATGCAACTCATCTAACAAGTCATCTAATCTAGGGATGAGATGTTTGTACTTAATGGTGATGTTGTTTATGGCGTGACAATCTGTACACATTCTCTAATTCACATCCTTTTTAGAGATAAGAATGACAGGTATAGCATAAGGACTCATGTTGTCTTGGACCCAACCCTTTTCTAATAAACCCTCGACTTGTTTTGGAATCTCCTTGGTCTCATTTGAATTGGTTCTATATGCAAGTCTATTTGGTAAAGAAGCTACAAGAATAAAATCAATTTGATGTTTAATAAAATCACATCACATAACACCTCATCTTAATATTTTCCAATGGAGAAGGCTATGTGATACAACCCAAGTAGCTATGAAGATGACCAAGGAAGCAAAAGACAAAGAACATGATGAAGAATCATCTCAACAAACAATTCATAACCCTACCAAGGATCACATGGACCTCACCAAAGGAGCTGAGCATAAACCATCACACCAACTATATTTCCTTTTGGTCTTCTTATAAGATACAAATATGTTGTAAATAATTTAGACTCTCTTTAGGGGTCCAAATAGCAAAGATAGGCTAGAATAAGGTGCCTTTAGCATAATAGAGGGTGTAGTTAACATTTTAGCTTGTTCCTAGTCCTTTAGGAAAGAATTTTGACCTATTTTCTAGAAGGACAAGCCTAGGGTGTGAGTTTGACTTAGTCAAACTCTAAGGCTGCCCATTTTTTCCCTTTTCCCATCCTACCCCTCTTGCTTGTTTTCCAAGGCTCCTTCATCTATAAATAAGAGGCCTACCCATTGTATTTTACAAGTTGAATTTGAATGAAGTAAAGAAACTCTGCACAAATTGTGTGAGCTCTTAGTGAGGCTTATGTTCTCTTAGGTTTGAGGTCTTATGTTAAGTGATTTGGGAAGTTCTCAAGTGGCGGCCAACACACTCATCTTGGAGCACATCACCCTCCAAGTGGCGTGACATTTCTCACCCACCATCATAAGCTTTCTCATTCCATTTCTCCATTTCATTTATGTTTTTGTCTCTTTGTTTCTCTTCTTTGTTGCTCTTGGGTTTCACTCATAATCATGAGTATGATGCATCATTTGGGAGGCCATGACCACCATTGATGTTACCTTGTGCCATTTTTTTCAATTCCGCAATTGCATCTCATTCTCAACATATCTTGTTTTTCATTTTTGCCTATGTGAAATGCACCTTCATACTTACTTAACCACTTGGTTAATTTCGTGTCTAATGGAAATCTTCCTTAGGTCCTCACCATTAATTGTTAAAAATCTCAATCTTAAGTAAAAGTGTCACCGTAAATGAAAACATCTAAAAATCAACTCACATCACTATGAGGACTTGTTTATTAACAATCAATTCTCCGTCTTCACTAAGCCATTGTAATTTGTAGGGCATTGTATGAGAGATGGTGGGTAATCAAAGTTTCTCCACCACTCTTATACTTGCCACATTTGTATAACTACCCCCATCAACAATCAAGGAACATAAATTGTCATTGATAAGGTAATGGGTGTGAAAAATATTTTCCTTTTGACTTTCATCAAAAGGTTTTCGAAGTTGCCCTAGCATGCGCCTTGCCACTAACAAATCACCTTCACATGGTAAGTCGTATTATTCCTCACTTGGGTATTTCGAAGAGGTATGAGAGCTAGACCTAGAGGATTGAGAACTATGATCACTCAGTATAACCCCTCTTTTACCATTATATTTCTTTTTATAGGACAATTGATAGCTATGTGCCCAAAACTTAGACATTTAAAACACTTTCTACTTGAGATTTTGGTGAGTGATTTAGAAGTAGAAGGTTTATCTTTAGAAACTATGATCACTCAGTATAACCCCTCTTTTACCATCATATTTCTTTTTATAGGACAATTGATAGCTATGTGCCCAAAACCTAGACATTTAAAACACTTTCTACTTGAGATTTTGGTGAGTGATTTAGAAGTAGAAGGTTTATCTTTAGAAACTCTATTTTGTGAGGTGGTTCCCTTTGAAAAATTGGAAGGAAAAGTTTTAGTTTGAATTTTTGATTTTTTCCTTCCAAGAAGATTTATAGAAGCCATCATTATGAGTATTTTTTAAAGAAGTTTTCTTTAAAACTTGTGATTCCACCTTGATGGCTAGGTGAACCAACTTTTCAAATGAAGCATACTCATATAATTCTACAATGTCTTGTATTTCTTGCCTTAAACCACTTACAAACCTAGTAATCTTTGACTATTCATTTTCAAGCATGTTAATTTTAGTCAAAGTGGTTTCTAAATCTTTAAAATACTCGTCTACACTATTAGATCCTTGATGAAGCCATTGAAGCTTTAACAAAACTTCCTTCCTGTAATGAGGAGGAGCAAACCGCGCGTGCATACATAACTTTAAATCGTTCTAAGATACTACGACTGACTTCTAGTTTACCCAATATCCATTACAAGTTGATGCCACCATTGCATGGCATAATCCTCAAACAATAGGGAAGCTAACTTAACTCTTTGTCCTATATACATTAAAAATTCGATCTACTTTAGCTTCCCATCCTAGGTACAAATTTGGCTCACTATCCCCATTAAAACTAGGTAATTTAACACTAGGAATGGACGTCTTTGGTTCGTGATGATGATGGCGCTAGCTTCATAGTTTTGCACTCTCCATTCTTCTTCTTCCTCATCTTGACTTCCATAGTGCATGTTGTACCTTGTAGCTCTTCTAGGCTCCCACCTCCTTTCCTAGTTTTGCCTTTCTTGTGTGTCTTCAAGCCTTTGCATCCTTTCCATCAATTGCCCTATGTCCTCTTCTTTTGAACCAAGCCCCTCTTGATCTCTTTAAGCTCCTCCGTAAGGTGTAGTCTTTGAGGAGAAGGTGGTTTGGAAGATTCTCCCGATGACAAATTAGCCATAATTGTGCATAAACAAAATCAAACAATTAGTTTCAAAACACAATTAAGTCACTCTCTCACGTGTATCACTTGGCTTGTTTGAGAAAAGGATGAAAAAGAGTTAAGTTCACTCAAAAGAAAGGTTCCAAATTTCCAAGAGTTCACACTTGCAAGAAAACTTCAAGTGAAATAGGTCAAAACTTTTAACACTCACTAAAAAAAGAAGACTCCACAAAACTTAATAAAATTTTGAAGACAATAAAGTAAAGGTTAAAGAAAGAAATCTAAACCAAGTTTAATCAATATGAAGACAAAACTTTAAACAAGACAAAAAAAAACACGTTTGAAGAGTCACAAAAACTTACTAAGACTTTGATCTGAGTTGATTTTAGATTGCTTCATTTTAGATGTGACACTTTACTTAGATTGAGAATTTTTTAGCAATTATGAGGTGAGAACCTAAAGAAGATCCCCACTGGACACGAACTTAACCAAGTGGTTAAGTAAGTGTGAATGTTCACTTCTAAAGGGCAAAGGAAAAATACAAGAATTTGGTGATTGACGATGAAGGGTGAAATGTAAAAGAGCATGGGAGGAAAAACAAGAACATAATGAAAACCAAATTGACTAAGGATGAAAACAAGAACATAAGAACACAAAGATTAATGGAATAATGGAAAGAATGGAAGAGATGAAGGAAATGAAAAGCTTATGTGATAGAAGTAGGGATGGCAAAGTGGGGCGGGCCATGCGGGTCGGTCCGCTGGTAAAAATCGCGGGGCGGACTGACCTTTTCAACCCGCTAACCCGCATTAGCTCGCCCCGCATTAGCCCGCAACCCGCGCGGGCCAACAGCGGGGCGGGACGGGCTGGCCCGCTAACCCGCAAGAAAAAAAAATTGACACTTAGCAGTGGCAAGACAACGCAATTAAGTTTTCACAAAATTTCAAAGAAAGAAACACTACACAATCGCGTCGATAATTTTTATGTTTAATGTTTTTGAATTAATGTTTATGTTTATGTTTAATGTTTTGGAATTAGGTATTTTTAATGTTTTGGAAGTGGAAGAATAGTGATATTTGATATTTATCTTAAATGTTTAATGTTTTGATGTTTGCCTATGTTTGAAAAGGAAGAAAAAGAATTTAGGTTTGATAGTAACAAATATATAGATTTAATTTGACAATTTTTTAAGAACAAAATATAAAAAATATATATTTTATTTTATTTTATTCTAAAAAAAAGAATGCGGGCTGGCACGCAAACCCGCGGGCCAGCTCTTATGCGGGGCAGATTGAGAATTCTAGCCCGCAATAATTTTGCAGGGCGGGCCAACCCGACCCGCATTTTTGCGGGCCAAGCGCGGGGCGGGCTGGCCCGCTTTGCCACCCCTAAATAGAACAGAGGTGAATCACGCCACTTGGAATGTGGTTTTCCTCCAAGATAAGTATTTATGGTCGCCACTAGAGAGCTCTCAAACACTCAAGATGAGACCTAAATGCTAAGAGGACATAAGCCTCACTAACACCTCACACAATTTGTGCAGAGTAACTTTTTTCTTCAAATTCAACATCTAAAATACAATGGGTAGGCCTCCAATTTATAGGTGAAGGAGCCTTGGAAAACAAGTAAGAGGGGTAGGATGAGAAAAGGGAAAAAATGGGCAACCTTAAATAACCTTACGCGAGGAATCGACTTGATTTGGCTAAAATAGGAACATGAATCTTGAATAAAACATTGCATTTATAAATAATAATAATAAACAAGATTATTCCAATTCCAACATCTATGTGCAATATTGTCACCTCTTGTGATTATCGAACACTTTCCCTCTCAATCTAAGTATTTAATATTATTATTATTATTATTGTTATTATTATTTTTATTTTTATTTATTGTTAGGATTGTGATACGCCAAGATGTGCGATACATTGAGTGAGTATATCGACTCTCAATCTTGTGACACTAAAGAAAGATTAAATATTTTAGTATAAAATAAAATATTAAAAAATTTAAATTACGTTAAAAATAAGTCTAAAGATAGCATAAAGAAAATGATTAAAAATTAACCAAGTTATTAAAATACATATTTACTACTTAAAGAGACAATATAATATCTTTCCTAGAAGGAAATAATATTGATAATCAAACCAATTATTTGACAACATATATCATTGTAATTCCTCTTCAAAGAAGAGAGTATGCTGCCTAGTTGCTTTTACTTTAGACGTGTATCCCTGGTTTCTGAGTTCCCTCTTAGCGCTCACTACTTTCAACTTACTTCACTCGAGTCTCGCGGTTTGAGAAAGAGAGAGAGAGAGAGAATTTCAGGCGTAACGCACACTCCTCTTTTTCACCTTAACTACCCAAGTTGAAACTCGGAACCTCCAACTTCGCCGCCGTGTAATGACGGTATTCTCCGCCAAGCAGGTGTTCCCACTGGACTACGAGGCCGAAGTGTCGCAGCGTCTCCTCCATGCCTCGCACTCTGGCGATCTCCCCCTCGCCTTTCACTACATCGCCGATCCCTCCGTCGACGTCAACTTCGCCGGCGCCGTCACGTTGAAGACCTCCGTCACCAACCTCCTCCTCCTCCCGGAATCCCCCAGCCAAGTGCGCCTCGACTTCCAGGAATTCGTCTCGGACGTCACGCCGCTCTTCCTCGCTGTCCACGCTGCCAAGGCCGACCTCGTCAGGAAGTTACTGGTAATGAACATTACGCTCATTCCGCGCGCTCTGAGATCCTGTTTTCTCATATGTCTTTCTGTTTCAACTGTTTTATCGATTTTCTTTTTCTGCTCTTGTCTGATTCCGAGTGCTTCTATTATTATTCTGTTCTTCGATTTTTTAAAGCTTTAGACACTCCTAATTTTTGAAGAAAAAAAGTGCAGATTCGTTAATTTTGAACTGTTGTCATTTTCTTCAATGTTTCGAATAATCGCTCGTTGTCCTAAATGTTTAGGACAAAAAGATTCAGTCTCGTTGGTTTTGAACTGTTTAATTTGAGTACAAAAGCTGCGAACGGCTGTTTTCATTCAACCGTTAATTTTAACTTAGAGATTGATTACTGAGAGTGACGTTGTTGTTGGGGATGTCTTATTGTTTCAACTTACACAAAATTGATTTTCGAGTTCAAAAATAAAAAACCAAACATCTTTCCCTATGTTATTCTAATTACTAACTACTTTTTTCGAAAAATAGGTAACTGGTCCTGACGCTGTTCATCTTTTGGTTTTTTAAAACGATAATGAATTTCATCTCGGGGGAGAAGAAAAAGTAGTATTAATAAAGTGACGTTGATTTTGAATTTTGAAACCCTTTCGCCCTTATGTTGACGAAATTTCGTGGTTGGTCCCCACTTCACTTTTCTCCGTCGTTGTCGCTGTATACACATCTATTTCTATCATTTTCCCCTTTTCATTCTTTCTAAATCTAGAGAGAGACAGGGAAATACCTGAGTTTCAAAACGATTAAGAGTTTTGGGGTTTCTGAAACGACAATGCAAATATGAATATAGCGATCCAAAGGAGGCTTTCGAAACATTTTAAGCTTGAGATGAAGTAACACGTTTCAATTTCATCCGGAGAAAAATATCTCACTCTGTCAATCATTTTTCCGTGGTTAAGAAAAATTTACTGTTACAAAATATTGATGATCCCCTACTTTTTTTATAAAATATTTTCCATCTAATTATGACGATATAACTTTTTTTTTTTATAAAATATTTTCCATCTAATTATGACGACATAGCAAATTGAGAGTGTTAGACGAGGACATATTTATTTTCAAATTTTTTTGGGTAGAAAACTTGTCTTGCACCCTTGTGTGAAATTGCAATTTACGTATGATACTTCCCTCCTTCTTGAAGCCCACAAATAGAAAATATTTTTTGTTGCCTTCCCTTTTTTTTCATTTGATTGATTTTGTTCACATTTATCTTCTTTTCCACTCTGAGTTGACAAGCTGTGTCGCATTATCTTTTGTTCTTCGTTTATGTTTCTGTGTAGATTTAATCTTTTGAGCTAATAATTCAAAATAGGATTAGTCAGTTACTACAAAAAGTGTATAGAAGACACTTGTAATGAACTTACAAAATTTAACGGCAGACGAGGATTGTATTAAGACAAGTGCAGTTGCAATACAATCAATATTCTGACTTGACGGAACAAAGAAGTCTAACAAAGGGAAAGAGAAGTTCTTAGAAAGAGAAGAGGGACAAGGAGTGGAAGATGCTGTCTACATTAACGATTTCCTTTTGATATGATTACTCTTCCTTAGCAAAATAGGCTGCATTCTTTACCTCATTTTCCTTATCATTCGGATCTAATGACATTTTTCCATCTTACTGAGTCACTAATTCTGAATTGCATGACATTACCTTCCCCATCAAGAGTGACCTTGTCCCCAAGGTCAAATGCAGGATAGACCTCCTAAAAAAAGATTCCTAAGTATGTTGATCAGAACCAGTCCATTGTATAAGGACTTGAACTTCCAAAGAGTCACAAAGTTCCACCTTACTTTCATCCAAGATGGAAAGAGGAGTGATCATTGAATGGTTGTTAGAATCCAACATGGAAAGGGAACATACTGAGGCAAAGAGAACCAATACACCTCTTTAAGAGTGAAACATGGAACATAGGATGAATGCATGCATCATTAGGTAACAAAAGCTTATAAGCAACAATGCCAATGTGCTGAACAATGCGAAAAGGACCAAAATAACACATCCCAAGTTCCCATTCTTCTTAAGATGAACAAAGTGCTGATAATATTGTTGTAACTTAACAAAAACCTAATCATTGACGCAATCCACTTTTGTGCAATTGCAATATGTAAGGTGCTTCATGTGTGCTTGGCCTGAGAAAGGTGGATGCTTAGTTAAGCTAGGATGGAATCATGACGAAGAAGATGTTCTGCTACATCCAAAGGAGTGTCGGTAGGTCATGAATATGAAATAATAGAGGGTGGATCATGAACATACACAATTTTGAAGGGAGTCATGTGTAAGAACTGAACCCAAAGCTTTGGAGAGTCTTGAACAAAACATTGAAGATACATCTCAAGACATCTATCAAGCACCTCAGATTCACCATCACTTTAGGGGTGATAAGTTGAATACATCTGCAAAGAAGTGCCCTGAGAACAAGTGCTGCCAAAAAGAGCTAGTAAAAACACGATCACGGTCACTTTAGGAATACCTTGCAACTTGACCATCGTATGCACAAAAGCTTCAAAACTATCATACTTCTATAATTAGCCTTCAATGGAGTAAAATGAGCAAACTTAGAAAGGCGCTCAACAACCGCCATAATATCAGAGAAGCGATGTGCAAGGGGAAGAACGATAAGGAAGTCCATTGCAACATCTTCTCAAATGGCAGTAGGAATAAGCAAAGAACTAAGCAGTTGAAACGTTTTAGCATGCTGACAAATGGATCAACTCTGAACAAAAGATTTAATATATCTTTTACTTGGGAAATAATGACATCAACAAATGAAGACCGAGGCATTGAGAAGGCCAGATAACAAGAGCGAGAAAGGGAATTCGCTACATGATTAGTCGTACCTAAATGATATTCAATGGTGCAACGATAATCTATTAGTTTTGGAAACTATGCTTGTTGGTTTGGGGTTTGCACAACTTGGTCAGTAAGGTGCTTAAGGCTTTGCTGATTTGATTGAATGATAAATGAGTGACCCAACAAGTAATGGCAAAACTTAGCCACAACCTCTACGATAGCATAAAGCTCACGAGCTTATGTAGATTGAGCTTGCATGTGTAGATAATTTTTGAGAGAAAAAAGCAATCGCATGACCAAATTGGCTGAGGATCGCTCTAATCCCCAACCCCAAACTGTATATTTCTATAATAAAAGGTTTCGTAAAATCTGGGAGGCAAGGACTGAAGCTTGAGTAATGGCTACTTTTAAGGCAACGAAAGCTTCAAAAGTTCAATGAAACACATCTTTTTGCAAAAGTTGCGTTAAGGGAGCAACCGTGGATGCATAATGACGAACAAACTATTCACAGTAGCCCGTAAGACCTAGAAACCCACATAATTGAGTGTGGAATACAGGAGAAACACAAGAAGGGAAGGTTGAATTGTGTTTCAAAATATATTTAAAACTTTTGCATAAAGTATTGTCTGATACAAGGTAGTCAGATGATGGTTTATATGATAGACGATCTGTTAGTGAGTTTTTGAAATTCTTTTTCGCAGATGCTCTCCTTTAATTAACACATAAAAAATAACATGCAATGTAACAAATTAGAGGAGGAAAGATTACTCAATATTTTTATACTAGTTTGTGTGATACCAGGGACTATGTCTAGTTCTTGACCAAGTAGTCAAGTTCCACTAGGCAGACTACTACCGTGAAGTACAAATGAGTATTCTTTCAGATCATAGCCACTCTTGGCTAACCCCATACAAGTATTATTTCAGAACGTAGCCACTCCTGGTTAACTCGTAAAGTATTCTTTGACACTTAGCCACTCCTAGCTAAAAATCCCGAGTATATTTCAACAACAAGCTACTCTTGCTTTAACACGAGTATTCTTGGCTTAAAACAAAAGAAAAATGTCTTTATGATCAATAGACCACAAGTTTCTCTCATTAGAGAGGGGTTGCGGCTTTCGACGTTTACAAGATTAAGCATTTTCTACTAGTTTGCTAAAGGTTGAATACAAACTGTATTCTTACAAATCTTTTTGGGTGCATAAAATTCCATTTTGGATCTAGTGACATCTTTCCATCTTACTGAGTCATTAATTCTAAATTGCACATGACAATACTGTTGGAGTTGTGTTTGAAATTCCTGATGTTATTTTCCAACCCATTGAATAGAAGTGTTGAAAGAAATATTTGTAGAGTTGTCGAGGATTATATTATCAAAGAAATAATTCATTTTTATAATTTTTTGAAATTTAAACAATTATATAATCAAACATACACGAAAAGGTTTATTTGTTTTTCTTCAATGACAGAGTGTGGGAGCTGATGTAAATCAGAAACTCTTCAGAGGCTTTGCAACTACTGCAGCGGTGAGGGAAGGTCACTGTAAAATTCTTGAGATGATACTTAAAGCAGGGGCATCGCAACCAGCATGTGAAGAAGCTCTTATAGAGGCAAGTTTCCATGGCCACGCAGGGTGTGTAGAATTGCTTATGAGCTCTGATTTGATCCGCCCTCAGGTTGCTATACATGCTCTTGTGACCGCAAGCTGCAGGGGTTTTGTAGACGTGGTTGAGACGCTCATAAAGGTGCGCGCTATACTCTGCTGCAACATAGTTTTAGAGAATATAGATATAGCTTAGTCCTATATAGCATTTGCAATAATTTGATCAGGTACTATACAAAGCATTGAGATAGGACATGTGGAGCTACATTTGTAGCCCCAGCCATGAGGTTCTCTTAAACTGAAAGGTCCTTGACTTTTATCAAGGACATTAGTTGTCATGTATGATTGCTGGTACACTCTTAAGCATGGTACTCCCAAGTCATTCCATATCTGTATCGAGTATGTATCAGTATCCTAGACTCACCGGGTACTTGGGATACATAACAAAAATATTTTACAAAAGGAATCTAATACTTAATTGAGTACATATGCATGAGTACTTCTTTGGAAACGGGTTGGACACCCAAATCTATAAATAAAAGTTTGAAAGTGGTAGAGAAAAACTTGACCAAATTGTGAAAATTAGAATACATGTTCATTTATTCTTTCTATTCAGAGAGTAGCCTTAATCTTAAAAAGTTCAAGATTTAGTTCTTATACGCACAAATAATTGTCCTCCCATTAAGTGATGAAGAGAGTACAAAATATTTGGGATGTTATAAAAGATGAATGAGATTGAGTTGAATTGAAGTTATTATTTTTTATCTTAACTAACAAAAAGAAATGGAGATTGAAATTGTTAAAAGTGTGAGATCATATTCATGTTTAAGTCGTAGAGCCTCACATTATAGTTATGTTTAGGTCTTATAATACTTTTTGTTAAAAAATATATATAATACTTTTTGTTAAAAAATATGTATAATACTTTTTGTTAATATATATATATA
>Ga0123341_1003679_pt1 | contig 13238 bp, 8 predicted proteins | sample Turbeapinknodule_FD_89959 | JGI IMG/M metagenome (GOLD analysis project Ga0123341, IMG submission 89959) | Root nodule microbial communities of legume samples collected from Mexico - Turtle bean Mexico pink nodule | ecosystem: Host-associated > Plants > Roots > Nodule | place: Mexico: Nepantla... | reverse complement strand
GGCTCTTCAGATCCTACTACCAGTGGACATCATAAAGGAGACCAGAGTAGAGATGACAGTTCAGAAGAAGATTAGTTATATGTTGAATTATATCATAGATTTGACTCTTTTAACTAGTTTTCATCAGTTTTAGTTGTGTAGTATGATTTACCTTTAATTTGAGCACAACTTCTTCTTAAACTATGTATTTGAAGTTCATTAAAATTTAGTTTGATTGAATTTTGAGTATATTTATATGCAGGTCTGAATTTTTTTATAAAATGGTCAAAATACCATTTTAAATAGGTATTAATAATACAAATAAAAATAGTCACCGAAAATTGATTTGGTGACTATTTAGCCACCGAAATCAAATCTGTCACTGTAGAAGTCTCCATTTAGCCACCAAAATAGTCACCAAAAGATTTTTTTTTAGCGACCGAAAATGGTGGTCGCTATCACCTTCTAATTCAGCCACCGAAATTTGGGTAGCTAATTTGGGTTTTGAATTTCTGTGACCAAATTTTCTGCGATCGATTTAGTCACCGACATTTCGGTTGCTAATTTGGTTTTCGAATTTTGGTGACTAAATTTATCTGCGACAAATTTGGCAACCGAATTTTTGGTTGCTAATTTAGTTCCTAAATTTTGGTGACCAAATTTCCTGCGACCGATTTAGCCACTGAAATGTCGGTTGCAAATTAGCGACCACTTTATAATTCGGTCGCTAACGGCTTTGCGACCAGGGTTTTCGCTTCCATCTTTATTTGGTGACGGTTTCAGTCGCAGATATGATTAGCGACCGATTTTAGTGATTTTAGCGACCGAATTTGGTGGTCGCTAAAAGTGATTTTTTTTGTAGTGTATTTTTTAATGATAGAATAACTCATCTTTAATTCTCAACAAAATAACAGGGCATATAGTCATTGTATCGGTCGGTACTGGACAAGTCATGTCATTCGGTCTCGATGACCGACCAACTGGTCGAATACACATTTAAAACAGTCACAATAAATTGTAGTTAAGACAGTTGCGAGAACTCCCTGAGAATTAGGGACACGTCCAACAAATTTGGATAACACCCCGAAAAATCAAGGAACCTCCTTAAAAATAAGCTAACCACAATATATGATAGATTTGACCCATTACGACAGAGAGACCATGACCAAACACTATAAATAAACCCTCTATAGGGGTAAGGTACACTTTTGATAAGTTCTTAATATATACTTTGAATATTGAATACTTACTTGATTGTTGAAGTATCTTTTGCAAGTCAACCTCGATCGAACACCAGCAAATTAAGGAAAGAAAGTTAGAGTAAGGAGCAAGAGAGCGGTCGAACGACCAACACCTCATCAATTGTACAATCAGTTTCAGGTACTATCTAGACCCACTTTGTCTATACAAGTACAATTGGCGCCCACTGTGGGGGCAAAGATAGAATCACAACATGCAACAATGGTTTCAACAAGGCATGATCGAATTCCTGAAAACCAAATCGCTATGTTTCAAGCTCTTCAAAACCAAATGGAAGAAATACATCAGAAAAGCATAAAAGATCGACAAAAGAATGAAGAAAAGGTGTGTATCCTAAAAAAATTTCACCATGAATAATTCTGCAAGATTTGTCACCAAAATTTAACGTATTCTTTCTTGTAATCATACTTATTTGTCTTTCACTTATTTAGGAGTGTCTATCTTTATTAGTGTTTCAAAGTGTCGGTTTCTTCAACCTTTGGCTAATAAAGTCAAAAATTGAAGCTAGCATCTTGAAAGGTAAATCTCTTAGTATGATGGGTTAGATTCAGTTGGTCAATACGGTGATTACTGGATTTCTAACTTATAGCTTTAATATGTATAAATGACCTGTTTCACTTCTTAAGCAAGTTGAGCAATGGTGTCGAAATTTTATTTGGACTGGTGATATTTTGAAAAAAGGCATAGCTACCGTTAATTGGGCTACGATTTGTTCTCCTCTTGAGAATGGAGGTTTGAAGATTATTAACCTTCATCATGAAAATAATGCGTATCTTCTTAAGTTTGCTTGGAACTTTGCTTATAGCAACAAGCCTTGGTCTTTTCTCCTGAAAGTCAAGGTTCTTAAATCAAAATACGAGTTTAGAATGGTTTATAGATCCTCATCTCGTTGGCCTGAAATTAAGCAGTTTTATTCTACTATACTTGATTATACTTCTTGGACTGTTGGTACAGGTACTTTTATTAATTTAATGGTGTTGTACTATTTCTTTAACAAATATTGTAGGGTTATTTGATGGTGCTAGCTTTCCAGATACAACCTCTCAGTTTTGGACTGGTTGTGATTGGAAGATTTCCTTGTCTTTATAGCATATGCCTTTTTTTTAATCATATCATGGTTAGGGAGGAACAAGATATTCCTAATTTGATTCTTGATGGGTCTGGTTATTTTACTCTTAAATCGGCTATAACTTTTTTCTTGGAACCAGGAGTTCCTTGTGGTTGGGATAACTTCATTTGGTTTTCATATATTACGCCTTCCAATACACTAGTACTCTGAAAAGTTTTTCATGGACGGCTTTCTACAGATCAGTATATTCAGAATATATGTTCTATGTGTACGCTTTGTGAAAAGCACGAGGAATCTATTCAACATTTATTTTTTGAATGTTCTAATGCTTTACATATTTGGAGTTGGGTTCGATAGATTTTTCTTACTTCTCATTTCTCTAATAAGGATGATCTTCTTTCTTTTATTTAAAGTGATGGTAGTCCGTTGGTTAAAATGATTAAACTTGTTGTGATAACTTTTTTATTTGGATGATATGACGTATGAGAAATATGCTAGATTTCAAAATAAGATTGTTGTTTCTAGGGCTATTTCGGTAATTAAAGATTTAACTTGTCTAGTGGGAAATTCGTCTAAAACTTCAATGAAGAATGATATGTTGGATTTCAACATGATTAAGGTTTTTTTTTGTATTAATACTCGTAAGTTCTTCGTTTTCTTCTTGTTAGATGGGAGTTCCATTCACCAGGCTGGATTAAAATTAACATTGATGGGGCTACTAGGGGATATCCTAGTCTTACTACTATGTGAGTTTATTTGTGATCTCTCAGCGTTTTTTGAAGTTCATACTGTTATGGTTATTGATTTTTATGGAGTTATAATGCTATGGAGGAAGCTCAAAAGATGAAGCTTACTACCGTATGGCTTGAATGTGATTCTGTCTTTGTTTGTGTTGTGTTTACTGCTAGGACTAATGTTCTTTGAATGCTTCGTAATTGATGAAATACTTGTCTTAATTATTGTGGTAAAATCAGGTTTATGGTTACTCATATTTTTCGTGAAGGGATTGAGTGTGATAATAAGTTGACTAATTTATGATTTATTCATATTGGTATAATAAGTTTTCATCTAGTTTGTTCTTAGAATTCTTTATGAATAAGTATAGTCTACCTATGTATCGTTTTTGTTAACATATGAGTTTTGGTCTAGTCCACTCATATTTTTTTGTATTTTTTTAAATACTATAATTATTATTACTTGAGATGTTAAGTTGCATAATGATGTCTAATATAAAAGCTTTTATATAAAAAAAATATATATTATCATCTCCTAAAAACGCTCAGAAGCATGGTCACAAATCCCCCATGGCCATTAAGAGGAAAAGAATTAAAGGGCTATAGATGGTTTTTTCTTAACAATTCAAACACAAAGTTAGGATACTTGATGGGCAGAATGCACTAATAATCAAGTTTCCATTAATTGCAAGAGAAAGGTGAGCGTGAATTCTCTATGTGAAAAAGAGAAAGTGCGGGTTATTTTTATTGGAATATTAATTAATTTATTAATAATTGATATTAACTAATTAGTATTAATTAATTCAGATTCATTAATATAATAATAGGAATATCGTGAATGACATTAAAACATATTGATACGGAAGAATGAAAAGAAGAATACATAAAATGCACCAAAATGCACCAATCAAGTTTCTATTAATGCATAATATAGTAAAAATGCAGTTTAGGTTTCTATTAATTGCATGGAAAAGTAAACCGTTCATTTTGAAAAAGAAAAGTTTCTGTCAATTTTGTAGGAATATGAATTAATTATTTATATTTTTTTTTTATCAATGAATAAATACCCGCTACGAGTTACCCATGCACGTTGCCGCTTCCTCGACCGGCTATCATGTTGACCTTTGCATAACTAATATATATGGGGTGCGTGGGACTATATATTTTGGGTGGTCCGATAGCGGCCCGATAGCGGGTGGCACGATAGGCCCAACAAATACTCGCTAGGATAGGCTCAAAATGGCTCTGATACCATATTACAAAAGTGGACTTTAAGCCTAACTCAACCCCATGAAACCGGCTCATAAGATTGAGGTTTGCACCCACTTATATACAATGAAAGACTCTAATCTCTAGTCGATGTGGGATCTCCAACACAGTGAATGGAGTTGATTATGTATTAATTTAAGGTGCCAAAGAACCTAATTAGTATTAGTTACTTACGTTTTGGATGAAAAAAAATGAGGATTTGTAAATATTATAGATTATATATTATTATAGATATCGATTTTAGATATATTTTTCGAAAAATTAAAATTACTTAATAAATTTTAGCTGAGATGAATCATACACTAAATGCAATGAACAAATAAATTGTTTCATTGATTTATAAATATTATAATAAATACATAATTGTAAAACTTTAATAAATAACCTAAAAATTTAAAAAGAAAAAAAATTAAAATTAAAAAAAAATATTTAACTTCACTTTCAACTTAAGTTTAGCCTAAAGCCTAAAAGAGTTTTAACATGTCTCTAAACATGGCATATCTTTTCATTCCATGACATTTATTAAAAAATAATGTACCTGATGTATCAGTACAAGAAAATCATGAAATATAAATCGAGACCAAAATAATTAGTTACAATAGTAACTAAATTAGAGACCATTTTAAAAACTAAAAAAAAAATGGTTTCTAAATTAGTTTATATTATTGTTAAATCATTTCTAAATTAGTATCTAATTAGCAATCAAGTTTTTCCTACCAAGTTTTTTGATTCAAATATTATCAATATCCATTTCATAATTTTTTTTTATTGGATAAAAATGTATATTAGTCTCATTAAGATAAAATGAGAGTATATTTCTTTTAGTGGAATTAACATGAAATTTCACCCAAAAAAAAGTAGAACAGATGTACATTAAAAAATATCACCTAATATTTTGCTAGCTTCCTTCTTTGACTTACCTCAACAAATTAAGGTAAAATCCTTTCCTATGTTATGCATATCTTACAATGTTCTCCCATAAAATTATGTATATATATAGGCAAGATATTGTTTCAATTACTAACATAAACAATTTATTCACTTAATGATTAAAATAAAAGCATAACCAAAAAGAATTATTAATAGAACATTTATAATCCCGAATTAAGTTTTAACTTGAAGAATCAGAAATGTGTTGATTGGCTCATGTAGCCAACACTGCTTTGCAAGACAATACAGGATATAACCGTTGTACAAAATGAAAAGCTACAGCTGCTTGTGTTGGTGAATAAGGGTAACATAAAATAAAATATTATAGTGGCATTAAAAGACATTAAATACAAATTGCGTATATAGAAAGGTACAAAAGGACGAAAAAACTCATAATATATAATGTTTCTTTCTTTTGTAATTATGAAAAGGACGTGATTATTTTATTTGTGCAAAATCATAGCCCCTGGTTTTGGAGTTTGATGCATTTTACAAAGGTTACAATTAATCATTAGCTAAACATTAACCCTTTCCTAATATAAGCGAGGGAATTTAGTGGTCTCCTCAAAATTTTGCGAGCCAATGGTTAATTACGCAACGAATCGAAAAGAAAGAAGAAAAGAGCCTTTATAAAGGGTTTGAAGAATGAGATAACAACAATAATAACAATCTTTTATCCTTTCTAAGCCTGCATTAAGAGGGAGGACGATCAAGTAAACTTGATTCAGTCTCCCCTAAACCCTAACTTGATTCATTCTTCCTGTAAAATATTGAACATGGGAAACTGTGGTAGCAATCCCAAGACCGATGAGGGTCCTATGGACATGCCTGAGCCTATGACCAGAGAGATCAAAGTTGAGCAGAAGGAGAATGAACTAAATATTGACACCAACAAGGAGGAAACCCTAAATGACAACAAGGAAGAAACCCTAAATGACTCCGACAATAAGTCTCTGAGAAACTTGCTTGATGAGGTATTACATTTTTCCTTCAAATTTCAATGAATATTTTCATTCAATTTATAATGGAAACATATAAGTTAAAATAATAGTTGTGACCTTGTAATGGCAGAAAGTAGATGAGGCACCGAAGATAGAGGAAGTAAAAGCTGAAGCGAAGGCAGAAGAACCTAAAACTGAGGTGGTAAAGGTCGAAGAAGAGAAGCCGAAAGCAGAAGAAGAGGCGAAGATTGAGGCCTAAAGATGAACAATAGCGTTATATTTTAAATACACAAAATTTGTTCTTTTTCTGTTCAACGGTCCACAAAAATTGACTACATCTGTTGTCTAAATTCACTATATGAATTTTGGCTTCTTCGTTTAATATATATTTCTACCAATTTTCTCTAAAGTATTTTCACTCTTTTTATATACGTTGTTTTCCAATTTCTGAAAAGATTAAGATTTTAGATCATTATTTATGTTTTTCTTTAAGAGTTTATCTAATTATCGCAAGTGTTTAGTTTTTATCGGTGTATATATTTTAAAATAAAGTATTATACAAAAATAATACTTTACATACGATACTAGTAAAATTCATTTCACAGCGGGCAATTTAAAATAAATTCATATTATAAAAAAATACAAATAAATAGCACTCGTTATTTTTATTTATAATATTATTTACTTTCATAAAAATTACTATTGCAATTGTAAGGCAACAAGGAGTGTAAAAGTGAGCTAATAGAGAGAATTATCAAATTAAAGTACATTTTCAATTCAAATAATTCTAGTAATAAATTACACCTAATTCAAAATTCTCAACTATATCTGTTTTTTTACCTCAATTAATTTATCAAAAGTCTCATGATAGACCTTATATTGACTATATTACAAGGAAGTAGATATTTAGTATTGACTAAATATAGTAAAAGAAAAAATTGACACTAATTAATTAATAACGTCAGATCTTTCTTACACATCTAGCAAATAATTGTAAAATCATGGATGCTAGTTTATTAGTGTCATTTTTAAAACCCGAATCAAAATATAGTTGCTAACATTGGCTAAGCCACACTATTCCATCACTAAGTTTTAAATTAATTTTAATTTATTAGATTGTCACTACATCATCTCATATGTTAAATATATAATAAATTACAACTAACTAGTTTATAAGTTGTGTTAAGTATTATATATATATATATATATACTTTAAATTATCTTATATTGTATGCTTAATATATATAATATAAGAATGATAACAAACTATGTCACAAATGTGATTTTTTTTTAATGGAGAAGGTTGGACTAAAGATAAAAAATAATTATTAGTGGGAGAAATATCTCTTTCTTGTGGGAGAGGAACATTCTTTCTTGCGGAAGAGGTCTTTCATCTTGAAAGATGGAAGAAGAAATTTTATATTGAAAAATGTGAAAACTAACCGCGAGCACATTTATATAGAAAAATGACAAAGGTGTGTCTAAACTAATTAGTGGGTGTAACTTAAATAGACATTAGAAAAGAGTTAAGCTACACTTATATAGTTGTTGCCTAAACATAAAAAAGAAACAATTTTACAAGTGTGGGTTTGAGAACTACTAAATATCACATCGATAAATCGTTGTTTATTTATATCACATTTTTTTTAAGTGTTACCTTTAGAATTACCTTTAGAATGTCTATGCTAAACAACTAAGCAATGACTTAAAAGTGGTCACAAACATATAAATGTGACCTAAAAGTGAAAAAGATAATATTTTTACAAATGTGGCATAAATGTAAATGCTCCAGTTAAAAAATCATTGTCTAAATTTTACGATAAAAAGTGTTGCCTACACATTGACAAAAAAATGTTGTCTATCCTACTACTCCAAGACAACAAGCAGAAAAAAAAGTGTTGCTTATTTCACTAGTTTACAAATCAAAATTCAAAACAAACTTTGGTGTAAAATCAAAATCCAAATTATTAATAATAGTATTATTATTAACATTGTTAATAATATTAATAATTACAATAATAATATTATTATTATTATTCATAATAATATTAATATTAATAATATGTTTATTATCAATAATAATAACATAATATGACAACAAAATTTGTATGGCGTAGTGATTATATATGTTATGTTTATTCATGGGATTTGAGTACGATTCGCTCTCACAAACAAATTGTTAATATTAACATTAATAATATTAATAATAATAATAATAATAATAATAATAATAATATAGTTGTATTTCTATATGTCCACATTTGAAAAAGTGTTGCCTATGATTCATAGATCACTATAGGCAACAATTTTATAATTCTTTGCCTAAACATAGTATTGTTGCTTTAGACTTTAATAAAAAAATTGTTGCCTACAACTTTAGCCCATGACGAACTAAACCAAGACTAGGAATTCATTACCTAAAGTTTATGGTCACGATTTTTCATTGTTGTAAAATCATTTTTGTTGCAGTGTTGGAATCATAGATTTACAAGATCTAGCGGTGGAGTGCACTAGATCATTGGGTTGTTCTTATTTATTTATAAACATATCGTGGGTCACTCAAGTAGGGGAGCACTTGCACTACACTATTTTTCATTTTAGGTCACGCTGACATGTCAACGGGTAAAAAAGTTTGATATATTGTTATAATGCCTAGTTCATCATGGTTTTTAGAGTTTTTTCTAATAAGTTTCTTGTTTTACGACCTTGTACAAACATTATACTTTGGTTTTCCTTTCCGTAAACAATACAACTGAAATCGTACAAATATGACATGACTTTAATTAAACATAATCTCACGCTTAAGCAAAATCGTCCTATTGCCACATGACTTCTACACAAAACCATTGCACCAAACTGGTGGAGTAAGAGCATGTCTTCATCTTAGAGATTAAACCACACTGATAACGAAATTCGTGTGAGACTCTATCTCATGACTAATCACATCCAGATGTTTACTTAAATTTGAAAATTTCCATTGCTATCGATAACCTTCAATGTATTTTTCCAATACTTAAAAATAGATCTATAGGTATAGCTAATAAACTAGAGAGAAGTTTAGCATGTCTGAGATGGGAGCATTTTTAAAGCAAATAAATTTCTTTTAGCCATTTTATTTTCAACACTTCATAAACAGATTCACCAAAATAGTGATGAAAACCAGCACCTCCACAACACTGAAAAAACATTAGTACAAACATACACAACAATCACCTATGGATAAAACAGAGGCAATTTTCATGTCCCACAGCAGAAGCTATACAACGTGGTTGGCACTTCCCATCTCGGAACCACTCTTGACGCTTCTGCAGGAGTTCATTGAGAAAGTCATGAAGCTTCTCTATGGTGACATTTGGCATCACCACAACATGAGCAATGTTTCCTTGGCATGCCAACTGCCACTTGTGCACAAACTCCTCATCATGTGGTCTCTCGAACACAACCGTGCTGCTCAGCTCGTTCACCATTGCTCCAATGCCTGCCTCCACAAGCTGACCTTTGAAGTAGTGTGCATTGCGCAAGCACTTCTGCACCTCTTTCTGCAAACCTCTGTACCCTTTCATGTTTAGACTGTACCAGAGGAATATGGGGGCGTGCCCGTTCCTGCTTCCCATGATCGTGGCGTCCCTTGAAGAAATATAATCTACATTCCTCGAAAGAGCCTTCATATGCTCCAATCGTGTTATCTGCACGCCACAGGGCACTGGGCACCCCACGAACTTGTGCCCAGAAACACTCACACTCCCTATAGGCTTCTTGAAAGAAACTTTTGGAGCCTGACAAATCGTCAACCCAATTATTTATTCAACACGTCAGAATTGTAAAGAACGTGCCTTTTGATTATTAATTTTGGTTCAAAACTTACACGTTTCACAAAAGGTAACATGAGACCAAACAGAGCCCCATCACAATGAATGTAGAAGCTGTCACGTGAAAATCCTGCTTCCTCAATTTTCTTTATAACCAGGTCAAGGTCATCCACAGCTCCTTTCACAGTTGTACCTGCAATGTTTGAGTGTAAGAGCCACAATAAAGGAGAGGAGAGGGCATAAGGGAGTGAGAGAGGATGAAAAAATTGCCTATGTTCACATTCACAATCGCTGGCTTGTCCTTGTGACAAAGAAGCTTGGCCTTGAAATCATCACAGTCAATTTCACCAGAACAAAGTGTGTTAATCTTCACACATTCCATTCTGTACATACGAGCAGCTTTGAATACAGAATAATGTGACTCCTCTGAGGCATATAAAATCCCATCTGGGAAAACCTCTCTCCTGCAAAACTCATTTAACCACATTCGGCATATTATTTTCAACAACAACATACACAAAAACTAGCTGAAACTAACCCAACAAGGATTCCATGGAGATTGCCTTCTGTGCCACAGTTTGTTATATAGCCCCAGTACTCGTCTTTCTCCAATTCCCACAACCTCGCAAACCAGTCCAAAACACCAACCTCAAACTGCCTCGAGTGGACACCATAGTTGCTTTCAATAAATGGATCTCCCAAGTTGTTGATAGAAAAGTGCTGAAGTTGAGAGAGTGCCTCATAGTCAAAATCCAAATTATAGGGGTAACCTGAGATAGATTTTTCCAAAAGATTAGTTAGTATATGAGATAAACCTGTTACCTAACTAATTATGTTTATTGCAGACAAAAATACGTGCAAATATAATATCAAACCTAAATGATATTTTGTCCTTTCAGTCAGAGATTTTTTGTATTTAGCCAACACACTTGCCATATAAGCTTCCCTTTCACCAGTAACCTCATCATCTATATCAGGCTCTGAGACTTCAAGGCACATGGTATGGATATTTCTTCCCAGGACAATATTTCTCTCCCCATTTTCTGTACCATTCTGAGCCTCTCCCTTGCCTGCAATGTCATCCTCTTCGGCCATGAGTGGTACATGTACATGATCTGTTATAAAAGCCGTGGAATTGAAAACCTCAGGCAAAGGTTTCATTGTTCCATTAATGCTGGAATCAGGAGCTAAAACATCAACACTTCCAGCCATCTTGCTACTTGCAGCACAAGAAATTATCTGACAGACAGAACACACAAGTTGGTTATCAAACAAAAAGAAGAACCTAAGTGCAACAAATAAACCATGAACCTCAAGCCAAAACTCAGCCATCAATCTTTATCAAACACTTTGCTAGAAACCACGATTCCACAAAAGGAAATGAAACAAGGCTGACCAAAAGAAGCACGATAGCTATGTTGGTCTATACATATCCATGCAATTCATTTCCATTTACTTTTAATATTCTTTTCACTTTAATTTTTAAACTTTTCCCGAAAATCACACTAAAGAGGTTGTTTCGTTTAAAGCAAAACAACTTTATCAATGAGCCAAACACAACTAATACTTGCTTTTGAAACATCAATGTGTTTCAATCTAATTCAATGTATCCTATTGAATTCATGTCATATATTTCTCAATTTTTTTAGCATTTTCATGTTCAAATGGTTAATATTGTATAGCATCAATACAGGAATATCTCACTTCTAAATAAGGCACAATCAGAAACAGCTTTTATTCAAATGCCTCCACACAAACAAAATATAATTTTCCCAAATAAAGAAGTAAGCTTGGAAGGCTTGCTTTCGAAGCAGAAGAAAACAAAACAGTTTGGCCAGAAACTGATTCAACAACACTCAAACCAAAACCAAAGCCACACGATGAATTGCTTCTACTTCTGAGATAATACATATTCAAATGAAATAAATAGAAAAACTTCAATCAAGGACGAAATACAGAAAACAAAAACTCACAACTGAAGGTAAAGAACAGACAAAAACACAATGAAAACAACGTTAATTAATAACAGCATCAAATCAACATAACCGAAGCTAAGAATAATTCAAATATACAAGTATTTGAACCATACAGAAGGAAGTCACAGTTAAAAAATAGGAAAGGGTAGGAAGCACACATGAAGCAACTATGGTCTGAACTACAAAAGCTGATATTTTCTTTTAGCCCAGAAGCACCTTCTGATGGAAAGAGTGAACAATCATAAAGGTTGAAAAGGAAAGGTCGTAGTTAATGAGGAAAAAGACCCGGATTTATAATCGCCACATTTCATCATGTGCAAATTATTATAGTGATAATGAAAGGAAGATACAAAGAACCAAAGTACTAATTGGCACGCAAATCACATGTCAAGAGAAAATATAGGCTTGTATTGGTGTTTTGACTTGATAAGAAGAGAAAGAAAAGACAAATATTGGATTTGGTATTTAAAAAAAATAGTGTTCATATGTCATTACACTTTAACTCTCTCGGACAAAAAAGACATGTTTGAAAGAAAATTTTGAGAAAAATGTGAAAAAAAAAAACTGAAACGGAACAAAAAAAAAGAAAAAAGAAAAAGAAACATCAAACAATCAATGCAAACCATAAAAACTTAGTTTTTTTTTTTCATTTTCGTGGTATTTTTTATTAAATCAATGTCATTATCATTTATTTTGTTTTGATCAATCAATACAGGTGGTATAAATCTTGATCGTTTAGTTGTTAATGCTTCTTATTTTTATATTTTTTACTCTACTTTTTATTTTCCCACAACAAATAGAGGCGGAAGAGGAAGAAGATAGAGAAACAAAATATAGAGAGCATTCAGATTTTTGCACGAGAGGATGGATGTGTTGCATTTTTGTGGAGAAGAGAAAAAGTATTAGAAAATAGATATTTTCTTAGGATTTGTTATTAGAGTTTCTTGTCTTATTCTTCTTCTTTTTTCTTTTCATTATTATATTTCTTTTTTTCTTGTTTTATATTAGTAACAAATTAAAATAGTGATAGAAGTCTATTATTTGAATTTTGGTGGAAGAATTATTACTGTTATATATCTATTTTTTTTGGATACAATTAGTTATTGTAACAAATATATTAGTTATGATGTTTGTCAATGTCAATAATCCGAATAAAGTAGAAATTATAAGTAAATTAATACTTAAAATCAAATAAAATATTATTATTCACATATTTATATTAAAAAAATATAAATTTATAATTTATTTTAATAAATACAAATATATTATAT
>Ga0123341_1003678_pt1 | contig 13238 bp, 4 predicted proteins | sample Turbeapinknodule_FD_89959 | JGI IMG/M metagenome (GOLD analysis project Ga0123341, IMG submission 89959) | Root nodule microbial communities of legume samples collected from Mexico - Turtle bean Mexico pink nodule | ecosystem: Host-associated > Plants > Roots > Nodule | place: Mexico: Nepantla... | reverse complement strand
TTTTTTTTTTTTTTTTTTTTTTTTTTTTAAATTTTTTTTTTTTTTTTTTTTTTTTCTGCTGTTGGTGTTTGTTTTGGGTATGAATGAACTCTGTTTAGAGTGATGAATACGATTGGTGAAAGATTTGATTATGGCCACTTCGTTTAAAAATCAATCAGAACTAGGAGGGGACCCATTAGTTGATCGTGCAGAAAGATTCTGTTTTTTTTTTTTTATTATTGATTGAAGGTTATTGGGTTGCAATCATTTTCTGAAAACATGGAATCGATTGTACAGTGTCTGCCAGCAATGTCCAATGGCGCTTTCAGTAGTTAGCTTAGTCTTTCTGTTTTCATTAATGAAAAATTATGTGTTCAATTTGATATTTGGAGTCTGATCGTTTGAGTCTCTCAATTGTGTCAAGCGTGTAGTACATGCAGCTGCGGTTTGCAGTTTGGAAACGCCTACCTGATTGGGTTAGTGAAGATGATGCTTTTTTGAAAAAAGGAATTACTTTTGTGGAAATTTTTAGAAATGGAGGTATATCATGTTTTATTTTGCAGCTCCATGGTAAGCTTTTGTACTGAGATCGAGTCCATGGATTTGAAAATTGATTGAATAAAAGAGTGTATCGTGTATTCGATTTTTATAAGTGTACATTTTTCTATATTCTATATGACAAGTCCCTTTGCGTAGAGCCTGTGTCCGAAGGATGTACATTGAGACAGCAGAGTTTTTTTTCCAACTATCTCAATGCAGGACACCAAAGAAGTGACTAGGAATACAAGTTATTTTCCTTCTTTTTCAACACTTAATCCACTATAAAAGTTGCTAATTTGATATGTAAGACTACTTTTGATCGCTTGCCATTCTGTTTTCCACACTTCTACTGGGCATGAATTTGAATTTTTAAAAGTCCATTCAAATCTAATCCAAATCCAATTAAATGGATTAGATTTGAAATCCATATCCATTTAATTGGATAAAATTGGTTTGTATTTTTTTTAAATTTGGTTTTAAAACCAATTTTTGATCATATCCGGTTTGGCTTTAAATTTGTTTTTATATTGCAAACCGATTTTAAAATTGGTTTTAAACTGAACGCTGATTTGATAAAATTAAGCGAGACAAAAGTAAATATACTCTAGTCGAAGCCAAAGTAGTGATACTTTAACTGAAGTTAAGTTAAATATGTCCTACTGAATTTAACCAAGAGATAATTTCATCGAATTTGATTGAAAGATATCTTGATTGAAACTAACTGAGAGATGATTGGTGGAAAGATGCTCAGATTAAGGTCATCCAAAGATTCTTTGACTAGGTTGAATTAAAAATTCTCCGATTGAGCGAACAATGTTGTGATTGAGGTTGTGTTGCGCCAACAATGCCCTAGCTTTGGTCGAGCCAGCAGTGCCCTGGTTGAGGTTGAGGTTGAAGTAATGATGAGTAGACCATACAACTGAGGTCGAGCCGGAGAAGTGCAATTGAAATTAGTTGATGATGTTCTGATCAAGGATGAACCGATGATATCTCGACCGAGGCTGAGTTGACGGTGAACCAATCAGGGATGAGGGGCTAATGGTTTGACCAAGACCAACAAAACCTATCCCAATCGAAATCAAGTAAAAAATTGAGCTCAACCAGAGCTTCCCTTACAAAGATCAAGTAAAATATTTCCCAGTTTAGACCAACTGAAAGATGCCTACATCAAACAATGCTTTAGGATGCCTACATCAAACAACCATGTTATTAATTGGATTGGATTCGAATATCCAAAATGTAGGTGTAGTTGACTCCAGAAGGGGGAGGAGTTGAATGAAAACTTAGATTCTCTTTTTGTAGCAGTGAAATAATTAGATTGTCTAGTAGACCATCTAACAAAACGTGTAGTAACAATGTCTAACAGATCGTCTAATAAGATCATCTAGCAGATCGTCAAACAATGAGAGTTAACACAAAATAACAAGAGTAAAGAGATATCAACACAATGTTTAAGAAAAGATAAAATCTTAAGAGATATCCGAAAAATAGGGATGAATAGAGTCACTGTGCGATTTCAAATCTTTACGTTTTTTGGTACAAAATCTCTTTGATTGAACGTGTATATAGTAGATATGTATATTCAAAAGATTTCGTTTAATTTGTTAATAAAATTGTCCAATTTATAAGATTGTCTATCACAGTGTCTAATGGATACTGTAGTAGTAGAAACACTGTTTAGATATTTCAATATTCAAGCAAATTATTCAAATAGTTTTTGTTATCATCAAAACATAAAATTATGATTCATGAACCGTTTAGTGTCTCATCAGACTATCTAGGCATATCATCTAGATTGTCCAGGGTCTCAACACAAAAGAATGGATTCGGATATGAAACCAATCCATTAAAATGAACTTAAAACGATTTAGATATGTGTAAATTTGGATTGATTTTAATTGTTTGAATTTTTTGCACACCCTTACTACACTTCCATTGTGGGTGAGATAGGGAGCTCTCCTTTAAAATGAAGCTTTCCTAATGTCAAATTGACTTTTACAAGTGAGATAACATTGGGTAGATTTAGTTTATTTTGTGAAGTTTTTCTTTTCTTTTTTTATCTGTGGCTATAGAGGATACATAGATTAGAATTTTTCTATTCTTTTGCAATCATAGATGCACATCATTGTAGACTTGCCTTTTACCCTGATCCTATATGTAAAGAGTAGACAATGAGGCAACATCTGTGATTGTTGTTCTTCTTAAAAGGAAAGTGAATTATTTCATTTCTTGATACTTCTAATACGTTTAGTCTTCTTCCACATAGATTATTGTAATATAATTTGCCTGCTTAATGAAGATATCAGCTAACTTTATCTTGGTATATTTTGCTTCATTTTTGTAATACTAGTACAGAAAGTAATAAATATCCAAAATTATAAGTTCTACAGTTAAATTTAGCCTTGTCCTAGATAACCATCGTTAATTGCTGCTACTTATTCTACTGTGCAAATGTACCTAGTTCCTTGTATACTACTAGTCTTTCCATCTAACCTAGCAATTTGACTGTATTTTGTTTCCTTGTGATGATCAGAACTTCAACTGCAGCCAAGGGAGAGCATATCTTTTCAGCAAAGTGTAAGTTGTTTGAAACCGTTTCTATGTATTCCCTGCCCCCTCATCTGTCCCTTTTCAATACTTCAATACTTTTTCAGTAATTTGTTACGGAATATTTTAGTGGTCACATCCTGCCTCGTCTTCCCACCAAAAAACATCTGCTCCTCTGTTGGTTTGGGGAATTCTATTGAAGCGTTATAATTTTATCAATGACATTAAAAGAATTATGATTTTCTTCTTACTCATAATTAGCACTCTTTTTTACATATGAACACCTTAACTCGAGCCTTCGTTACTAAATTTTTCCAACATCCTTGTTTGTTAACTTTTGGCCTCAAATAGGGTGAACATAACTCTTGGGACTCCGGTGGAGAGAATGATGATTTCCGGACTGCACACAGTTGAAGACATATTTTGTTGCTGCTGTGGACAACTTCTTGGATGGAAATATGTGAGTTTTTACCTTTTCGCCTCTAGTTTCCTTTCTTGTCGTGCTTGAGAATTTTTCTAACATCATTAATTTGTGGTTGGGTGAGTCTTGAAAGTTTAAACTAGCAATGAAGTTGATTAAGTATGTGAGCACCATCAGAAATTTATGATTATGTCTGTTACTCCGTTAGTACAATGAATATTATCCATAAAACCATTTTAAACACTTAAATTTACCGTTGTTCAAATTTGCGACAATTTTATTGCTAATAAAAGAACAATCAGACGAGAAATTTCTATTTCCCAATCTACTGTGCATCTGATCCATTTATGATCTACCATAAAAAGGGTAAACTTCATTTAGGGTCTCATTATCTTTTAACTGGAAATTAGCAAGATTTGTTTTCTATCCCTCGAGGAGATTATTGAAATTGATGCTTTCCCTTTAAGCCATGTATCTGTTTCATGTAAAATCATGTTTGGAATCAAATTAAATTAGAAATCATGGAAAGAGATTCGCTAAGTTTTTAAACATCTGATTCCATCAAGGAAAATATGTGGTTTCTGGATTTATATAGAAGCATTAAGCACCCATGGTAACATCATGCACATGCAAGTCAAGTCTTTCCATGTGTTTCTCCATCAATCTAATTGCTCTCCTCAAGTTGTGTTTTTTATGAGCTGAAAGCTGTTTGAAGTGGTAATAACGAGTGTTTGGATTGGTTTAGGTTCTGGCATATGAAAAGAATGAAGCATACAAAGAAGGGAAGTTTGTGCTTGAGAGGTATGGTGTTAAAGTATGGTTTTGAATTTGATCATGTCAAGCTAAGCTAAAGCTTAATTAGAGTTGATGCATCTAACAGGTGGAGGATTGTTGACAATGTTGAAGAGGAGTTGGAATTAAATTTGGATGCACAAGCTGGTTCACAAGGATCTCAAGCTACTTCTCAAGCTGATTCTCAGGCTGGTTCTCAGGTTGATTCTCAGGCTGATTCTCTAGCTGGCTCAAGTGACACAGAAAACGCCTAGCTAGTTGTTTCTTTTTCATGAATTTGAAGTATTTTAGCTAGCCAAATTATTTATACTTCTAGTGTTGTAGGTAGAAAATATATTATACCTTTAGTTTTCATCAAGATACAATTTACATAGAAACTCCTTAGATCAACTCAATCTTAGGATTATTTCCAGAGTCTAGAAATCTTGTAGTGGCATACTGAATTTCGCTAAATATTTATGGAGGGTATGTGATTAATCTTATTTCATGTGTCCAAGTTATTGTTGATGTCAATTGTTCAGATATATGTGAAGAGTTAGATTGTTAGATTATTGTTCTAGTTTGGAATTACAAGTTTACAATACTCCCAAACAACTACTTTTCAACTTTGTCAGAAGAAATATAAACATTTTGATCCCTTGCTCGGTAGTCTGGTCTGATGTTTCCTGAATAATTATTGCTCGTTGGATTGTTGCTCACAAGAAATAATAAATGTTGTTTGCAATTATTTTTTGCTTGACAAATAATATAAATGAAATTTTACTTAAGTGATTGATTTATATATGGATTTATTAAATATTATGTACAACCTTTTTAGGAAAGCATAAATTGAAATTGAAATTGAAAAGTGTCAATTACAATAAACTATAAAAAATGCACTCAATATAAAAATATATAGTAATAGATTTTGAGGGTATTTTTCACTAAAATGTAATATTATAAGTCATATTACAACCAAAGTAAATTTTGGAAATACAATTATAGTTTGACTTGCAATACAAGTAAACTTAATAAATACAACAAAAAATAGTTAAGTCAACAAGTTTCCTGCATATTAAAAGAAATATATTAATATAATATTTTCTTAAGCTTTGAAGAATTTATCAATTCAAGAAAGAATTTTAACCAAACAATTATCTTTATGACCAACTTCAAGCTCTCTAGTGAAAAAAGACACATGAAACAAAGGATTAAAATGAAAAACAATTAATAAGGTAAAACATTAGAAAAATATACACCACCTCATGTGCTTTAAAGATAAGTGTATGTTAATTCAAATCTAGAACACCGTCAAGTCTTGTAATAAAAGTCATCTCAGTTAATGTACTCTCTTCCCATATTCCCATATATAGACACAATCAAGTTATATTGATATAACCTACATCTATTATACCACACACATATAACTTACATAAATTATTATATCATAACTAACTTTTAATGAAATGATTTTATCTAAAAACTCAGTTGAATTAAAACAAACCTGATAAGTAATAGCCACAAATTTTATATTGATTAGTTATTTGATACATCGACCGTATGTTGAAAAAATGACTTAATATACACTTTTAAAATATAAAAAATATGAATGATTTAAATTTCTTTTAATTTTTATAAAAAATTGGACAGAATATAAATATGTTAAATTTGGATAAATTTCTCCTCAAACAAGTTTTCGAGAGAAAAGCACACACACAAAAAGAAAGAGAAGATTGACTGTGTATCTCAGCTACTATAAATTCCATCAGAGGATACAGACTCATAACTTGTAATCAGTCTGAAAAGGGGCGAAAACTGAAGTAAACAGGATAATGAACAAAATTTTCTGATTTACAGTTTTCTGGAGTTCTGCTTGTAATATGTGCAATGTCTCAAGAAACTCCATATTTGGAGTAATCACGGTATGGAGGACAAGCACCATCGGAAGATCGATTGGATTACACTGCCATTCATCTACATTAGCAGGGCGATTCTGTAATCTAAAAAATAAAAACAAAAACCACTTTCATGGCAGGAAAAAGAGGAATACTACAAATACAGTGAATAAGAATGAGGAGAAATGTCATCATGAAAGTAAAATAGGTCCATTCTCAGCTGCTGTTGAGGTTTTGCCAAAATTATTATGATGCCTTGTCATCTGAATATCACGTGAAAAATGGGTCCTTGCTTTTGCATACGGGGCTGCTCTTCCTGCAAGAAAAAAGGAGAATAAATTTAAATTCAACACTCTTAATGCGTATTGCTTCACAAGGTAAAATACAAGGTCAAAAGAACATGTTGGTAAAATGGACCAACAAATTAGACCGATTAAATATAGTACTAGGCAGAAAATTTTGAGTTCAATTAATTTTGGGAAATATTAGTCCAACCTAAGTTTTGTTTGATCAAATTTAAACTAGTTTAATCGTGTCCTGTGTAAAATATGGGGTTTTGGGGGTTTAACCAACTTAAAAGAAAAGAGACACATCCATAGGTAACTGTGGATAACATCTTAAATTGGTAATTCTAACATAGTATTATGATTTTTAAAGTAGTTATTATAAAAATACATAACCTATTTTTTCTTAAACTTCCTTTGATATTTCAACTGATTATTCTCTAAAAATAAAATAGATCCAAACATGGTAAATGGAGGTGAAAGTAGAACATAGAATGCTTTGTTAGTGTAACTGTAGTGTCAAATATGAATCTCCCTTACCTGCAATTTGCTGCGATCGGAGGATATTTTTCCGCCTTTTCCACCAACAAATTGAACAGGTAGTAAGAAGGAAAATTGTAAATGAAGCCCCTAATCCAATGCCAATTTTACCACCGGCAGAAAGATGAGATCCACATGTAGGTAATCCAGGTATACCACACAGACCTGCGTTGTCCGTAAAACTGCAGGCATCCACAAGTTAAAAAGTCAGAAATATTTGTTATTTAGCAAAAAACAAAGTGAACAAATATGTACGTGAGGAATATCCTATCATTTTCAGTAACTTGTCTAGAGTTTAATCTCTGATAACATACTTGAAGCTAGCTCTGTATAGTAGTCTTCCTCCTAGAGTTGCCGGGACCCTATCAGATAGGAGGTTGCTGTTAAGGTTCCTGCATGGAGACATTTTGATACAGATTTGTCGCCCTCGTATGTGTTTTATGGGTTAGTTAAACATTGAAGAATCTTACAGTCTTTGTAATGACGACAACTGTCCAAGGCTTTCTGGAATTGATCCATTGAAAAAGTTGTAGGATAGGTCACTGCATCATTATATGGCATTCAGAAATGACAATAACATGATTAGCCAAAGCCAAGACAACAATTCATGGAGCATGTTTTCTACCTTTCGCAGACATAAAACAAAGAAAACTATATCACAAGAAAAAGAGGAAGAGATTACTTAACAGCACTTGCAGGCTATTTATTGTACCAAGTGAAGATGGAATTGCTCCATGGATGTTGTTCCTACTCAAGTTTCTGCAATTCATAAGCAAATTAGCACAAGCTATGGCAAAATAAATAAGGTGGTTGTTTCTGTATGTTGAAGAATAATAAGTTAAAAATTGAAAAAGTATATATATACAGAGAGAGAGCAGTGGAATCAAGTTACTCCAAGAATACTTGGAAAGAGTAACTCTATACTCACCATTTATGTTAAAAAAGTAAAGTTTAAATGTAAGTTATCAGAACTATTAGATTAAAAAAACTGGTTGATAACATGGGGAACAGCTCTTTTAAAGTTACTCTTAGAATAAGTTATCCCTTACATATATAAAATACTGGACCAAGCCTTCAACTTTTGGGACCGTCCTGGTCCTTGGTATCCAACATGTTGGACAAATTATTGAACCCGAGAAATATAAACACACTAAATTATAAACAAATTATGGAAATAATATGGTTTTTAGGCCAGATTTAGGTAACACTAGAAATAACAATATCACCATCTCATCATAACATATATAAACCTAACCCAGGACTCATAAAAAATAATTGGTCATTAACTTTCTAATACAGATTTATAACTTTCTAATTCAGAACTTATTCCTAAGTTGGTTTTGTAATCAATACATTAAGCATAATATGCATACATGATTCATCCATGCATTGACATAAATATTTACGCATATATGTTTTTTTAAAAATACTTAAAAACATGTCTGGAACTCACAAGATTTGTAGATTAAGTAGTCTGGATATGTCATCTGGCAAGAAACCTTTCAGACCTTGATTGTCAAGACCACTGTTCATCAACAGACGAAGCACTCAATAACAAGATATACCAAAACCAATATATTGAGATAGAATATTCAAAATAATTAATAATTCAACAGTTCTCAACACAAACCGCAACGTCTTTGTAGCATAGTGGAACCAATCTCTTCTCTTAGCAAGTGGAGGGTGTAGTTCTACACTTTTTTAGGGTTAAACCTTAAAACATACAAAGCCATAATCATTTTTAATTTGATAACTAAATCATTACTGTGAAGTATAGTTAGGCACCAACCAAGACATAATTCCCATGTACACGATCCAAAATATAACATTTCTAATTCTTATACGTAACACGTTTTCTATTTCATCGATATACATGACTATGTTTTAACTCCTACGATCATACAAAGAGGGATTAATTTGAGAACTATTTTCATATAGGGGTTTAACTCGAGCAATTCATCTTGAACTTTAACCTTTTTAAAGAAATGGCCAAAAGGAATTTAAGAGTGGGGAGGTCCAATTCAAGGGTTACTCCCCCAAATGAGAAGCATATCACAAAACAAAGTAAAAATTAAGTTACACATTCTGAACGAGTTAAAAAAAAAAATCTCGAGCCAGCCATATATTAACTAGTTTACAGGTAAGCTGTGGTCGTGCATACGTAAATGCATACACCCAAAACACAAAAATCTTCTCTTTTTTTCCCTAATAGAAGGGCATCATTTCCTTCATCTAGAGGCTCTGATGCTGAACAAATAAAAATACTCTCGGATTTGGTGCCAACTACAGCGAACAAATTAATTAAGTGAAAGGGAATAAAAGAATTATTAAGAGAACTGCAATATAGGCTACCACGGAATCAAATGAACAAAAAAAACAAAAACGCTGTACTTAGGGATAACAAGAAATTACAGTCCATCAATGATCCAGCTGCCGCGACTTTTGTTTAATTGGCAATCCACTCCACTCCATGGATGTTGTGGAGGAACACAAGGATCACCATTCCACCCAAACCTGGGTGGAAGCCTCAATGACTTCTTCAATGCTTGTAAAGCACTAACTAGAGTAAAAATAATAATAAACTTGAAAAGTTAGTATTAATTCGAATTACGAAAAGCAGCATTTGCTACTATAGTACTATTACGAGTTCATGAACTAGAAAATAAGTAAATTGAACAAGTATTATAAAACGTACAACCAATAAATATTGCCTCTGATATAGGTTAGGAAGAAGAACTCCAAAAGCAGTCAATAATGGAAAAGTATAACGAGACAAAGAGATCTAACATGTTTGATTGGGCATAAATTCCATGATCTACTTTTGACAAGCACTCCCTAAAATTGGAGTTTCTTGAGATATATTAATTGATTAGAAATAAAAAGAAATTGCATAAGTCTACATGACTAATACAGCTCCCAAGCACATGCATATAATGCTATCAATCGCCTCCAATGACCAAACACCAACCTTGATTGTGGATATTTCAAAGTCATTAAAGTTCTCTACCAAATTCAATATATGTTATCTTTCATAATACAATAAATACCACACGACATTAGCATGAACGGTTGTTTAAAAAACTGTAACAATAGTAGGGATGAGCACACATACCTTCCTCTGATATAGTCTTTGACTCAGCCATTATAACCTCAAATATCTCAATAGCATTTATTATGGCAAGATTACCTTCCCTTGGCTTCAATTTTATTGTTAGACTCCTCCCATTAACAGCAACAGTAGTATTAAGCACGAGGGCAGTATAGACATCCCCACTCAATTCTACAATGTCAACATGTTTGAATGCAAGATCACCATTTATTTCAATATCAAAGATCCTTTGCCCCGAAGAATAATCAATCTCAGCAAAATGTAACCAAACAGAATAGTTTCTGTTGGGATCCACCTCTAATGTATATGTTAAATCAGGCTGATTATTAGTACTAACAAGCGCAGACTGGTAAAGGGCTTCTGGATAGAAGTTTGGAGGATGTGAAGCATGCTTGATTCTAGTTTCAACAGATCTAGGTTGACCAGACTCTGAATCCTCACCAAAAGTTTTAATGCGTTGCCAAAATCTGTCCCCTCCCCAGGGATCCCCTGCATAATCTACGTCAAACTTTGATTGCCCAAAACCACAACTCAGTCTTTTAATTGTTCTAAGTATTAACCCTTGACTCCAAGGGGGAGCAAAATAATAAGCCTTATCATCAATTTGAAGAATCTCGATAGAAAGGATAGCGGGATCCCCATGACCAGTGCTATGGAAACAGATTGAGACCGAGTCATCTGTAAGAAACACTAGCGCCTCAGCAAATACTTGATCAGCCTGATGGGTCCAACCAGATTTCAAAGAATATATCTGCGTGCCTTCAATAGAAATGTCAAATAGAGGCTCAATAAGGGTACCTCTAGATTGACGAACAAGTCCAAAGAAGATTCTGATTGAGTAGTGACCCTTTGGCACCTTATCAATGATGTAACAATTTTGTGGACCTTCAGACAAAGGGAAATAGCGTAGAGTGTTGAGTGGAGGGGTGATGTAACTTGGCCGAGTTGCATTAGAGACTATGCCACCCGTATAGCCAAAATCTTCACGCCAATGGGTATTGGTTGGTCTTGTTTGAACATTTTGACGAGCCCCACAGCTTAAGCGCATAGCAAATGGGTCTGCAGTGATTTGAACCAAATCAAAATTGGGGAAACACAAAATATTCATACTCAGCTTTTGAAAACAATAACCCTCTATGGTATGTGCAAGTTTGACACTCAGATTCACTAAGAAAATAGGTACAACCATGTAGAAACTACTTCTTCAGTGGTAACATAAATTTCGTCCATTGCAAATAGACTGCGAAAAAGAAATTCCATCACGTGGCTTAAATGACGACGAATTAAATGCAATGGTTTCCGCAACATGATTGCTCATTTAAAGTGTAACAGACAAACCAAACCCGACAAATTTCAATAAGGTAAGAGTTAGTATTCATCAGAAATTCAGAATAATAATGGTGTTTAACAAACTTTCACTAACCGGAAAATTTTCAGAGAAAATTGTTAAAATTACTACATCTGTTTCATATCTACCAATGCTTAAGTTAATGCAAACAGATAAAGAAACACTTAATCAATGTGAAATATTATTATAATTATACTAAAATAATTTAGTTATTTGTAATAAACTCCCTTGTTGTAGATATTATTAAATAAGTAAAAAAAAAAAAAAATCAACAAAATTTAACATTTGTAAAGCCTAGTTTCGAAACAAAGAGAAAAGGCTAAAACATCAACATAGAAGCGAGGCCATAATTGGTTTCAAGTTTCAACGTTTGGACAGGCTTACATCTCTTAATCTTCTCAAGATCAAAGCAATGAAAGCATTGAGAAAATTCCACAATCCAAATTTGATCAAGAAAACAGTAAAGCTCCAATTTATGGCGCATAAAGGAGAGAGGAAAGATAAGAAGGAGAGTGCTGAGGTTCACCTTGGCGTGCAGCACAGGAAACAGTAGCGAAGCAGAGCATCATCCATAGCTGAAGAAATTGAAGAAACATTGCGGTGGATTCGGCTTCCTCGCTTTTCTCTCTCTACAACTTCTTCCTCTTCTGTCTTTTCCTCTCTCTCATTCATCGTGTCCCCATTTTTGTTGAGTGCTTTTCTAGAGAGAGAATGTGGGGTGTACGCACTTTTGCACACCACTCTAGGAAAATCTTCTTCGTTCAAGTTTATTAGCGGGCGCCAAAGAAACGAACACAGTTGTGTCTGTGCTGCTGAGCATCATCATAATCCATGCACTTTCAATCGAACGGTGCAGATCTGCTCGAAGTGTTATCCCCGTATCAATATTAATCTTATATATTATATATATTATTCCAACAAACATTTCAATTAAAACTTAAAAAAAATATTTTTTTCCTTAAAACTAATTTGGTCACAAGTTACAAAATAGAAAAATATATTATAATTTTTTCTACTGAATTTAACTGTAAAGATTTTTCTTTTCTTTTTAAGATTAGGTAAATTAGTAGTTTGAGGTGGATTTGACCTTATTTATTGTTGCGATTCAAAAGTCAATGAAAAATTAAAAATGTTTATGATGGAAGAAAAAAATAACCATAATTATTAATCTTGAGAAATGAACAATATGAGTATTGATGATGATGTACTGCTTTTTGATCAACGGTGCAGAATGGTCACCGATGGGTTGATTGAACTTTTTGACTTTTGACCTACATTTGGTTAGTGGGGATGGATTAGTGCGCAATCACCGGGGTGTGTATGAGATTTTAATTTTTTTTTTCAAATAACTCATTTTCGGCAATTTCTTCCACCACCATATCAATTTCAGCATGTACCCAATCAACTCTAGAAAATGATAAAAATATTTCTCAATGACGAAAATAATCTTGCACAAAAATAGGAAAAATTATTTTTGAAACTTTTATCTGAAATATTTTGGATTTCAATTTTCGGAACATATTTTTGAATTCTGAAATTTTTTATCCAGAATGTGTTTTTAGTTTTGTGTTTAGAATTTTTTTTCCAGAATATATTTTTTTATTTCTCAATTATAATTATTATTTTGAATTTTTTAATTTGGAATAAGTGTAGTTTTGAAAATTTAAAAAATTGATATGGTGGAGGTTAAAATTGATATGGTGCGGGAAGAATTTGCCCTCATTTTCGAATATGAAAAAAAAATACATATAAAAAATATGAAAATAAAAAATATATTTAAATAAAAAATTTAAAAAGTAAAAAA